>Ga0180219_1000731_pt1 | contig 24236 bp, 27 predicted proteins | sample eDN3rd30CBELigMG_FD_151338 | JGI IMG/M metagenome (GOLD analysis project Ga0180219, IMG submission 151338) | Enriched Miracle-Growth compost microbial communities from Emeryville, California, USA - eDNA 3rd pass 30_C BE-Lig MG (version 2)... ... | reverse complement strand
TTGCTGACCCGGAACGGGATCCGCAGGTCCATGATGCCGGTCGACGGGGCCATGCGGTCATACGCCCGCGCAGTCCAGTTATCCAGCGCCAGTTGGCCGGTCATGTAGTCACCATCGAACCTATTGTCCGGTCAGGGCGCGATCCCTGACCCGGTGTGCACAGACACCCGCCTCAGGTTTCCCTGAGGAGCAGACTATATCTTCACCCTCGGCGGCGCCGGCGGGGTGCTCCACATTTCCCAGGCGCTTGCCCGGTACTCCCGTAAGGGATAGTCGTTGAACCTGATCGCCATGGCTTTCGCGGTAGGCGCTTGGCTGCTGATTGCCCAATCCTCACACTTTTCAAACCGTGACGTATCCGCTTTCGCAGTCCGCTGTGGTAGTGAGGCTCTAAGGGGTTTCCAGCAATTAGAGGAGTGTACACTCACGGATTCCGCCGTGAGGGGACTTATTTTGCTTGATATCTGATCACGTAATGTTTCCATCGCCCATTGTTCTTTCCCATCGACTTCTGAATCGCGTTCTTATTGCTGTCGACCGTCATGGCGAATGACTCCACGGAGTCCCACCATTCCTTAGCCCCTGTAAGGGTATTCTCGACAACCACCGGTACAGGCTTCCTTGTAGGAGCCGTCGGTTTGACACGATCTTTACGCACAATCAAGGCATCGTCGTAACCAGCCTTGTAATCCTGCGCGTAATGAAGCGAAAACTCTTTCCCGGCAACCGCGTGATTTCCGGTGGCGTAGTAGGTCACCAAGGCCAACGTCATTCCCAGCTCGATGCTGGCTTGAGTGGCGCTCTCGTACAAGACCTTAGATCCATCGCTCCAAACTGCAAGCAATGGCTTGGGTCGTCCGTTTCTACTCCTGCCGATATCCGCCTTAGTCAGAGGCTTCCAGTCAATTCCGGAGTAGGTCAGGGTGTAGTACGAGTTAAATGGTGCGATATCCCGAGAGTTCAGGTAGATGTATATCTCGTTTGGATTAACGCCGAAATGTCTGGCGCATTCATTGAGACTGTGGTGTTCAGCCACATCGCCTGACCTGAGATCCTTGGACAGCACAGGCCTGTTGTCATTGCGTAGGCCGGACTTGTACGCATGGATAGAGTTTTCTGACGGAGTCGCCCACTCCAGGTTTGACAGGGAGTTGTTTGCCTTTATGCCATCAATGTGATTGACATGCATCTTGGCCGGATTCCCGGGACATTCGAGGAATGTCAGCGCCAGCAATCGGTGGATATGCTGGGTATTCGAACCTGGTAGATTAACGTGTGGATAACTATCCGGGTTTTCCCGATGGTATTTGATCAACGGACATGCCATCTCAATGAGGTCGATAACAACTCCTTCCTCATTGATCAGAACAGTCTCCATCCCAGGGACATGAAAGTGCCCGGGAAACATTAGTGATTCAACCTTATCTACGGCCATAGTGCCACCTTCGTTAGCCAGCAAGGTGAGAATGTGTGACCATAGATGTTTTCAAGCAAGGTTTATCCGCGTTCGGGGCCACGAGGGTCAGAACGCTGATGCTGGTCGACAACTGAGTCGGATCTTTCTTGATGTGGTCGATGTAGAAGCGCTGGGAACTGCCGTGTTTGAGAGACGGGAACCGAGTGAACACGCAGGGCATCCCGCGGCCATTCGGACTCTCAGCAATCAGTTCGTCAAACAGCTTCTCGAGTTTGTAGTGACGGCGCAAGACGTTGTCATAGATCAACGTCAGGATTTCATTGGGGGTGTAGTCCTCCTTGAGCAGTTTGTTCTCCAGGTGCATCTTGAAGGTCATCACGCCGGCGCCCCACGGGATGGAGAGGCTTTCATGGTCGTGTGGCCGATGCATGGAGGTGATGACGGTACGGAACGACCAGTGCGGGCTCACGCCGTACACCAGCTTACGGAACACGCCCTTCTTGCTGAAGAGCTTGCTGTGCTCGGTCTGTCCGTAGTACTCGTCCAGCTTGTTCTCGGAACGGGCGACGCGGGACTCGATGTCCTTGCGGCTGGCCCGGCCGACTTTACCAGCGTTGGCGATGGAGATCAGCGCATCGAGCGCCGGCGCCATCTTGGGGTCGGCGTACATCCGCTCGCCCACGTCCTCGAGGATGAAGCCGATCTTGGACGGGAAGGGCAGGTGCTGGCAGAAGATCTTCTGCTTGTTTTCGTACAGGAACTCCATGCATTCCCGACCTTCCTGCACCTTGCTGAACAACCGCGTGGAGCAGAGCTTCTCCAGGATCTCGAAGAAGTGGTCATGGAAGTAGGTCAGGCCACGTTCCCAGCCTTGCTGTTCGATGAACGCCTGCTCGTCGCACATGAGCTTGGGCGGGCGATACTTCGGGTCCATCAGGAAATCGATGGTGCTGAAGCCACTTTTGGTGAACTTCAGCTTCAGCAGGCGGTAGATGGTCAGCTGCATGAACGCCGGGACACCGTCCGGGACACGAACCCAGACAATCGGTTCCACCGCCTGCTCCGTGATGGGCAGACACTGGAAACCACAGGCAACGCAGCGCTCATTGATCCGATGGCCGCCGCGGGTATGGCGGCACGGACAGGACGGGACGTTGGAGAACACATCGCCGTCGTAACGGCTGTACACCACTTGGTTGAACCGTTCCTGACCCTCCTCGGTGTCCAGGTCGAGCTCGTTGGCGATGATGGGACGATTGTCCAGCCGACGGAACATGTCGTCAAAGTCCACGATAACCGGATAGATACCTTTTCGCCCCGGGTAGCGGCTCCGCGGCTCAAGAATATCCTGCGTGATCAGCTCCATGGTACTCCTCAGGGAATAAAAAGAAAAGGTGCAGCCAGGCGGGATATCCCGCCTGGCTGCCTACGTGTTGGGGAATCGGGCCATCCGAGAATGGCCCTAGCCCATCAGTAGTAGTCGTTCCAGTTACGGCCACCACGGCCACGGCCACGGTCCAGGTTGTCGTCACGACGACGGCGGGAGACGCCGATGTCAGAGGTCGACAGGGACGCGTAGGCGCTGTTGCCCAGGCGACGGCGGGCCGCCATGCCACCATCAGCAGAGCTGACGTGCGGGGACATGCGGACTTCGTCCAGGGCGATGGACAGCGCCTGGATGTAGGCCGGGTTAAAGATCAGCTGCTCGCAGGTATCGACCACGCGCATGCCGGGAGCGATACGCTTGAGGATCGCGTAGCGTTCGGCCAGGTTGTAGGCGATGGAGCCACGTTGGTCGTCCAGCGTGATCTGGAAGTTGCGGACCATGTCCGGGTTCTTCTGACCGACGCGGGTGCAGACCGCCGGGACGTTCCACTCCTGCAGGCTGCGGATCTTGCCATCGTCCTGCCAGGTGCCGACGAACTGGCGGGTGCCAGCGCTGGTCACCGGCGCACGATCGCCGCCCTCGATGGTGCGCAGCACCTTGGTGAAGCGGTTGTCGGTCAGGACATCGGCCGACTGGTACAGGGTGGTGATCAGGCTGTCGACCTTGCGCGGGTCCTTGCTGGTCGCGATGTTCTCGAAGATCGAGAGCACCGAGGACTTCTCGCCGCTGGACGGGATGGTCATGCCGAAGGCGAGCTTCTGCGAGACGGTGGCGTCCAGGAAGTCGAAGATGTCCGGGTCCGAGCTGTTCGGGCCGATGTCGTCGATGACGCCGGCTTTCTCCGGATCCGGGTTCATCAGCCAGAGGTGGCCCAGGTTGGCGATCGGCTTCAGGTCGCCAGCCAGGGTGTTGCGGGGACGCAGGATGGTCGCCCAACGGTAGTCGTTGGATTGCAGCGCCAGTTGCGCGATGAGCAGCTGCGCCAGCTCCAGGCTGTAGGGGAAGCCCGCGGCGCTGGTGATGCTGGTGGCGTTGAGGATGGCTTGCCAGAACGGCTCGTCACGCTCATCGCGGCGGCGACGGCGGCGACCGCCGAAACCGTTGTCGTCGTCCATGGCCTCGTCCATGATCATCAGATCGAGGGCGGCGGTGATGTTGCCCATGGGGGTGCGGCTGTACAGCTCGTCTTCGTCGCCGTCGCGGGTGGAGGAGCTGTAGTACAGCGCGGTGTTGACGTCCGCGCGGATGGGGAGGCCGGAGCTGTCCAGGTTCTGCTTACCGCTGTAGTCGAAGGTGACTTCCAGACGGTCGCCCTTGAGGACCAGCTTCGGGTTGATGCGCAGGGTGGCGTCGCGCTTCCCGGCGAGGGCATCGATGATGTTCTCGCGGGTGGTGCAGATCGCGTCGAGCGCGTTGTCGAAGATGCGAGCGATACGGTTCGCGCCGTCTTTCTCGCCCAGGGTGGCGATGGTGTCGGCCAGGATGACCTGGTTGCCGACGTTGACGTACTCGCCCTCGATCACGGCCGCGACTTGGTCACGGACGATCTTGAGGTACTTGTCGGTCACGTTGTCGGACGGCAGGACCAGGGCGTCGAACGGTTCGCCGCGTTCGTGGAGGGTGCGGGTGGTCGGCTCGCCCGGCTGCTCGCAGAGCAGGATGTAGGTCAGGGCGAACTTCTCGCCACCGACGGTCAGCGGCAGGCAGACCAGCAGGGAGGCCAGGCTGATCTTCGCGGTGCCGCTGTCGAGCGGGATCACCTTGAAGTTCTTGCGCTGGGTTTCGGCCGGAACACCGGGACGGTCGTAGGACTTGGCGTTGTCGAAGGCCTCGACCAGGGTGGCCAGGGCTGCGTCGGCTACACCGCCGATGGTCGGACGGGCCTGAACACGACCCATGTCGGCCAGGCTGAGGCCGCCTTGGCCATCGTCTTCACGACGACGCGCGCGGTCATCCCGGTCGTAGTCCTCCTCGCGACGGCGTTCTTCACGACGTTCCTCACGGCGCTCTTCGCGGGGCGCGCCGTTTTGGCCGTTGTCGTCGTCAGTGATGAATTCGTTGGTCATCTCTTGCTCCTAGTTCACAAGCTTGCGGTTTTGGATGGTGACGCGCCTCTACGCGTCGAGGCTACTTCCCGTTGCGCCACCAGGTGTTGCTGCGGGAATTCTACGATGGGCCAGCACAGCTGGTTCATCTAATGCGGCTTTCAGGTTAAGTTTTACGAGACCTGTTTCGTCAGATCACCTCTGTAATGTATCGTCTTGATTTCTTTGGATCGACCGTAGCCGTTCCTCTTGACAAGACGATAATGATCCGCGCTAAACGCACTTCCTGTTTCATCGTGCGAAAACCACTCACACTCCGCAGGCGTAACTTCCCGTCGATCCGACGGTAGGTGGAACTCAATTGACCATGGTCGCTAATGCGACGTGTCCAGGGATAGGTTCCATAGACAGGCCGAATTTGAGGATATTTGCAGCGGCATTGATGTCACGATCGTGCGTAGTATCGCACTTGGGGCACATCCAAATTCGGTCCTTCAAGGTGAGTTTCTTCTCACCCGTTAGCCGATGATCGCAGTGATGGCATGTCTGAGTGGACGGATACCACGTATCGACCAACATAATGGCGCAGCCTGATTCGGCGGCTTTGTATTTCAGCATATTGACCAACATACCCCAGCCGACATCGGCGATATGGCGTGCCAACCGACGATTGCGCATCATGTTCTTCACCCGCAATGCTTCCAGACAGATCACTTGGTTTTCGTTTACCAGTCTGGTAGAAAGCTGATGGAGATAATCTCTGCGGACATCTGCGATTCTCGCGTGAAGCTTAGCGACCTTCAACCTCTGCTTGTTACGATTCTTACTCCCTTTTACCTTACGGCAGAGTTGGCGCTGGGCTTTTTGCAATGCCTTAAAGTGACGATTGTAATGCCGTGGATTTGGTACCGACTCGCCGGTCGAGAGAGTCATGAGGTCTTTCAACCCAAGATCAATGCCGACCTGCCCTTCACCGCAACTTCTACCAACCTCGATCTCGCAGAGAAAGCTGGCGAAATATCGGCCGGCCGGATCACGACTAATGGTCACTTGGGAGGGAGGTGAGGGGAGCTTCCTGGAATCCCATTTAACCTTGATCTTGGAGTTTCCGCGACTGACAAAGAGGCCATTATCGCGGATAGAGAAGTAACGACTCATCAAACGGAAGGTCTGATGATGGCGCTTACTCTTATATTTCGGAAATCCCTTACCTTTGAAGAAGCCTTGGTACGCTTTCCCTAAATCCAACAGTTTCTGCTGGAGAGCCTCCGTAGCCACTTCGGAGAGAAAGTCGAATTTTCCCTTTAGCGGGGTAAGTGCCTTGACAAAACCAATCCCAGTTACATTGGGTTTTTCATCTGTTTTACCGTTACGATGCAGCTCATAATTGCTCATCGCATCGGCGAGTAGCGTGTTCCAGACGAAGCGGCAGCAACCAAAAGTCTTCTCCAGGAAGGTCCTTTGCTCTACCGTTGGATACAGACGGTAACGATAAGCCTTAACCATTATCGCAGTCCATGTGTGTTTACTCACTACGATAATGTATGCCCATGAACCTTTGGATTCGCATACACGCATTATAGGGTGCTAACGACTCGCCGAAGCGAGTCGTGAGATTTCTCACATAACATGTGTGTGATAGTAAATCTTTACTTTCCGGGACATTCGCCATGTATCAGCTCTACCGCCGCCAGAACTTCGCCGACGACAGCCCGTTTCAGTTCGCTCGGATGACGTGGCTGACTGACCGTATCAAGGACAACTTCAAGCGCTACCTCGACCTACGCGCTACCTCGACCGGACGGATGGACAGCTCGCATCTGCTGTCCAAGATCCTGCTCAACCTGAACGTGGAGTTCAAGGGCGATCTGGACCGTTACGTCCAGGGTTGTGAAACGGCGGCCAAACGGCTTTGTGGGCCGCTGGGCCTGACCAGCGCCAGCAGCAAGGGCCGTCTTTGGACCCAAGGGGTCTTCTACCCCGGGTGTCCAGAGATCATCGTCTACGGCCGGACCGGCAAGTGGACGACCCAGGACCTCTGGCGCGATTGGCGCAGTGTGGCGCCCGTGGAGGTAGTCTGCCACCCCATCACCTCGACCAATATCGTCGAACTGGGCGTGATGAACGAGATCCGTATCCCAAAGCCCGATCTGGCCATCATCAGCATCGACATCCCCCTGCTGGCTGCGCAATGGAAGCTCTGGCAATCTGCCAACCCCGGCAAGAACATCGAGAATTTCCTGACGACGGTGGTCATGGTGGCTTTCCAGCGCAGCCACCTGAACGTGGCCTTCTGGAACCGCCTGATGGCCCTGAGCGACATCAAGCCCTACTGCGATGTTGACACCAACTTGCCGTTTGGCCAGATGAACATGGACGCCCCCTCGGACGAGATCCTGAAGGACGTCGTGGTCAAGACGGCCAACAAGTCCATGGGCAGCAACCAGATGCTTTCCACTGTACCGGTGTTCTTCGGCAGCAATTACCTGGACGAGGTAATCCTGCCTGAGCTGGCGCCCACGGCGCAGGTCCTCTGGGCGCTGACGGCGTCTAAGATGGAACAGGCGGCGTACACGCTGAACATCGGCAAGGTTACCGGCTACAACCGCCTGGCCGGCGATCTCAATGTCATCCGACGGACCATCCGCCAGGAAAGTCAGGACAAGTTCCTGAGTAACGGTCTGACTCAAGCTGCCGCGGAATTCCTCCATGAACGCTTTGATCGGCTCGTGGTGGACAATCTTCCAGCATAAAGGCACGTCACCCACCAGGGCGCAAGCCCTGGTGGGTGTATGCTGTCACGGTTTCAGGCCCAGGAAGTCGAAGATCAGGCGGTAGTTGTTACGGTCCACCAGGTAGAGGCCAGTTGACTCCAAGATGCGGTAGAACCCGGAGTTGATCTGGTACGCCAGTTTGCGGGTGTTGGCCGCATCCTGGATCTCAATGGGCAGACCGGATGAGCGGATCGCCTGCGTCGGCAGCAGGATGGTCTTCAGGTCCTTGCGGTTGTAGCGATCCAACCACTGACCCATCCGTTTGGCCAGGTCCTTGTCTTCAATGGCCAGCAGCCATTCCTTCAAGGCCGTCTTGTTCACCAGGTCGGTGGTGACTTTGACACACGGGTACGGGGGTTCTACCGTTCGGCCGTACTTGGGTGCAAACACCTCCTGCCACAGGTCATGGTAGACCATGTTCTTGGAGTCCGGCTTGACGTTGGCTGACCGCAGGTAAGTGTACTCGCCCTTCTGGATCGACCGGATGGTCTCCAGTTCGCATTCGGCGATGTCCCGCAGGATCTTGCCGGCGTTAAGCTTACGACCAGCATCGATCTCATGCAGAATGAAGGTCATCAGGTCTTCGGTCCGCTGGAGGATGTGTTTCTGCGAGGTCGAGCCGCGCAGCTCCACCCCTTTGATCTCCATCTCCATCTTCGCGTAGACGTTGCCTTCCTGCACGGTCTTCGTGGTGAAGTAGTGCTTGGCGAGGTTGGTCAAGGCGAACTCGGCAAAGCCGAACTCGTTCTTCATCGCCAGGCGGAACATCATTGCCCGCTCGACCCCGACATTGGCCGACAACATGGCCAGGGCGTGGGCGATGCATTGGCAGACCATGTAGGTCGCCAGGTACCAGATCCGGTCTTCGATGTTCCCGCGTTTCAGATGGCCGCAGTACCACTGCACCCAGTGTTCGCAGGTGAAGATGGACGAGTCGGTGTCCGCCGCCAGGCAGACGCGACGTTGCACGTTCTTCAGGTTGGCCACGGTCGGCGGCAGGTGATGCGGAACGAACAGCACACCGATGATATCGGCGTACTTCTCCAGCATCATTTTGACCTTCTTCGCCGTTTTACCCAGAATCAGGTAGTTCTCCGGCTCGTTGGTCTTGATGTCCCGGATGTCCTTACCCTTGACGATGTCGGTACAGATCGAGTTCACGTACGCCCGGTCCGTGGCATCCAGCGAACTCAGCTCCGCATCCGGATCGACTTCGCCCACATCGGACAGGTCCAGGGCAATCAGGTCGGTTAGGATGTCCCGGACGATCCCTGGGTTGAGCTTGGCCAGGTGGTACATGTCGCCCGAATAACAGCAGATGGCTCGTTCGACGTCGGTCATCCCCTGGATCATCGACCGGATCGGACTGATCAGCGCGTCATTGGTGACGTCCCAATATTCCTCACCGCCGCGGATCACCATCCCCAGGGTGTCTTCCACCGACGGGTAGACCAGATTGTAGCGTTCGATGATCGGCAGGAACCGCTGACTCTTTTCGATAGTCAGCATGGCCAACAGGTTGGCCTTGGCAATGTCCGGGGTGTGGAAGTGCCGGGAGCCCGCCAGGAAACGCTCTACCGTGGCGTTACCGTAGCCGGCGGCGGCTCGACACAGGCTGGTCAGGCTGGAGTGGCCAGACGCCATGTACAGCGGGTTGGCAGGGCTGCCGTGCATCCCCGAGACCGAGTTGATGCGAATCTTGCGGGCGTTCTGGTCATAGTCCTTGAGGGCGGACTGTACCAGGTCACCGATGTTCTTCAAGCGCAGCATCTCTTTCTTGGACGCTTTACGCGCCGCGATGTTGTCTTCCTGCCATTCCGAGATGGGGGACTTCTCCACCTCGGGCCGTTCGTAGATCACCATGGACGGGGACAGGATGCGGCCACTGGAGATGGCGTCCTCCAGGTGACTCAGGAACGTGACCTCTTCCAGGACCCGTTCGCCCGGTCGTTTCTTGTTCAAGCGGGTCATGACCGGATCGCGCATGGGGAAGGCGCCATCCTTGCGGATATTCTTTAGTACGAACTGCACGCACTCGTCGTACGGCTTCTCCAGTTGTAACTGGAGGTACTTGGCGACTTGTTGGATGTAGCCTTTGGGGATATCGATATCCCGGCGGTAATCATCCACCGGCATCAGAAAAGGGGTCGACATGAGTACACTCCGACTAAGTCTCACGTATCCTTAGCACGCTGAGTACAAAATAAAGAGAACGAGGCATACCACCCCATCCACCGCATTGGTGGATGGGGTGGAGTGTTAGATGGTCTCGACCGTGAAGTTCGAGATGCCGGAGCCGATCATCATGGACTTCACGTTGTCGATCTGCGCCTGGGTGGCGCCGATGATGGTGATGCGTACGCCCGGGTTGTCGTTGATCACGATGGATTCGGGTTTGACCCAGGGGACCCCGTAATACGACACTTTGTTGTCGGCATCGACGAACTTGGCGTACATGTAGTCCTGCCAGTTGTCCGAGGTCCCCGGCGGCAGGAAGGGGTAGTTCTGGACGTGCTTGGCTGGGGCATCGAAGCCCAAGGCCTGCGCCGTTTGCGGGTCCAGAATCGAGAGGAGCTTGAGGTTGGTAATCCGCTCGCCCTGATAGGTCTCGAAGCTGATCGTTTTCTTGACCAGGTCCTGATCGAGGTTCATGGGGTCATCTCCACTTCGGCCCAGAAGAAGCCGTGATCGTTGAGGGTGAATTGGGTCAGCCGGTGAGCAGTCAGGACTTCCAGCAGGTCACTGTCGGTGATGCTGGCGATCAGGCGATCCACGAAATCCCGCAGTTCAGGATCGATGCTGCTGGCATCGACCAGGCCCGCCAGCAGGCTTTCCTTGATGTCCTCATAGAGGTCACCGTACCACGGCCGGGTCTCGGGTGGGATGTCTTGATCGTCCGCCGTGATGCGGGCGAGTGCCTCTTCCCCCAAATGGGAGACGGCATCGGACAAACCGGGGCAATGTCCAATGAATACATGTCGTCCCATTGTCTCTCCTTGGGATCAGGGCACCGCGAAGGTGACGGTGCAGCGAATACGACGGCCGGGTTTGCTCATGAATTTCACGGAGTACACGCTGGCCGCCGAGTACCCCAGGTCAGTCAGGGTTCTCGTCATCTCCGGGTATAGCTCCATCATGGCGTACGTAGCCAGGATCTCGCCGTCGCTGCGGGACTTGACCACGTTGAGCAGGTACATTTCCTCAGCCAACCGACATATCGTGTCCGGCGCGGTGTCATCGAACTGATACCGCGTCCAGTTCTCGATGCAGCTGACCACGTCGTACGACAGGTCATCCAGGGACATGTCGGCGTGTTGGATGAAGTCGCTGACTGCCTGGTCCAGGTCCACCTGGATGAAATGCTCGTCGTCCGAACTCCCACGCGCATCACGAAGCATACGGTTGACCACATCTGTTCCTATCGCACGAAGAGAGCCCATGATCCGGGCTTCCATGGACTGCTTATCAGTGCAGCGGGGCGATGCGGTAAGTACTCGGGAGTTTGATCGCCGTGAAGTGCCGTGGTTCATGTTGAATCTCCATCTCGCAGATGCCGCAAATCGAGAAGCCACACCCGGAGAAGATCTCCTTGAGCAGCCGGTACAGTTTGTTGACCGGTAGATCCTTGCGGCGCATGGCCAGGAGGATCTCAGACGGCGGCCACTCGTTCACATAGCGGGAGAACGTGTACACGTCCGAGAACTCCCGGACAATGGTCTTCAGGTCCTGAACGGCCTGTTGCAGTTCCTCCAGGTCCCGGAACGAGTCCAGGCCCTCGTCATACAACACCACCAACTCCGGGACTTTGGATACAAGTGCCTTAGTCATCGGACCTCCAAGCTAATGAATGCGCGGCCGCGGACTACGTCACAGACCAACAGCTCCGCGTAATTAATGACATCGTGCAGTGCCACGTCAATACCTGCGTACTCCAGGGCGACCAGGATGGCGTCATAGGCATCATTGATCGCCAGTAGATCGAGACCATAGAGCTCGGTGACCAAGTTCAGCCAGCGCGCATCTGGCAGCTCGCCAGCGTGCAGAATACGGTCCACGAGATCATGCAGAATAAAAGCCATGGCGCCTTCAGAGGCGCCTTTGCTGGCCAGGAGGTCGAATTGGTAATAACGGTATTCCATCTCGTCCTCCTAATGCACCCGCAGGTATCGCCAGTCCCGCGACGCCACGATGTGGAAGATCTCCTCCGCCGGCCCGCGCTCATCGCCACGGATCAAGTCCTCCAGGTCTTCCTGGAAGTCCCGGTACCGCGGGAAGCGGAACATGAAGAGGTTGAGCAGCTGGAGGAATTGTCCCCAGGCCATCTCATCCTTGCGCAGGTAATGCCGTTGCCCCCTTCCCACTCCCGTCATGGCCACTTCTACGGTTTGGCTGTGCAGGTCCGTCTGGGCCAGGATGCGGGTAAAGGCATCGTGCGCCTCACCCGTGTCTTCCGACAGGATGGCATAGAACACCGCCGACAGGGTTTGGCTGACAACATCCTGCTCCACTGCGCAGGGAAAGAACTCCGCGAAGTTCTTTAGGGTCAGGGCAATGTCCCGGTCTAGCGGGATAGTCAGCGACGGCCCACGAAGCGCCGCCGGTACAATACGCCTCACGGATCATCCTCCAGGGTCAGAAAGCGAAAACAGGCCACATGCCCACGAATACTCACCTCATCCACCACCAGGTCGTTGCGCTGCAACAACTCACCGAACATCTCGGACAAGCGGTGCAAGTTATCGACCACCCAATTCCCGATCAGGAATGAATCCCGGATCGGCATGCCGAGTCTGTAGAACTCATCCCGCAGGTGGAAGTTGTAGATGGTTTCCGGGTAAGCGGTTTCGTACATCAGGAAATTCAGCACCAGGTGCAACAAGTGGGCGCGGTCTTTGAGACCGATCTCGTCGGTCAGGTCCGACAACCCGAGTTCCGAGATGTCGTGGACCACTGTCCGGTACGCATAGGTACAGTTAGTCTTGGTCGTCATCTCGTGTAATCTCGATAAAGGCATTGTCTCGACGCACCTTGATCCGTCCAAGCCACCAGGCCGTTCCCCTGACATCATCAAACTGTTCCCGCAAACGACTTCCGTAGTCCATCAACCATTGGTCCAGGATCATGAAGCCGTCATAGTCCGTGTCGTGATCCACCAGGAGCAGGTCCATCCAATAGTCTTCGTTGAAGGCCGTGTAGCAGATCAAGGCCCGCAGGATCATGTCCGGATTGGCGTCGAACAGGTTGAGCAGGGTGTCCAGCTCCACCTCGCTGGTGTCAATAATGCGCCACATGCGACACCTCGAGCTCCAGGTACAGCGCCTGCCGGTGCAGGCGCGCCTCGGTGATGCGCATCTGGCAGCCGGTCTGCTGGGAGAGTTCGTCGAAGACGTCATTCATCCGGTTCAGGTTCGCCAGGTACCAGCTGAACGCCAGCCCCGCGAAGTCCTCATGCACCCGGTCGGTGGCATGATCGCCCAGGCGGTTCATGCACCAGGCATCCCCGAACAGGTGGTAGTTCAGCAGCGCCTCGACGATGACGTCTTCATCGGCCGGGATAGCATGGAACAGGTGATGCCACGGCAGGTCCCTGACATCCAGGATGAAGGACCTATACTCGCGGGTGGACGGACCGCCACTCCCGCAGGAGGCGGTCGACGTCGCGAGGGATGTGTTGTCCTTCACGGCGGCACCTCTCAATGTATTCATCAAAGGTCGGCTCCGGAATACGGAAGTGAATCACGAGCGTGTCCCTGTCATGCTCAAAGCGCGCGCTCAGGGCTTGGTACTCAGGAAGTTGGTATTCCTCCAGTAGGTTCTTGAATTCCATGGCAAAATGCCGCATGGTCCGCAGCAAAGGTCCCAGCGGGACATCCCGACGCTGCATGTTCTCCAACAGGTTGCTGGGCATGTAGTCAATCAGCAGGATCTGCTGCGCCTGTTCTTCGATCAGCGCCTTGGCCTGGTTCCAACTGAACCCTTGGTCATCCGCCGCTTCATCGATGATGCGTTCAAACCGCTGGACCCACTCCCGCAGGTGCAGTTTCAGCAGTTCTTCACCAATCATAGCCATCCTCCGGTTGTGTCACGCCATATTCGGCGGCATGTTTCTTCATCCAGTCCACGATTCGGTAATCTTCCCCAAGCTCGATTTCCATCATGCCTCGCCGACAGTGCACATGCAGCAGGTGCCAGGTCGGCAGGACCACCACCTCGGCCAGCATGTCCGCAATCCGGTCACTCGCCATGTGGAGAATATCCGAAGGTGACGGATGCTTCTGGATCAGCGGGCGAATCAGGTCGAGGTACTTCCGCTGAGGGAACTCGGCGCGCCGCTTGGTCCAGTACATCCCCATGGTCAGGTAATCATCGGCCATGGTCGAGATGAGGTCATCGATCTTGGGTCTGTCGTTGCGTGTGACCTTTTCATCGTACCGGTGCAGTTCGAACTGAATCCGCTTCGCCAGATCCGAGAAGTCAAGGACACATGTCTCGCCTACCCGCTGGAGTTCCATGTTCGTCCTCAGTAATAATCAGAAACCTGCGCTTTATCTGGAACATGAGCTGTCCATCCATGCCCAGTTCTCGGGGAGAGGGGAGGTAGTCATCCAGAACCACCCCGGAGACTGACCGCATATACGCCAACTCAGTCGCACAGGGGTAGCTGCGACGCAACACCCCTCGGCACGGAATGGCATGGCAATACTCGTAGTACTCTGCCAACCACTCCGCCACCACCGATTCATGGAAGTCGCCCAACCTGCGGAACAGGTCTCTTAGGTCCACCACCGTCTGTTTGTCATGCATATCCACCTCTCTTACAGGATAAGGCCTGTGGGTACGTTTGTACTGCCAGGAAGGCGTCTATTTTCGCGTATAACGCATGAACGCCCACGTACCCACCCTACCCTACCTGAACAAAATAAAAAGCGAGGTAGGGGCCTCACTGAGGCCCGGCGGCTAACTGAAGCTTGCGTCATTCAGTTCTTCGGGATCGGTGTCCGAATCCCGGTTGACCACGCCGCGGTGAACGGCAGGATCGAATTTCTCCTCGTCCCAGATACCGTGCCAGCTCCCGGTACGGCAGCGGCTGCACAGCTGGGTGCCTTCCGCCAGGATGGTGGCATCGACGTTCCCGCAGCGTTCGCAGGCAAAGGTTTCGAATTCGGCCATGATTGCATGTTCCTTGACAACGAATGGGTAAAGGCATACAGCACCGGGGAGATCCCCGGTGCTGTATGCGTCCGTGCTTAGAAGACCAGGCCAGTGGCGTCGTCGACTTGGCCGGCCAGGGTGGTGGTGATGTCGGTGGCCGAAGAAATCACTTTCTTCTGCTGCTCGACCTCGCCTTGCAGCTTCTGGATGCGCTTGAGCAGCACGTTCAGGCGCTCGGCGCTCAGGGTGAAGTAGTAGTTGTTCTGGCTGGCGCCCTCGCCCTCGGGCAGGAAGCCCAGGGTGTCGTAGTCGCAGGAGATGCGCGGCGGCTTCAGGTCGTGGGACTTCATCAGCGCGGCGTAGCTGATGGCATGGCCGACAGCCTTGAGGTCCTCTTCGCGGACGTGCGCTTCGAGCAGCACCAGGCTGGGCTGCTGGTGGCTGACCTTGTGGTAGTCGAAGTAGTGCACGATGTCGGAGCCGTCCAGGTGGTCGTTCTTGCCGGACATCAGGTAGGACAGCGCGTTGATCACGAACTTCGGTACGACGTTGTTCTCCGCCAGCGACTTGTCCGGGTCGTTCTCGATCAGGCTCATGGCGATCGGGCGCTTGACGCGGCCGACGGTCAGCTGCAGGCCCTGCAGGGTGCTGATGGCGTTGGTGATACGCTTGATCGAGCTGACATCGTAGCTGCCCGCGGTGCAGACGCTGTAGCCTTCGCTCAGCATGCGTTCCAGCAGCAGCGGACCGAAGGCCGCACCCGAGCCACCGGAGAGCGAGAAGCTCAGGATGTAGTGGTCGGCCTTGGGCAGCTTCAGCATGACTTCCGGCAGCTTGGCGTAGAAGGCGTGGGCGTTCTTGCTGCGGTCGGCGCCGGAGCCGTCGGCCTCGGGGAGCAGGTAGACTTCGTCGAAACTGACGTTGCCCAGGTTGGCCAGGGAGGTGTCCAGGTAGAAGAAGGCTTCGTTGGCCAGGAAACGCTGGTTATCGAGGCTCTGGTTCTCGCGGTAGCTGCGGACCATGTTGATCCCGGCTCCCCCGAGGGCAATGTGCGCTACGGTGCGGACTTTGGGAACAATGAGTTGTTGGGACATCACGAAACTCCTTGGTTTCTTGGGGTTGGATTCAAGACTGTAATGTATGGCCGTAGGATCTTTGGCCCCACTGGCAAAATTCTATGTTTCGATACCTCATAAAGGGGAGGCACCATGTCCATTGACCCTATCTCCGTCGCCATCATGCGGACGAAGCGCACCATCCCGATCGATGTCCTCAACCAGGCGTTCATGCCCAAGCGCTACGACCCCACGCGAAAGGAGCGGTTCTACGACAACCTGGAACCGGGGGTAATCGATCACCTGATCAAGAAGGTGATCGTCGATGGGCGGGTGGCCATCGATGTCAACCTCATCTCCGGTACGGAACTCTACCTACCGCTGGGCTGGGCGCACCGGGAATTCATCGACCCCTGGAACATCATCTACCGCTTCGACTACAAGGCCACCGGCGGGCGGAACATCACCGCCGCGCACGAAGTGCTCTACGGCCTGACCCAGGGTGTGCAGATCGGTACCTACGGGGCCTTTGACACCCGCGCCAGCCAGTTCCTGCACGTCAGCCGGGACATCCTCAACGCCGCAGGTGGCACCACCCCGGTCGGCACGGCCTACGTGCAGATCGTGGCCCCGAACACCATCCTGGTGAACGACATCAACCAGGTGGTCGGGCCGGGCGTACTGCGTTGCCAGTTGAGCCATGAGCCCAACTTCAACAACATTCCGTCGCATTACTACCACGCCTTCGGTGAGCTGATCGTACTCGCCACCAAGTCCTTTGTGTACAACACCCTGGTCATTGACCTCGATGAGGGCATGCTCCGTGCCGGTCAGCAGATCGGCCGCTTCCGCGAGGAGGTTGACAAACTCGCCGATGCCGAGACCATGTACATGGAGTACCTGACCACCAAGTGGCAGAAGATCGCCAACATGGCGGATTCTGAGCGCTTTCGGAAGATCCTCAAGATCACGCTCGGAGGTAAACCTAAGTTCTGACAAAGGATACGATTCACCAGTAAGACTGTACAGCCGGGGCTACGAGGCCCCGGCTGTATGCTGTCAGCGGCGCTGGGCGTCCAGCAGGTCGCAGACTTCTTCCGGGGTGATCGCGACGCGAATCCCCTCCGTACTCAGGTAGGCCTGGATCTCCTCGGCCTGTTCCTGGTCCTCGGCTTTCAGGTAGACTACTTCACTTTCGTCCACCGTCGAGGGGACCACGTCCTCTGGACGGATCACCGTCACGGTCGGTGGTTGCACCACGGTCTTGATGTAGATCCCGTTCTTGACGTCATTGGCGATACCATCGGTATCGATGTCGTCGTGGGCGATGTCATTGCCATCGTCCCCCATGGTCGCTCGGGAGTTGTCCATGGTCCCATCCCCGGCCTGGCCCTCAAAGGACGCGCTACGCGCCACGGTCCCGACCACTTCGTAACCACGGCTCTCCAGCATCACGGAGAGACGACTGATCTCCGGCGTAATCGCCTCCTCCCACGGCAGGGCAATCTGCACCTGCCCCATCTGTTTGAGGTCCTTTTCCACCTCAAACTTCTCGCTCTGCTCCTTGGGCAGCTCATCGTCAGCACTCTCGCACGAGAGTGCCTGCATCAGATCCCGGTAACTCTGCGTCATGATTCACTCCTATCGAGCGAGCCTGTGCTCGCGTCCAGTCAGTCATCTCATTGGAGAAAAGTCCGGATTTCTCCGGCTAACCAATAGAGCAAACAACTGTTTACACCCTAGGGGCCTTTGAGGGCCCCTAGGGTGCGTCAGCACTGTGTTAAATATTATTATCATTACAGTTAAAAAATAATTTGCATAAGAGGGGGCTAACGCCCCCTCAAAAAGCAAGGATAATTCTGTCTAACGTCGTCTCTCACTGCGTTCGTTCCTGGTCAGACAGAATTGAGTTTATACTCTATCCTCTCATCCCCCGGATATTCTAACATCGCTTCGCTCGTTAGAATATCCACCCCCTTCTCTCCTTTCTCATTTGGAGCAGAGGGTGAATAGACATAAGTATAGTGAAGCCGAAGTTAAACTTTACACAGACAAAAAAGAAAGGAATCCACTCCCTGCCGAAGCAGGGAGGGACTCAGTGGGATCAGGGTTTGAGTTCCCAGGGGTTGTACGGGTTGTTGTCGTTCATCCACATCTCCAGCCACTTGACCTGCACCGACTTCGGAATGTCGGTGAACATCAGACCAGGATGATCGTGATCATCCAGGATGTCCGCCAGCTTAAGTTCGCCTTGCTCGTACAGCTCGCGAGCCAGGCCGTACTTGCTGTGCAGGTAGAGGATGATCGGGACCGCAACTTCCAGCGGGATATTGCTGACTTCCAGCAGGGCCTGGTACGACTCCGGCGGTACGTAGCCCAGGACCGAGACTACCGACAACAGCCCTTCGGCGACATCGTTTTCCCCAGTGGTTTTGAGGAGCTTCTTCAGCTCCTCGATGTGACCGATGGTGGCATCGAGGAACGTACTGATCTTGGTCCACCCGAACGGTTGATCGCCCCAGAACTCGCTCAGCAGGCGTTCGCCGAGGAAGGTCAGCTCAGAACCGGCGACCACCTTGGTGGTGAGCACTTCGGCTGCTGTGACCACGGCATTGATCACCTGTTCACGCTGCTGCGCGCCGATCTGGTGCAGGAACTGCACTTTCTCGAGCTCTTGCTCAATCGTGTCCAGCGAGATCGTCTCCAGTGCTGTCAGGGTCATGTGCAGCTGTTTGAACACACTGGCCTGGATCCAGGTCGTTGGTAATACGATCATGCCAATGCCCCGGGTGACCTTCTCGAATAATGCCTCCACCGGATGCTGCTCGCCGGTACCCACCGGCTCACGACCGTGGTGAACGTACACGGCTTCGGATTGTCCTACCGCCGTGACCCTGAGCCGACCGTGCTGCTCTACATCGCCGGCCTGCATGACCCGGTGACCGATCTGCTGACCAATGTCCGTCAGGTCATCCAGCGTGAAGTATGGCTTGCCATGGTCCAGACTCCCCGGGCGAGCAGCATTGAAACTGACGTTCATACGTGCTGTCATGGCCAACACCGCCGGGATCGACCAACCCATGTCGATCAGCTCACCGATGACCTCCTGGCCCGCCTGCAGCGGGTAGTTGGTGCGGAAGTCGCCGTAGTGGATGTTCAACCAGTTCTGGAACACCACCGAGGCTTCGACGATGAAAGCGCGGTAGGCAGTGTCGTTGTCCTCGCCGTCGTAATGCTCCTGGACGAGGCGCAGGAACTCGGCATTGGCCTTGTCCATCGGCAGCCGGGTCAGGATGGCCTGGGCGGCCAACAGTTGCAGTGCAGTTTTCAGGGCGACGGGAAGCAGGGGATGATCCATGGTAACTCCTCAGTAGTAATCTTGCATGTGGGCGCGACTGACGCGGGTACGAGTGCCCATGATGATCCAATCGGCAATCAATTCACACTCTTTCTGGCTCATGTCAGGGCAGACCTGCGAGAGCTCTCCTTCGATCTCACGCAAGCTCGAATCCTTGCGGCTGAGTTTACGGAAGGCGTTCAGGTACTCCAGGGCTTTCTCGATGACTGCCGGATCACCGAGGTGTTCTTTGGCCTCCTTTCCGGACAGGTACTCGGCCACAATCACCGGCGGGATGCCGTGTGTCGCTACCCAGTAGAAGAATTTCTCAGCAGAGGAATGTTCCACCCATTGCGGCGCATCGTCCAGCGATGTGTCATTCCGCCGGGGAAGCGGTACCTCGATCAGATCCAGCCCGGCGAAAGCGCCGAGGTCACCCGCCTCCATGTAGCGCTGGATAGCTCGCGTCCAGCGTTCTTTCGGGAGTATGTTCAGGATGTCGCCCAGCGTCTTACCTTGAGACACCATGAGGAGAACGGCCAGGTCCGGATCGTTGTCCCTCTCGATCTCGCTGACCGTCTGCTTGAGCAGCGCCTCCAGTTCGTTCAGAAAACCGAAGAAACCCTCCGGCAGCTGAGGATTACGACGGCTATACCCGCGATCCAGTTCGATGTGGCACTTCTCATTGAACCAACGCGACAGGCTTTGACCAGCCCGGATGATGGCGATGATTTCACCCTGCAGGGTAATGCGTTCGATGGCCTTCATGACAACCTCGTGTGAAAAAAGAAAGAACCAGCCTGTGATGCGCAGGCTGGTGTGGGGCAATAGAGGGAGCAGTCCTCACCCCCGACTTGCCTAACCTGCACCAGAGGAGCGGTGACCGATGCAGGCAGGTTCGAACTAGACCGACCAGACGAGCTTGCCTTGCTTGAAGTCGATGGCCAGGACACCATCAGTGTCCACGCCCGGGACTTGGTAGGTCACCAGGAAGCCATTGGCGTCAAAGTAATCGGCGAGCTCGCTGTTGAGTTTACCCTCTTGCACCAGGCTGCGTTTGAGCAGCCCACCCATCTGGGCGAACACCTTGGAGCGCACTTCCTTGTCCTGCTCGGCCTCACTCAGACCGACGAACATCTGCAGGTACTCCAGCAGCCGCTCCTTCTGCCGACTGCTCTGGTCCCACTTCAGATCGAACTGGGGCGACAGGCCCAGGTGAGTACGCTCGCTCACGGTGTCTTCCTCTTGCTTGGCATTGATGATGACAGCGCCGTCCGTGTAGACGCCGCCCTTGATGTGGATCTCCTCGCCCAGGGCGCGGTTGATCTGGCGTTCGATGTCCTCATCGATACCGCCGGCCAAGCACGCTGCGGTCGGGTCGAGCAGGTACTTGGCTTGGATGAAACCGAAGGTGTTACGGACTTGGTGGATATTGGTACCGTTTACTTGGAACATGAGACACTCCTAAGTCAGTGTGCAGCATAGAAGCCAGCCTGGACATCCAGGCTGGTCAGTGAATCAGTTACCGCGGCTCGCCGCCGCGTAATCCTTGGCAGCGGTGCCAGGTTTGGCCAGCGGAGCACGCTCCGACTTGAACTCGTTGAGGTGGGTCGTGCAGAAGAACTTCCGGTCCTTCTTACCGCCCTGGAGTTCAAGGTCAACAGAGTGAGTCGCATGCCGGGAGCACTCATCGCACTCCAAGTCGCGTTCACGCAGCTGTTGAATGTCCATGGTATTTCCTCCCCTAGAGGATTTGGTTAGATATTCCTGTCGATGATATATCACTGACGGATTTTTTATTCCAGTCTCCAGCGAGGCTGGTAGCTGGCGTTTATGGCGGATGGCTCATATGAAAAACGTGAACGATGTCTTCGAGGCCCATTGCCAACACTTGGTCTTCGACGATCGCCTGCTGAAGAAGGTCATGTCCTACGAACACCGGTTCGTGACCAAGAACGAAGCCCACATGTCCTTCTTCGGTGGCAACCTCCTGGGCGTGGACCCGGTACGCTTCAAACCGGAGGACCGCAACAGCTGGTTCCACGACATCATGGACACCGAGGAAGAAGCGGTGGAGGAAGACATCCACCGCCTGCCCGGCATCAACGTCCAGTTCCACGTCAGCTCGGACGTGATGAACCTCTCCTGCTTCTGGATGGCCCACAAGTTCCTGACCAGCAGCAAGCTGTCCAAGAACGACCGGGAACTGGGTGCCCGGACCGTGGTCTTGATCCTCCAGTACAAGTTCATCACCTCGATCGTGGCGAACTACTTCAAGTGGAATGCCGATCCCCTGGTCGCGCAAGCCACCTACCAGGCCCTTAACAAGCGTTTCGGCCTCAAGGTGACCGGTAGCTGGGGGGCACTGCTGAAACAGCGTGCAGACGCGGTTGTAGGCGATTCCAGCATCCACCGCAAGACCCTACTCGAGTTTCAGGACGACGCCAAGATCGTCTACATGGTCAACGACAGCCAGGGTCGGATCAAGGACATCCTGAAGAACATCATGGACGTCTTCATGGCGATCAACCGCTCCCCCGAATCGGTGATCCGCAATACCACCAGCCAGATCGAACTGGATGGCGAGTTGAAGATCCGTGACAAGACCCGCCTGATCAGCACGTACCAGCGCTACATCCTGGAAACCATTTCCGACCGCAACGGCTTCATCATCCCGGAATTGGTGGACATCATCACCCGCTTCATCAACACCATGCCCAAGGCCTCGTTGGTCAGTACCCTGACCTACATGTCCAACAACGCCTCGCCCAAGGCGGACAAGCGGGTCCAGCGGATCTGCGAGGTGGTCTTGCAGCATGCGTTCGACTACATCACCAAGAACCCCGAGACCATGGCGTCGCAGAACGACATCCCGGGCCTCTTGAGAAAGATGAAGGCGCTCTACCAGGCCAGTAAGACCACCAACCCTCAGGTGACTGAACTCAGAACCCTGGCGGAAGGTGTGGCCAAGAGCGCCACCGGATCGAAGAACGCGACCCTGCTGTCCTCGATCCGGAACGCAGTGCTGCTCTACGTGCTGTTGCGCACCATGACCATGCACAAGTTCCGCGGTAAGTGAACGACATACAGCCCCGGGCCCAAGCCCGGGGCTGTATGCTGTCAACGGAACTTCCGGTGGTTCAACCCCCCGGCAAACAAGCCTTCCCGCCCCTGACGGCGTGCTTGAGCCTGCTCTTGCCGACGAACCCGTGCCAGGGCCGATTGACGGTCCAAGGACGCGTTGTCGTCGTTGAAGCCGTCGTCGGTGACCTCGGACTTGAGGGACTGGAGCTTGGTGCTGAGGTACTTGATCTCCATGGTGATGTTGCTCTTGGCAATCCGGGCTTCGAGCAGCTCGATTTCCTTCAGGATCCGTTCCTGCTTCAGCGCATGGGCGATCTCCTTGGGGTTGTTCCCCGTGGTGACCTGTTTCACGCGACACATCACCTGACGGTAGTCAATCCGGTAATGGTCGACGTTACGCGCTTTGCGCAGGAACCACTGACCCAGCAGCCAGGCGATGACGTAGTCGTCGTGACCGGAGGCTTTGTGGTCGATGCGGTTGTTCTTCTCCACCAGGCTGGACAGCTCGTCGATGAGCACCGGGTCACGGATGACTTTCGCCAGCTGCGCCGTGGCCTCCCGCATGATCTCCCCGTAGAGCAGGTCCCGTAGCGGGCCTGAGGTGGGGAAGCCAAAGTCCGCCCGGAACGGGAAGTACTTGCGCTCCGACGGGTGGCCGGCGGCATACTCCCGGTAAGTCCGCTTCTGCGACTCGGTGCCGTTGGCGTCATCGACGATCCGGCTGTAGATCCGCCGTCCTGGGTCAACGCCCAACAGCGGCAGCTCGATGAGCAGGCCGTCCCGGATCCCGTCCCAGGAGGACTTGGCTTCCGGAATCAGGGTGAAGTTCGGCAACTGAACGAAGAGCTTGGCCAACCACTTGGTGAACTGCGTCAGGTTGGTGTCACTCACCCCAAAGGCCATCAGGGTTTCCGCGGTTTCCACATCTGTCAGTACCCCGGTGATGCTGTCGCGCCCTACGGCGTTGGAGGTATCCATGCCTAGCACCGCTTTGCGGGTCTTCACGTACTCGATCGGCCGGAAGTACCGCAGCACGTAGTTCTCCGGGGTCACGTCTGTGATCGGCTTCTCTTCCCGGTGATCCCGGATGAGGTTCAGGATCCGTTCCTTGATCGGGTTCCGCGCCGAGCCGAAGGTCCATTGACCCAGGTAGTCCCGCTTGATCTGGTCACGAGAACCCGAGACCATGCCGATCTTGCTGCGCAGCCATTCGTCAGTGTAGCCCAGCTGCAAGTGGCTGAAGGAGATGTCCAGGAAGGGCACCCCGCCGGTATCAGCATTAGAGTTGGCCAGGATCATCTTGACCGCATCGTCCCGGTCCTTGCAGTCGTAGAGCATCTCAGAGAAGTACATGCCGACCTTCTTGATCTTCTCGTAGACGTAATCGCCCGAGTCGGTGGAAAGGTCGCCGGCCGTGGTGGTGTAGAGCAGGGCGTGCATGGTCCCACGGCGCTTGGCTACGTCGAAGGAGTTGGTGGTCGCGGCCACCAGTGCCGGAATCGAATACCGGGCGTACGGCAGGAAGGGCGGTTCGTCGACGGTCACCAGATCCGGAGTCGTACCCCGGCCCACGCCGTTCGCCGCTTCCGGATCGCCTTGCGGGATGTAGGTCTTGGTGAACACCTGCCGTGCGGCAGTGGTGAATTCGATCTGGTTGTCGCGGTCCTTGGAGGTCAGGTACCACATCCACCAGGGCAGCTTCTCCCGCAGGTCCTTGTAGGCCTTGATCTCTTCCTTACGCAGGTCGCCCTTGGTGAAGAGAATGTGCAAGGCGTTCGCCATGGCGGGCGCGCCGATGGCGTGGAAGTACTCCACGATCGCCCGGGTGTTCAGCGACTTACCCGTCTGACGGATCTGCTGGACGAAGGTAACGAAGGAGTTGAACACGGACCAGAACATGGCCAGGTTACCCCGGTTCAGCGCCAGCGGTACTGACTCACCCTTCTCACCGACCTTGAAGCATTCCCGGAAGAAGTACCAGGGGT
>Ga0180219_1000726_pt1 | contig 24421 bp, 21 predicted proteins | sample eDN3rd30CBELigMG_FD_151338 | JGI IMG/M metagenome (GOLD analysis project Ga0180219, IMG submission 151338) | Enriched Miracle-Growth compost microbial communities from Emeryville, California, USA - eDNA 3rd pass 30_C BE-Lig MG (version 2)... ... | reverse complement strand
CGGGGCCTCCATGTACGCGAGCACATGCTCACGCTTCTGCTGCGTCGAGAACGACCTCGACACAACCGTCGCAACTGTCATCGCGAACCTCCTCAAGAATGGTTCACAAACAGACTGCCACCCAGGGACTCGTACGACCTCGCGAGAACTCGTGCGACCTCGCGAAGCGCGGAGCGGCGCGGGGCGCGGGCGCGGCGTCCGAGCGCCCCACAGCGTCCGCTCGACCTGTGCCCATTACCCTGGAAGGCGTGATCCTCGGTATCGACACCTCGCTCGGCACGACGGTCGCCGTCATCGAGGATGACGGCGTCGTGCGCGCCCACGCCGACAGCGCCGACCCGCTCGCGCACGCTGAGGTGATCGGCACGCTGCTCGAGCAGGTCGTGGGGCCGCGGCATCCCGCCCCTGATGCGCGGGCCGCGAGTGCACATCACACCGCCGAGCGAACATCAAACCGTCGGCAGTTTGATGTGCGTGGGACAAATACATATGAATTTGGCGCAACGGACGGGGAGATCACGCATGTCGCCGCGGGCATGGGGCCCGGGCCCTTCACCGGGCTGCGCATCGGCATCGCCGCGGCGCGCGCGTTCGCGCTGGGGCGCGGCGTCCCGGTCGTGCCGGTGGTCAGTCACGACGCGGTGGCGCTCGAGCTGCTTCTTTTCGACGCGATCCGGGATGCCGACGCCCCCCGCTTCGCGGTCGTCACCGACGCGCGCCGCCGCGAGGTCGCGTACTCCGTCTACGACGGACTCGACGACGACGGACTGCCCGTGCGCACCGCCGGCCCCGCACTGGCCCCGCGCGACGAGATCGACGCCGTGCTCGCCGCGGCCGCTGCCGAGCGGCGCGACGCCGCGGCCGTGTCCGGCGCGATGCTCGCGCTCGCCGCCGCCCGGGCCCTGGCCGCCGGCCGCGAGATCGGGCCGCACGACGCGCTCTACCTGCGCTCGCCCGACGTCGCCCCTCCCGCGGCACGCAAGAAGGTGGGCCCGTGACCGCGCTGCGCACCGCCACGGCCTCCGATCTCGAGGCCATCATGGCGCTCGAGCACGCGTCGTTCCCGACCGACGCATGGAGTGAGCGCACCATGCGCGACGAGCTCGCCTCGCCGCACGGGCGCTACCTCGTGCTCGAGAGCGACGGCGCCGTCGTCGGCTACGCCGGGCTGCGCGCGGTGGCCGGATCGCGCGACGGCGACGTGCAGACGATCGCCGTGGCCGCGGCATCCCGCGGTCGCGGATGGGGGCGGATGCTGCTCGCCGAACTCATCGCCGAGGCGAGGCGCCGCGGCGTGCGGGACCTCTTCCTCGAGGTGCGCGCCGACAACCCGGTCGCGCAGAGCCTCTATGCGTCGGAGGGCTTCCGCGAGGTGGGCCGCCGGCCGCGCTACTACCAGCCCGACGATGTGGACGCGATCGTCATGCAGGCGGATCTCCGGGGGCGGGATGCCGCGCCCGTCGCGGTCACCGCGGCCGCGGCTTCTGCGGGTTCTGCGGATGCCGGCACCTCACAGACTTCGGATGATCGCGCGAAGCTCGGAGGATCCTCGCTGAATCATCCGAAGTCGGTGCGATCCTCCGAAGTCTGTGAGGGCCAGCAGGGGCAGCGGCCAGGGCAAGGGCAGCAGGGGCAGCGGCCAGGGCAAGGGCAGCAGGGGCAGCGGCCAGAGCAAGGGCAGCAGGGGCAGCAGCCAGAGCAGCGGGTGACGCAGGGCGCCTACGCGCCGACGGAGGTGACGCACGATGTCTGAACCCCTCGTACTGGGCATCGAGTCGAGCTGCGACGAGACCGGCATCGGCATCGTGCGCGGACGCACCCTGCTCTCCAACACGATCGCCAGCAGCATGGAGCAGCACGCGCGCTACGGCGGCGTGATCCCCGAGGTCGCCGCGCGCGCCCACCTGGAGGCGCTGCAGCCGTCCATCGAGGCCGCGCTCGCCGAGGCCGGCGCGAACCTCGGACTCGATGGGCCTCTGCCGCTCGCCGACCTCGACGCGGTCGCGGTCACGAGCGGCCCGGGGCTCGCGGGCGCGCTCATGGTGGGCGTGGGGGCGGCCAAGGCGCTCGCCGTCTCGCTGGGCACGCCGCTGTATGCGGTGAACCACCTCGTCGGGCACATCGCCGCCGACATCCTCGACACCGAGGCTGGTCCTCTGGAGTACCCGACGGTGGCCCTGCTGGTCTCCGGCGGCCACACCTCCCTCCTGCTCGTGCGGGATCTGACCACCGACGTCGAGCTGCTGGGCGAGACGATGGATGACGCGGCCGGCGAGGCGTTCGACAAGGTGGCCCGCATCCTCGGCCTGCCGTACCCCGGCGGGCCCGAGATCGATCGCGCCGCGGCATCCGGCGATCCCGGTGCCATCCGCTTCCCCCGCGGCCTCTCCCGCGCGTCCGACATGGCCGCGCACCGGTACGACTTCTCGTTCTCGGGGCTGAAGACGGCCGTCGCGCGCTGGATCGAGCAGCGGGAAGCCGCGGGCGAGCCGGTGCCGACCGGCGATGTCGCGGCGAGCTTCCGCGAAGCGGTCGTCGACGTGCTCGTCACCAAGGCGCTCGACGCCTGCGCCCGCTACGATGTGCCGCGACTGCTGCTCGGAGGCGGCGTCATCGCGAACCGGCGACTGCGCGACGTCGCCCTCGCCCGGGCCGAGCAGGCCGGGGTCACCGTGCGCATCCCGCCGCTGTCGCTGTGCACCGACAACGGGGCGATGATCGCGGCTCTGGCCGCGCAGCTCATTGCATCGGGCCGCGAGCCGTCCACTCTCGCGTTCGGCGCCGACTCGACGCTGCCCGTCACGCAGATCCAGGTCGCCGAGAGCACTCCGGTGGGGGAGCGGTGAACGACGAGAAGGACCCGCCGGCGCCGCACATCGAGACGGCGCCGCCCTCACCCGAGGTCGAGTTCGGGCTCGGTCGCCCCGCCCGAGCGGACGACCCGGCCCTGCCCGGCGAGCATCGCGGCGGCTTCCAGCGTCTGCCCACCGCGCCCGTGGACGTGACGCCGACGGACGTCGGTCCGAGCGAAGATATCGAGCCGCTGCCCGATGCCGAATGGGTCGGCACCGAGCAGGTGCACGGCACGCTGAGCGCATGGGCGCTGGGGCTTGCCGTGGTGGCATTGGCCGCCTCGTTCTTCGTGGGGTGGACGTTCCCCCTCGGCATCGCGGGCGTCATCGTCTCGGCGGTCGCACTGCGCCGCCCGTGGGACAGCCGTTTCATGGCGGCCTGGGCGCTCGGGCTGAGCATCCTGTCGGTCCTCTACAGCGCCGGTTGGCTTGTGTGGCTCGCGGTCCACGAGCAGCTCTTCACCTGAGCCGCGGCATCCTCACCCCACCCGATCGGCGAGGATCGCCAGATGGCGCGCACCCACCCGGGTGAGGATCAGTGTCGCCGATGCGTCACCGCGCAGTGACAGCTTCTTCCGGAAGGCGGCGGGGTCGACATCCATGCCCCGCTTCTTGATCTCGATCGTGCCGATGTCGTGTACGCGCAGGGCCGCGTTCACCGCCTTCGCATTCGCGGGCAGGGTCTCGCGCACGCGGAACGACTGGACGAACGGGCTGGTGAGCGCGGCGTCCCCGGTGATGTAGGCGATGTGCGGGTCGAGCATGCCGCCCTCGAGCTCCCGCGCCACCTCGCCGACCAGCCGCGCACGGATCACGGCGCCGTCCGGCTCGTGCAGGTAGGCGCCGAGCTCGCGCACGGCGGCGTCAGGCGCGTCATCGGCGGCGGTGAGCTCGTGCACGCTGTCGCCGCGCAGCACGAGCGCGGCCCGCCGAACACCCGGCCGGGCCAGTGCGCCCGTCCACACGACGAGCTCGACGACGGTGCCGTCGGCGCTGACCCACTGCGTCTCGGCCTCGGCCGGCAGCTCGTCGCGGTCATGGCCGGGGCCGAGCTTGATGCCGGTCGGCAGCGTCCGCGCGATCTCGAACACCCAGTCGAGCGGCGGCGAGTAGTCGGCGGCGCTCACCCGGCGGGTCTCGCGGTGACCCGCGGTGCGACGAGCGGGGTCGAGCCACAGCGCATCGACGCCTGCCAGGTCCGTGGCCTCGGCCGCGCCCTGTCGCACGGTGACGGTGTCGCCGAACACGGCGAGGTTGTACGCGGCGATCGCGGCGGTGACCTCGTCGGCGTCGACGGCGTCGACCCGCAGGCCCGCGGCCGCGAACGCCAGGGCGTCGCCGCCGATGCCGCACCCGAGGTCGGCGACGTGGGCGATGCCCGCGGTGCGCATCCGCGAGGCGTGGTGCGCGGCCACCGGCAGGCGGGTGGCCTGTTCGAGGCCCGCCCGGGTGAAGAGCATGCGTGCGGCGAAGTCGCCGAACTTCGCCGTGGCCTTCGCGCGCAGGTGCGCCTGGCCGACGACCGCCGACACGAGGTCGGGGGAGCGCCCGGCCGCGCGCAGCCGGGAGACGGCACGGGCCGCATCGCCGGTCGAGGTCACGGGGCCCAGCTCGTCGAGCAGGCTCAGGCCTGCGGGTGTGAGCAGGGCGGTGAGCTCGGCCATCTCCATGCTCCCAGCGTATGGGAGACGCAGGTTGGCACTCGCGTTGCGAGAGTGCCAATCGTGCGCCTAAACTGTCATCAGCACTCTCGATGTCTGAGTGCTAACGAGTCTTCAGTCTCAACGAAGGAAGAGGTAGACCGTGTCGGTTTCCATCAAGCCGCTCGAGGACCGCATCGTCATCCAGCAGGTCGAGGCCGAGCAGACCACCGCGAGTGGTCTGGTCATCCCCGACACCGCCAAGGAGAAGCCCCAGGAGGGCGAGGTCGTGGCCGTGGGCCCCGGCCGCATCGACGACAACGGCAACCGCGTTCCGCTCGACGTCGCCGTCGGCGACCGCGTGCTGTACAGCAAGTACGGCGGGACCGAGGTCAAGTTCGGTGCCGATGAGTACCTCGTGCTGTCGGCCCGCGACGTCCTCGCGGTCGTCGTCCGCTAGTCCTCTCGAGCGAGGGCCCGGGTGCTGCGTGCACCCGGGCCCTCGTCGTGTCTCTAGGCTGGTGCGGTGAAGCAGAACACGGGCGGGGCGACCGCGGGCGGGATCTACGCCTTCGCCGCCTACCTGCTCTGGGGGCTGTTCCCGCTCTACTTCCTGACCCTGCTGCCGACGACCCCCTGGGAGGTCGTCGCGTGGCGGGTGCTTCTCTCGCTGGTCTTCTGCGTCGTCGCGCTGACCGTCACCCGCGGATGGCGCGCGTTCGGCCGCATCGTGCGGCAGCCCCGGCTTCTGGGCTGGACCGCGGCCGCCGGCATCCTGATCTTCGTCAACTGGACCGTCTACCTGGTCGCCACCCTCACCGGACACGTGATCGAGGCGAGCCTCGGCTACTTCATCAACCCGATCGTCACCGTGCTTCTGGGTGTGCTCGTGCTGCGCGAGCGGCTGCGCCCCGCGCAGTGGACCGCGATCGGCATCGCGGTGATCGCGGTGGTCGTGATCGTCGTCGGCTACGGCCAGGTGCCCTGGATCTCGCTGCTGATCGCGTTCTCGTTCGGCCTGTACGGGCTGACGAAGAACAGGGTCGGCGCATCGGTCGACGCCGTCAGCGGGCTGACGCTGGAGACCGCCTGGCTCTCGCCGGTGGCCGCGGGCATGCTCATCTGGGTGGGTGCGACCTCGGGCATCACCCTGGGCACCGCCGGCGCGGGGCACGCCGTGCTGCTCCTGCTCGCCGGCGTCGTCACCGCCGTGCCGCTCCTGCTGTTCGCCGCTGCGACGCGTCGCGCGCCGCTGAGCCTCATCGGTCTGCTGCAGTTCCTGACGCCGATCCTGCAGTTCGCGACCGGCGCCTTCGTGCTGCACGAGACCATGCCGCTCGAGCGTTGGATCGGCTTCGCGCTGGTCTGGGTCGCCCTCATCGTGCTGAGCGTCGACTCGGTGCGGCACGCGCGACGCCAGCGCGGCGTCGCCGACGTGGCCGAGATCGCCTGAGAGCGGCGGCGGGCGCGACGGTTCGGGATGCCGCGGGCCCGCGTCACCGTCGGGGGCCGAAGACCCACGGCTCGGGGGCCGGTGCGCGACCGCGGGTCGCGGCATCCGACTCGATCAACTGCAGCGCCGGTGCGGGCGGCGCGGGCGTCAGCGCGAACAGGGGGATCGCAAGGTGCACGAGCGGACCGATGCACAGCGCCACCGCGAGCGTGCCCCAGCCGACGTTGCCGCCCAGCAGCCAGCCGATCACGAGGACGGCGGCCTCGATGCCGGTGCGTGCGAGCCAGATCGGCAGCCCGGTGCGCGCGTGCAGACCCGTCATGAGCCCGTCGCGCGGGCCCGGCCCGTGTTGCGCGCCGATGTACAGGCCCGACGCCGCGGCGATGAGCACGAGCCCCGCCGCGAACAGCGGGATGCGCACGGCCAGCGACTCGGGCTGCGGGATGAGCCACAGCCCCAGCTGCGCGGACGGGCCGATGAGCAGCACGTTGAGCACCGTGCCGATGCCGGGCCGCTGTCGCAGCGGGATCCACAGCAGCAGGACGACGCCGCCGATGAGGTTGGTGACGACACCGAACGGGATGCCGGTGTGCCGCGTGATCCCCTGAGCCAGGACGTCCCAGGGCTCGATGCCGATGGTCGCCTGCATCATCGTGGCGATGGCGATGCCGTACAGGAAGAGCCCGACCAGCAGCTGCACCATGCGCCGGGCGCGCGAGGCGGGGCGCCGGCTGAGCGGCTTCGGCTCGAACGTCGGCAGCGCGAGGCGTCGGCGGGGCGCGGTCACGAGGTCAGTGGACGGGATTGGTTGCACAGTGGATATCCAATCGTCATGAGGCTTGCGCTCGGTAGGGCCAATCTGCGTAAAGTGGCCTCATGTCGGAAACGGTGATCGGCGCCCGGGCACTCTTGGACCTCCTCGGCGAGTGGCGCGGGGCGGGGCCGTCGTACGAGGCGCTGGCCGATCGGCTGCGCCTGCTCGTGATCGACGGACGGCTTCCGTCGGGCGCCCGGCTGCCGGCCGAACGCGAGCTGGCCGCCGACCTCGGTGTGAGCCGCACCACGGTGACCGCGGCCTACCAGCGGCTGCGCGAGCAGCGCTTCGCCGTGAGCCGCCAGGGCTCGGGCACGCGCACGGCGCTGCCCGGGGCGGTGCGCACGCCCGGCGCCCATCCGAGCGGGCTGCTCGATTTCACGAAGGCCGCGCTGCCGGCGCCCTCGATGATGCCGGATGCCGTGGCCGAGGCATCCACTCTCCTCAGTCCCCTCCTGCTCGACTCGGGCTACGACACCCTCGGACTCACGGTGCTGCGCGAGGCCGTCGCGCGGCGTTTCACCGAGCGGGGACTGCCCACCGACGCCGACCAGATCCTCGTGACGGTGGGGGCCCAGCAGGCGATCGCGCTGCTCGCGCGGGCGCTCGTCAGCCGCGGCGACCGGGCGCTCATCGAGGCGCCGACGTATCCGCACGCGTACGACGCGCTGGGTGCGGCGGGGGCGCGCATCGTCACGGTGCCGGTCTCGACCGAGGGTGTCGACGGCTGGGACGTCGACGTGCTCGAGTCGGTGATGCGGCGCACGAGTCCCGCGATCGCGTACCTGATGCCCGACTTCCAGAACCCGACGGGCCGCTCGATGTCGGCGGCGGTGCGCCGCCGCGTGCTGGCCGCCGCCGCCGCGCAGGGCACGATCGTCGTCGCCGATGAGACGCCGGCCGAGCTCGACATCGATCGGCCCGAGAGCTTCCCGCCGCTGGCGACCGCGGCCGGCGGCGCGCACGTCATCACGATCGGCTCCGCCAGCAAGACGATGTGGGGCGGTCTGCGCGTCGGCTGGATCCGCGCCGAGCGCGCGATGATCCGCCGTCTGCACGGTGTGCGCGCGACGATGGACCTGGGCACGCCCGTGCTCGAGCAGCTCGTCGTCGCGCGACTGTTCGACCGGTTCGACGCCGTGCTCGCCGAGCGCCGTGCGGCGCTCGCGGCGGGGCGCGAGGCGCTCGAGGCGCGGCTGCCCGCGGCCTTCCCCGACTGGACGGTGCCGCACGTCCACGGCGGGCTCGCGGTCTGGGCGCACATCGGCGCGCCGGTGAGCTCGCAGCTCGCCCTCGCCGCGCGCAGTGAGGGCCTGCTGGTCACGGCGGGCCCGCGGTTCGGCGTCGACGGAGCGTTCGAGCGGTTCCTGCGTCTGCCGCTGACCTCCGCGCCCGCGCAGGTCGATCGGGCCGTCGCGGCGCTGCAGCGCGCATGGCCGGCCGCGTCGCGGCATCCCCTCCCCGAACCCGGTGCGCTCGCCGCGGTGGTGTGAGCGCTTCGGGGCGAGCGCTGGGGTGCGGGCGCTCCTCGGCGAGTGCTGGGGTGCGAGCGCTGCGGTGTGAACCCGATGGGAGTGGCCGCTCCGGGAACAAAACGACGACGTGCGGCGCTTAGACTTGACAAGGTCGGGATCTCCCTCCCGCACCCGGTCGATGTCAGCCCGCCCCCGGCTCCCGGGTGGCCGTCAGGAGGATCACTTCATGGAACAGCCCGACCCGTTCGGTTTCGTCGGTCTCACGTACGATGACGTCCTCCTGCTGCCGGGACACACCGACGTCATCCCCAGCGAGGCGGACACCTCGTCGCGTGTGACGCGGAACATCACGGTCGCCACGCCGCTGATCTCCGCGGCGATGGACACCGTGACCGAGGCGCGCATGGCGATCGCCATCGCGCGACAGGGCGGCCTGGGCATCCTGCACCGGAACATGTCGATCGAAGACCAGGCGGCCATGGTCGACCAGGTCAAGCGCAGCGAGTCGGGCATGATCACCAACCCGATCACCACGACGCCCGATGCGACGATCGAAGACGTCGACACGCTGTGCGCGCAGTACCGCATCTCGGGCCTGCCGGTCGTCGACGACGACGGGCGCCTGGTCGGCATCATCACCAACCGCGACATGCGCTTCGTCTCGGGCTTCGAGCGCCAGACCACCAAGGTGCGCGACGTCATGACCAGCGAGGGCCTGATCACCGGTCCCGTGGGCATCAGCGCCGGCGACGTCATCGCGACCTTCGCCAAGCACCGCGTCGAGAAGCTGCCGCTCATCGACGACGACGGCAAGCTCGCCGGGCTCATCACCATCAAGGACTTCGACAAGAGCGAGAAGTACCCGCTCGCCACCAAGGACGATCAGGGCCGCCTACGTGTGGGCGCGGCGATCGGCTTCTTCGGCGAGGCGTGGCAGCGCGCCGAGGCCCTGCGTGACGCGGGCGTCGACGTCATCGTCGTCGACACGGCGAACGGGCAGTCGGCCGGCGTCATCGACATCATCACGCGGCTGAAGTCCGACCCGACCTTCGCGCACATCGACATCATCGGCGGCAACGTCGCCACGCGCGAGGGCGCGCAGGCGCTCATCGACGCGGGGGTGGATGCCGTCAAGGTGGGCGTCGGCCCGGGCTCGATCTGCACCACGCGCATCGTGGCGGGCGTCGGCGTGCCCCAGGTGACGGCCGTGTACGAGGCATATCTCGCCGCCCGCGAAGCGGGAGTGCCGGTGATCGCCGACGGCGGCCTGCAGTACTCCGGCGACCTGGCCAAGGCCCTCGTGGCCGGTGCCGACTCGGTCATGATCGGATCGCTGTTCGCCGGCACCGACGAGGCGCCGGGCGAGATCGTCTTCCAGGGCGGCAAGCAGTTCAAGCAGTACCGCGGCATGGGGTCGCTGGGCGCGCTGCAGACGCGCGGCAAGAAGACCTCGTACTCGAAGGACCGCTACTTCCAGGCCGATGTGCCCAGCGACGACAAGCTCATCCCCGAGGGGATCGAGGGCCAGGTCGCCTACCGCGGCCCGCTCGCCGCCGTCGCCTACCAGCTCATCGGCGGGCTGCGCCAGTCGATGTTCTACGTCGGCGCGCGCACGATCGACGAGCTCAAGCAGCGCGGAAAGTTCGTGCGCATCACCGCCGCCGGGCTCAAGGAGTCGCACCCCCACGACGTGCAGATCGTCGTCGAGGCGCCCAACTACAAGAAGTAGGGGTCGCGGCTCGTATCCTCTGCGGGCGGCTGCGGCTGCGGCATCCACTCTCCTTGGGCCACGTCGCGTTCACAGAGTTCGGAGCACTGCGCGAAGTTCGGAGTGATTCGCCGGATCGCTCCGAGGTTGATGCGCCTCTCCGAAGTCTGTGAGGGGTGGATGCCGCCTGGCAGGGGAGCACGCCGGTTCCTCCCCAGGCGGGGCGAGGCCGACAGTTCTCCACATTCTTCGAACCGGCATGTCCCGGGGCTCCCGCGGGCACCCAGACTTCGAGGATGCGGAAGACATTCGACGAGCTGACGACCTGGCTGGAGAGCCACGACGGCATCGCGCATCGCGATGACCTCCTGCGCGCAGGGTTCGCGATCGCGCTGTTGCGCTCCTTCGTGCGAGATCGGCGTGCGACGCTGATCCGCCGTGTCTGGCTGGCGCTGCCTCAGGCTGATGGGCACCTCGTCACCGCCGCTCGAGCCGGCGGCCGCGTGAGTTGCATCACCCTGGCACGGCGACGAGGGTGGTGGATGCCGGAAGCGGTGAGCGGCGGCATCCACCTGCATCTGCCGCCCACAGCAGGGTCGGCTCGACTCGGCGACGCGTGGCCAGGCGTGCTGCACTGGGCGAAGCCGGTCATGCCGTGGGGTGCGCCCGCCCTCGTCGGGAGCGTCGAGGATGCGCTCGCCCACATCGCCATCTGCCAGCCGTACGATGTGGCACTCGTGCTGTGGGAATCGGCTGCGAACATCGAGAAGCTCGCCGGTGACTACCTGCGCGGTCTGGCATGGGCGTCCCGCGCGGCTCGGAATCTCGCAGCCCAGGTGACGGGGCTGTCGGACTCCGGCCTCGAGACGCTTCTCGTCGAACCACTGCGGCGCGCGGGACTGCGCGTGCGTCAGCAGATCGTGCTCGCAGGGCGTCCCGTCGACCTCGTGATCGGCGATCGGCTCGTCGTGCAGCTCGACGGCTATGCGTTCCACTCATCGAGCGCCCAGCGCAGCAGCGACATCGCCCACGATGCACAGCTGCGTCTGCGCGGGTACACGGTGCTGCGCTTCAGCTATGCGCAGGTCGTGCACGACGCGGCGAATGTCCTGCTCACCCTGCGCCGCGCTGTCGCCGCGGGATACGCGCGGGCCGTGTGAGCACGGGGTACTCAGGCTTCGGAACATCGTGCGAAACTCGGACGATTGCCTCCGATCGCTCCGAACTCGCTGCGATGCTCCGAAGTCTGGGAGCGATCCTCCGCCACGAACCACGGCGCGGGCAGGACCGCGCAGAAGCGGCACACGGGCCGCGCGGGTAGGGTAGTGGGGTGACCATGGACATCGAAATCGGCAGCTCCAAGCGCGCGCGTCGGGCATACACCTTCGATGACATCGCGGTGGTCCCCTCGCGGCGCACGCGCAACCCGGAGGACGTCTCGACGACCTGGACGATCGACGCGTTCTCGTTCGACGTGCCGGTCATCGGCGCACCGATGGACTCGGTGGTCAGCCCGAACACGGCGATCATGCTCGGGCAGCTCGGGGGCCTCGGCGTCCTCGACCTCGAGGGCCTGTGGACGCGGTACGACGACCCCGAGCCGCTGCTGGCAGAGATCGCGACCCTCGACGACGACGCGGCCACCGGGCGCATGCAGCAGTTGTACTCCGAGCCGATCAAGCCCGAGCTCGTGCGCGACCGTCTCGCGCAGATCCGCGAGGCCGGCGTGACCGTCGCGGGGTCGCTCACCCCGCAGCGCACGCAGGAGCTCTACGAGACCGTCGTCGCCGCCGGCGTCGACCTGTTCGTGATCCGCGGCACCACGGTCTCGGCCGAGCACGTCTCGAGCGTGGCCGAGCCCCTCAACCTCAAGAAGTTCATCTACGACCTCGACGTGCCCGTCATCGTCGGCGGTGCCGCCACCTACACCGCGGCCCTGCACCTGATGCGCACGGGTGCGGCGGGCGTCCTCGTCGGATTCGGCGGCGGCGCGGCATCCACCACCCGTGCGACGCTCGGCATCCACGCGCCGATGGCGACGGCGGTCGCCGATGTCGCCGGCGCGCGCCGTGACTACATGGACGAGTCGGGCGGTCGCTACGTGCATGTCATCGCCGACGGCGGCGTGGGCACCTCGGGTGACATCGTGAAGGCGCTGGCGATGGGGGCGGATGCCGTCATGCTGGGCGTCGCGCTCGCGCGGGCGACCGATGCACCCGGCCGGGGCTACCACTGGGGCCCCGAGGCGCACCACCTGCAGCTGCCCCGCGGACGTCGTGTGAAGGTCGACCAGGTCGCCTCGCTCGAGGAGATCCTGTACGGCCCGGCGCCCGTGGCCGACGGCACCGCGAACCTCATCGGCGCGCTCCGCAAGTCGATGGCCACGACGGGGTACTCCGATCTGAAGGAGTTCCAGCGCGTCGAGGTCGTCGTGGCGCCCTACGGCATCGAATGACCGCAGACGACGACCTGCCCGAGGTCTTCCCGCCGACCCTGCGCGAGGTCATGCTGCGCCCGCGCTGGCTGGCGCTGCTCGCCCTGTGCCTCGTCGTGGCCGGCGTCTTCGCGTGGCTGGGGCAGTGGCAGCTGGGCCGCGCGCTCGACACGAGCGCGAGCACGCCCGCCGAGACATCCGAGCAGGCGCTGCCGATCGCGCAGGTCGTCGAGCCCGGTGAGTACCTGAACTCGCCGCTCGAAGGCCAGAAGGTCGAGGTCACCGGTCGCTTCGTGGCCGGCGACTTCCTCATCGTGACGCAGCGCATGAACGGCGACGCGCAGGGCTACTGGGTGACCGGCCAGCTGCGTGTGGCCGACACGTCCACGCCGACGTCGCTCGCGGTGGCCATCGGCTGGGCGCCGACGATCGAGAAGGCGAAGGATGCCGCGGCCGCCCTGAACGCCTCGGCCCCGCAGACCACGACCGTGTCGGGCCGCATCGTCGCCGACGAGGGTCCCACGCTGCCACCGCGCAGCGCTCCCGATGAGATGCAGACGATGTCGCCCGCGGCGCTCGTGAGCCGCTGGCACGACAACGCCGGGCTCGACGTGTACCGGGCGTACGTCGTCAGCCAGGAGCCGCTCGACTCGCTCGTGACGATCGTGTCGCGCCCGCCCGAGGCCGGCGACAGCATCAACTGGCTCAACCTCTTCTACGCGGCCGAGTGGGCCGTGTTCGCCGGGTTCGCCTTCTACCTCTGGTATCGCCTGGCGCGCGACGAGCGCGAGAAGGAGATCGAGGAGATCGAAGAGGCGCGCGCCCGGTCCTGACACCGACGGCGCCGGCCCCGTGGGCTTGCGGATGAGAGCCGGATGAGGGCTCGCCGATTCCGTTGAGGATGTCGGCGGCTGTCCCTAGGCTCGGCATCATGCACGACGCTGTGCATACGCTCTGAAGCGGTGATGGCATCGCTGTGAGGATGGAGGAAGTCACATGTCCCGTAATCCTGTCCGCAGACATCCGCGCCTGGCGGCGCTGGCCGTGGGGGCGGTGGCAGCCACCGCACTGGGAGTGATGGGAGCTGTCCCGGCCACGGCCGCCGACGGCGACCCCGTCGACATCAACATCGTGACGATCAACGACTTCCACGGGCGCATCGAGGCCGACGGCGCCTCGGGCGGAGCCGCGGCGTTGGCGACCGCGGTCAAGCAGGTGCGGGAGGCCAACCCGAACACGATCTTCGCCGCCGCGGGCGACCTGATCGGGGCATCCACGTTCACGTCGTTCATCCAGCAGGACAATCCGACCATCGATGCGCTCAACGCCGCCGGGCTCGAGGTGAGCTCGACGGGCAACCACGAGTACGACCAGGGCTGGGCGGACCTGCGCGACCGCGTGGTGCCGCGGGCCGACTGGGAGTACATCAACGCCAACGTGGTGCTGAAGTCCACGGGCGAGCCCGCGCTGGCACCGTACTGGGTGAAGGATGTCGACGGCATCCGCGTCGGCTTCATCGGCGCCGTCACCGAGGCGCTCGATTCGCTGGTCTCGCCCGCAGGCATCGCCGACCTCGAGGTGCGGAACATCGCCGACTCGGTCAATGCGGTGGCCGCCGATCTGAAGGACGGCGACACGACGAACGGCGAAGCCGACGTCATCATCCTGCTCGTGCACGAGGGGGCTACCACGACCGATGTGTCGAGCGTGACGCCCGACTCACCGCTCGGACAGATCGTGTACAACGTCGACGACGATGTGAACGCCATCGTGTCGGCGCACACGCACCTCGCCTACAACTTCACGATCGACGGGCGTCCGGTCGTCTCGGCCGGCAAGTACGGCGAGGCGTACGGGCTGATGACGCTGAAGGTCGATCCGACCACCAAGCAGGTGGAGTCGATCACCGATGAGATCAAGCCGCTGGCGGCGAACGGTGCTCCTCTCTACGCCCCCGATCCCACCGTCCAGGGGATCGTCGACGACGCCGTCACGGCGGCGGAGGGGCCGGGCAATGCGACGGTCGGCGCCGTCACGGCCGACTTCAACCGGGCACGGCAGAGCGACGGCACCACCGAGAACCGCGGTGGAGAGTCGACGCTCGGCAACTTCGTGGCCGACGTGCAGCAATGGTCGACCGGGGCCGATCTGGCGCTGATGAACCCGGGCGGCCTGCGCACCGACATCACCTACGCCTCCAGCGGTGCCGACGATCCCGACGGCAACGTGACCTACCGCGAGGCGGCGACGGTGCAGCCGTTCGCCAACACGATGATGACGACGACTCTCACCGGAGCCCAGCTCAAGCAGGTGCTCGAAGAGCAGTGGCAGCCGGCGGGAGCGAGCCGGCCCGTGCTCAAGCTCGGCGTCTCGAAGTCGCTGTCGTACACGTACGACCCGACGGCGGAGGCCGGTTCGCACATCACCACCATGACGGTCAACGGCGAGACGGTGTCACCGGATGACACGTTCACGGTCGCGGTGAACTCGTTCCTGGCGGCGGGCGGCGACAACTTCACGACCCTCGCCGACGGCGCGAACACCGCCGACAGCGGCAAGGTCGACCTGCAGTCGATGGTCGACTGGTTCTCGGAGAACGGCACAGCCTCGCCCGACTACGCCCAGCGCGCGGTCGGAGTGGTGCTGAGCCCACCCGATGCCGATGGCTACAGCGCTGGCGACACCGTCACCGCCGATCTGTCGTCGCTCGCATTCAGCGCGGGCGAGCCGGCTCCGGGAGAGGTGACGATCTCGCTCGGCGACACGCAGCTCGCCTCGGCCGCCGTCGATCCGACCGTGATCGACGCGTCCGATGAGGCCGGACGCGCCACGCTCACCTTCACGATCCCGAGCGGTGCCGAGGGTGCCCAGCAGCTGACGCTGGCGGTGGGAGACACCGGGACCAGCATCCAGGTGCCGATCGAGATCACGGCGCCGCCATTCGAGGGCGCGATCACGGTGAAGCCGTCGAAGGTGTCGGCGGGCGGCACTCTGACCGTCAGCGGCACGGGCTTCGATGCGGGCGAGAAGCTGACGGCCACGCTGCAGGGCAAGAAGAAGGCGCGGGTCTCGCTCGGGAAGATCACCGTCGGTGACGACGGCGCGTTCCGCGCGAAGCTGACGGTGCCGCGCTCGACCAAGGCAGGCGACTACACGCTGAAGGTCGCCCAGGCCGACGGCGATGCCGCCACCGCCACAGTGCACGTGAACAAGGCGCAGTCCGGGCACGGTGGCGGCCACGGCGGCGGGCACGGCGGCCCGGGTCACGGCGGCGGCCATGCCGGACCGGGCCACGGCGGCTGCCACGCGGTGATCCGCTGACGCGGTGACGATCGGGTGGGGTGCGGATGCCGCATCCCACCCGCGTCACGTCCGCATCCCACCCGCGTCACGTCCGCATCCCACCCGCGTCACGTCCGCGCACGATCCGCACCGCCGTCCGGGAAGCACCCGGAGAGCCCCGGGTAGGATGGATCCATGCCTCTCGCCCCGAAGCTGGCGACCTTCCCGGCCATCCGCGGTGCCCTGAAGTTCTACCAGATCTGCTCGGTCATCACCGGTACGTTCCTGCTGCTGCTGGTCGCCGAGATGATCTTCAAGTACACGCCCATCCGCCTCGAGCTGTTCCTGGGCGGCTCCGGCGGCTTCCTCTGGTTCGCCGACGTCGTGGACGGCCCCAACGGGCTCACCTCGACCGGCGACGGCGTCAACCTCTCGATGGCCATCCTCATCGTGCACGGCTGGTTCTACGTCGTCTACCTGTTCAGCTGCTTCCGCCTGTGGAGCCTGATGCGCTGGCCGTTCGGGCGCTTCATCATGCTCGCCGCCGGTGGCGTCGTCCCGTTCCTGTCCTTCATCATGGAGGGCATCGTCGCGCGCGATGTGAAGCGCTACCTCGCCGAACGCGAGGCGTCGGCCGCGGCATCCGATCCGTCCACCCCCGCCTCTGAAGGAGCCCGGTGACCGACAACACAGAGACCTCGCAGCGCCCGGTTCTCGTCGTCGACTTCGGTGCGCAGTACGCGCAGCTGATCGCACGACGCGTCCGCGAAGCCGGCGTCTACAGCGAGATCGTGCCGCACACCGCCTCGGCCGCCGAGATCTCCGCGCGCAACCCCGTGGCGCTCATCCTGTCGGGCGGGCCGTCGTCGGTGTACGAGGAGGGCGCGCCGCAGCTCGACCCCGGCGTCTTCGATCTCGGGCTGCCGACGTTGGGCATCTGCTACGGCTTCCAGGTGATGGCCAAGACCCTCGGCGGCGAGGTCGCCAACACGGGTCTGCGCGAGTACGGCGCGACCGACGCGGCGCTGACCGGCGACGGCGGCGTGCTTCTGGGCGGCCAGCCGGCCGACCAGAACGTGTGGATGAGCCACGGCGACCAGGTCGCCGCTGCCCCCGAAGGCTTCACCGTGCTCGCCTCGACGACGGCGACCCCGGTGGCCGCGTTCGGCAACGACGCGAAGTGCCTCTACGGCGTGCAGTGGCACCCCGAGGTCAAGCACTCCGATCACGGTCAGGAGGTCATCGAGAACTTCCTGCACAAGGCCGCGAAGCTCGCGGCCGACTGGAACAGCGACAGTGTCATCGCCGAGCAGGTCGAGCGCATCCGCGCCCAGGTGGGTGACGCGCGCGTCATCTCGGCGCTGTCGGGCGGTGTCGACTCGGCGGTGTCCACCGCTTTGGTGCACAAGGCCATCGGCGACCAGCTGACCGCGGTGTTCGTCGACCACGGGCTGCTGCGCAAGGGCGAGCGCGAGCAGGTCGAGCACGACTACGTCGCCTCCACGGGCGTGCGTCTGGTGACGGTGGATGCCGCGGACACGTTCCTCGGGCATCTCGAAGGCGTCACCGACCCCGAGCAGAAACGCAAGATCATCGGCCGCGAGTTCATCCGCGCGTTCGAGAAGGTGCAGCGCGAGCTGGTGGCCGAGGCCGCGGCCTCGGGCGGCGCGCCGATCAAGTTCCTCGTGCAGGGCACGCTGTATCCCGACGTCGTCGAGTCGGGCGGGGGCACCGGCACCGCGAACATCAAGAGCCACCACAACGTGGGCGGCCTGCCCGACGACCTCGACTTCGAGCTCATCGAGCCGCTGCGCACGCTGTTCAAGGACGAGGTGCGCGCCATCGGGCGCGAACTGGGCATTCCCGAGGCGATCGTCTCGCGGCAGCCGTTCCCGGGCCCGGGGCTGGGCATCCGCATTATCGGCGAGGTCACCCGCGACCGGCTGGAGATCCTGCGCGAGGCCGACGCCATCGCCCGCGAAGAGCTGACCAAGGCCGGTCTGGACGGTGAGATCTGGCAGTGCCCGGTCGTGCTGCTGGCCGACGTGCACTCGGTGGGCGTGCAGGGCGACGGGCGCACCTACGGGCACCCCATCGTGCTGCGCCCTGTCTCGAGCGAAGACGCGATGACCGCCGACTGGACGCGCCTGCCGTACGACGTGCTCGCGAAGATCTCGAACCGCATCACGAACGAGGTGCGCGAGATCAACCGGGTCACGCTCGACGTGACGAGCAAGCCGCCGGCAACCATCGAGTGGGAGTAGTCGCCGCGCCGCGATCCGGGCAGGATGGACGGGTGACCTCCCGCTTCATCGAGCCCACCGGTGCCGACGCGGTCTTCAACGGCGTCGTCGGTTTCTTCACCCGCCTCGGACTGCCGGTTGCCGGCAGCCGGGTGCTGGCCGTGCGCGGCCGCTCCTCCGGGGAGTGGCGCACGACTCCGGTGAACCCGCTGCGCGTCGGCGGACAGCGGCATCTCGTCGCTCCGCGCGGCCAGACGCAGTGGGTGCGCAATCTGCGGGTGTCGGGCGCCGGCGAGCTGCGCAAGGGCCGTCGCGCCGAGTCGTTCACCGCGATCGAGGTCGCCGATGCCGACAAGACGCCGATCCTGCGTGCGTACCTGAAGGCGTGGGCGTGGGAGGTCGGGCGCTTCTTCGACGGCGTCGATGCGTCGTCGCCCGACGAGCGGCTGGCCGAGATCGCCCCCGGCTTTCCGGTCTTCCGCATCGAGGCTGAGTAGTCGCGCTTTGGCGGCGCATAGACTTCGGATGATCGCACGAAGTTCGGATCGTATCCGCTGATCGCTCCGAACTCGGTGCGATCCTCCGAAGTCTGAGAGTGGCGGGTGGCCGCGATGCGGCACGATAGGACGGTGACTTCCCTGCCCGACGCCGCGTACCTCGTGCTCGCGAGCCGCGTCGCGCCCGCGCTCGACGGCGGCTTCGCGGTCGCCGTGCCGTGGCGCGTGCGCCAGCTGGTCGACGCCGGGGCGCGGCATCCCCTCCTCCTCACGCTCGATGCGGGAGACGTCGCCACCCACGCGCAGTGGCGTGACGAGCTGGCCGTACACGGCATGGATGCCGCCGCCTGGCGCAACCTCTTCGACGACGCGCAGCACGATCCGGCGTGGCTGTTCGCGGCCGGCGAGCCGGGAGCAGCGGACCCCGAGATCGAGTACCGGGAGGTGCGGGATGCCGCGGGCCGGCCGCTGATCGATCTGCCGGTGATCCCGAACAACCCCGCCTGGCACCTCACCACCGCGCCGGTGGTCGTGCACGCGCCGGGCGGCGACCGGGTGCTCGCGGGGCTCCGCGGCCTGTACCGCGCGTGGCTCGACCACGTCGTCGCGCAGCAGCGGCAGGGGGACCCGGAGCGCCTCGTCGTCGTGATCTGTGAGGCGCGGCAGGTGGGCGAGCTGCTCGTGGGCTGGGGCGACGAGCACACGCGGCTCGTGCACACCGTGCACAACTCGCATCTGCCGGCGCCGTACGACGACCCCGACGCCGAACTCGCGCCGCCGTGGGCGCGGTGGCTCGAGCACGTGCACGACTATGACGCGGTGCTGTGGCCGACCGGCGCGCAGCGTGATGACGTCGCGGCGCGATTCGGGGCGGACGACCGGTTCTTCGTCGTGCCGAACCCGATCGAGCTCGGCGAGGAGCCGGTGCCGGCGGCGTCCCGCTCTCCGTTCCGCCTGGTCATGGTGGGGCGTCTGGCCGCACAGAAGCGCGTGGATCTGGCGATCGACGCGTTCGCGCGGGTGCGCGCGGAGGTGCCCGAGGCGACGCTCGATGTGTACGGCGACGGACCGCTGCGCGACGAGCTCCAGGGGCGGATCGACGCGCTCGGACTCGGCGCGGCGGTCACGCTGCGCGGGCGCATCACGCCGGCCGCGCGCGACGCCGTGTACGACGACGTGGCGCTCATGCTCTCGACGGCGGCGTTCGAGGGGCAGGGGCTGTCCATCGCCGAGGCCCTCGCGCGCGGACTGCCGGTGGTCGCGTTCGACGCGAAGTACGGGCCGCGCGAGGTCATCGGCGACGGGGGAGTGCTCATCGAGCCCGGCGACGTCGCAGGCTTCGCGGACGCGGCGATCGCGCTGCTGCGCGACGACGCGCGGCGGTCCAGACTGTCGGCGGCGGCGCGGGATGCCGCGCGCCGGTTCGCTCCGGCGGCGATCCAGCCGGCGCTGGTCGAGGCGCTGCAGGCGGCCGCTGCGCACTCCCCGCGGCACGCCGCGAGCTGAGGCCCCTGCCGCGCCGGGCAGAGGGATCACCGACCCATTGTGTCGCCGTCCCACTCCCAGACTTCGGAGGACCGCACCGAGTTCGGAGCGATCAGCGGATACGGTCCGGAGTTCGTGCGATCGTCCGAAGTCTGTACGCGTTCCGAAACGGTGGATGCCGGGGCACTCGGCGCAGGGGAGGGTCGTCTCGGCGATGGGAGGGCGGTCTCGGCGGGCGCCTCAGACCCAGCGGTACTCGTAGGTCGGGCGCCCCGGGGTGCCGTGCCGCGGCTCTTTGACGGCCTGCCGGGACTCGAGCAGGTACTCGAGGTAGCGGCGCGCGGTCACGCGTGACAGAGCGAGCCGCTCGGCGACCTCGCCGGCCGACAGCGGCGTGCCCGCGGTGCGCAGCTCGGTCGACACGGCGGACAGCGTCTCGTCGAGGAGCCCCTTCGGCAGGTGACTCTGCGACACCGAGCGCAGGGCGCTGAGCGCGTTGTCGACGGCCGACTGCGTCGCCAGGGCGCCGGTCTCGGTGAGGTTCAGGCGGAAGGCGCGCTGGTTCTCGAGCTTCTCGCGGAACGCGGCGAACGTGAACGGCTTGATGAGGTACTGCGTCACACCGAGCGAGATCGCCGAGCGCACGATCTGCAGGTCGCGCACGGCGGTCACCGCGATGATGTCGGCCCCGTGGCCCTTCTGTCGCATGCGGTGGGCGACGTCCAGACCGTGCGCATCGGTGAGATTCATGTCGAGCAGCACGACGTCGACAGGGCAGCGGGATGCCGCGGCCCCATCCAGCCGCGCGAGCGCGTCGTTCGCGGTCAGCGCGACGCCGACCACCGCGAACCCGGCCACGCGGCGCACATAGTCGGCGTGCGCCTCGGCGGTCAGCGGGTCGTCGTCGACGATCAGCACGCGCAGCTCGCGGTCAGCGGTCATCGGGGCCTCCTCCGGCGGGCGCGCGGTCGAGAGGAAGGGTCACGGTGAAGATCGCGCCGGCATCGGACTCCACCTCGAGCGTGCCGCCCAGCCGCGCCACGGCCTGCCGCACGAGCACGAGCCCGTACCCGCGCCCGCCGGACGCCGCGGGGGCTGCCTTCGTCGACTCGCCCAGGTGGAAGATCGTGTCGATGGCACCGGTGTCGAGGCCCGGGCCCGAGTCCGCGACGGTGATGGTCAGCTCGCCGTCGGCCGCCGAGAAGTCGGCCCATACGTGGCGCTCGTCGGATGCGGCGGCGGCGTCGAGCGCGTTGTCGAGCAGGTTCCCGGTGACGGTGACGAGATCGCGGGCGTCGAGGGCGCCGGGCGGCAGCTCGCCGGAGGCGGTGATCGTCAGACGGATGCCGCGCTCGTGCGCCTGCGCGGCCTTGCCGATCATGAGCGCGGTGATGAACGGCTCGTCCAGCGACTGCACGAACGAGTCGGTCAGCCGCTGCGACTCCTGCTGGTCGCGCACGGCGAAGTCGAGAGCCTCGCGCTCGCGCCCCAGTTCGATGAGCGTCGCGACCGTGTGCAGCCGGTTGGCGTGCTCGTGCGTCTGAGCGCGCAGCGCCTGCGACAGCGTCGTCATGGTCTCGAGCTCGCCGGTCAGCTCCTGGATGTCGGTGCGGTCGCGCAGGGTCGCGACGGTGCCCATGCTCTCCTCGCGGATGCGGGTGCGCCTCGCCGGCTGTCGCGCACGCTGCTGGTTGACGACGATGACGCGATCGGCGGTCAGATGGATCTCGTCGTGCGCATCGCGACCGGATGAGAGCAGGGAGCGGATGGATGCCGGCAGGGCGAGGTCGTCGACGGAGAGAGGATCGTGCGTGCCGGTGATCGGCAGGCCCAGCAGCTCGGCGGCCTGGTCGTTGTACAGCACGAGCCGGCCGTCGTCGTCGGTGAGGATGAGCCCCTCGCGCAGCGAGTGCAGCGCCGAATCGTAGAACGCGAACAGCCGCCTGAGCTGCTCGGGACCGTAGCCGAGCGTGACGCGGTTCAGGTAGCGGCTGAGCGACCACGCGCCGATGCCGCCGAGCAGGATGGCCGCGAGCGCCACGATGAGGATCTGGGGCAGCGCCGCGGCCTGCGCGATCGAGATCGTGCGCACGGTGACGCCGACCGAGACCATGGCGGTGACCGCGCCGGTGTCGTCGATGATCGGCGCGATCGCGCGCACCGACGGGCCGAGCGTGCCGGCATACTGCTCGACCTGGCTGTGCCCCTCCAGGGCTTCGTCGATGCTGCCGATGTACTTCTTGCCCAGTTCCTCGGGGTTCGGATGCGTGTAGCGGGTGCGGTCGCGGTCCATGATCGTCACGAAGTCGACGTCGGCGGTGGAGATGACCGTGAGCGCATACGGCTGCAGGGTCGCCGAGGGGTCGGGCTTCTGCACGGCCGCGGTGACGAACGGGTCGTGGGCGAGCGTCTCGGCGATGCTCAGCACGCGGTCGGCGGTCGCCGTGCGCATCCGGCTGCTCGTGGAGACGTAGCTGGTGATGCTCAGCGCGGCGCAGACGGCGATGATCAGCACGAGCTGCACGCCGAAGAGGATGCCGGCGAGCGACCGCACGCGCCGCGGCGCGCGCGGTGCGCCCATGGTGCTTCTTCGACCCATCGACCCGCCCTCTCCGCCTTCAAGGTTCGCACGCGGCGGCCGAGAAGTCCGCGAACTCTATGAACGCAACCGCGCCCGCGCGGCCGCGGTGGCGGAGCATGGTCGCGCATCATCCCCCAGACAGAGGAGTCGGACATGGCAATGACGCCGCAGAACACCGCACCGCGCGCGGCCGAGGCCGCGGCATCCCGCCGTCGCAAGAAGGACCGCACGCACTGGCTCTACATCTCGGTCATCGTGGCCGTGATCCTGGGCGCGGCGATCGGCCTCATCTTCCCCGAGGTCGGCATCGCGCTCAAGCCTTTGGGCACCGCCTTCGTCGCGCTGATCAAGATGATCATCGCGCCCATCATCTTCTGCACGATCGTGCTGGGCGTCGGGTCGGTGGCCCGTGCCGCGACCGTCGGCAAGGTCGGCGGTCTCGCACTGATCTACTTCCTGGTCATGGCCACGGTCGCCCTGATCATCGGTCTGGTGGTCGGCAACCTCATCCACCCGGGGGCGGGGCTCGACCTGCGCCCGTACGAAGCGGCCGCCGGCGGCGACTCGAACGCCACCGTCGACTTCCTGATGAGCCTCATCCCCGGCGACATCCCGGTGCTGCCGACGCTCGTGCTGGCACTGTTGGTCGGCTTCGCCCTGCAGTCGATGGGCAAGGCCGGCGAGCCCGTGATCACCGGCATCCGTCACATCCAGGCCGTGGTGTTCAAGATCATGATGATGATCATGTGGGTCGCCCCCGTCGGTGCCTTCGGCGCCATCGCCGCCGTGGTCGGCGCGACCGGGTGGGCGGCGCTGGGATCCCTGGCGGTCCTCCTCGGCGCCTTCTACCTGACGTGCGCCCTGTTCATCGTGGTCGTGCTGGGCGGCATCCTGAAGATGGTCGTCGGGCTGAACATCTTCCGGCTCATGAAGTATCTCGCACGCGAGTACCTGCTGATCTTCTCGACGTCCTCGTCGGAGTCGGCCCTTCCGCGCCTGATCGCCAAGCTCGAGCACGCGGGCGTCTCGAAGGCCGTCGTGGGCATCACGGTGCCGACCGGGTACTCGTTCAACCTCGACGGCACCGCGATCTACCTGACCATGGCGTCGCTGTTCGTGTCGTCGGCGATGGGCATGCCGATGAGCCTGCCCGAGCAGATCTCGCTGCTGGTGTTCATGATCATCGCGTCGAAGGGCGCCGCGGGCGTGACCGGTGCGGGGCTGGCGACGCTGGCCGCGGGCCTGCAGGCGCACCGTCCCGAGCTGCTCGACGGCATGGGCGTGATCGTGGGCATCGACAAGTTCATGTCGGAGTGCCGCGCGCTGACGAACTTCACCGGTAACGCGGTCGCGGCCCTGCTGATCGGCCGCTGGACGCACCAGATCGACCTCGCACAGGCGAAGGCCGCGCTGGCCGGCGCCAGCCCCTTCGACGAGCTCGCCCTCGAGGATGACGGACACGGCGTCGCCGCAGAGTCCGAACCCGAGGCCGCGCCGGAGGCGGAGCCGCAGCTCGCGCTGCAGGCCACGCGCTGAGCTGACGCTCGCCGCATCTCCCGCCGCCCTGCCGACCCGCCGTCGGCAGGGCGGCGTTCGTCTCGCAGGACGTTGTGGCCCGAGGACCTCGACACGCCGGGCGACTCGCCCGGGATCGCACTTCTGTCCTGCGAGGTGGACGGCGATGGATGCCGCGGCCCGCTCTGCTGGCAGCGGATCCGCCGTCAGCAGTGCGGCGCGCGCACCCGGGCCGTCGCGACGCAGGCTGGGGGCATGGCTGAACAGACGAAGATCCCCGTGTCGCCGCCCCGCCACTCCCAGACTTCGGAGAATCGCTGGTTGTCAATCTGGTGTGAACCGGTTGGTGTTATCCGGCTAGGAGTTCTAGCAGGGTGGGTGGGGTGTGGGTGTGGCCGTCGTCGTGTCCGATGTTCAGGGTGACGCGGTCTGGTGGGATGGC
>Ga0180219_1000724_pt1 | contig 24476 bp, 27 predicted proteins | sample eDN3rd30CBELigMG_FD_151338 | JGI IMG/M metagenome (GOLD analysis project Ga0180219, IMG submission 151338) | Enriched Miracle-Growth compost microbial communities from Emeryville, California, USA - eDNA 3rd pass 30_C BE-Lig MG (version 2)... ... | reverse complement strand
GGGCTCTGCACCCGGAGGTAGTAGGGCTCGTCGGCGCCGGTGCCGCCCATCCAGGAGAACCACGTGTCGGCGAGCTGCGCGCGCACCTCGGCCATCCGGCGGCGTGCGGGGCCGTCGGGGAGGATCGAGACGAAGTCGGCGACGAGCGCCCAGACCGCCTCCTGCGCCGCCGGCTTAAGCTCCGCGACCCGGATGCCCTCGTAGGGGATGACCCGGTTGTCCTGGAAGGCGCCGGCCAGATGGCGTTCGTCGCCCGGATCGAGCCGGCCCTCGGGGAGGTCCTGCAGGTCGTGGAACGTGATCGCGGCGGCGCGCTGCGCGTCGTCGAGCTCGGCCATGATGCGCCGGCCGAGGAGGATGCGCTCGACGAACGCCGTCGTGCCGGCCTCGGGGCCCGCGTCGATCTCGTTCGGCTCGGCGCCGAGGAAGACGGGCGAGACGACCATCTGGCCGCCGATGACGAGGCAGTTGACGGCGCAGTGGTGGCCGTAGAGCTGCCAGCCCCAGGGCTCGGTGAGGCTCGGCTCGCCGTAGAGCGCCGCGTTGTAGGAGAACTCGTTCATGATGCCGGGCAGGCCCACCTCGTCGCCGAGGAAGCCGTTGATCCGCATCATGGTGCGCACGGCCTGGTAGCCGCTCGGGCTCAGGCTCGCCTCGACGAGGGCGAGGAACGCGGTGCGCACGCTCTCCGGCTCGAACTCGAGGCGCAGGCCCGTGTCGAACTGCATGAACTCGGGGTTCGCCCACGTCTGCCACTCGGCGGCGTCGACCGGGTAGCTCATCCGCTCGCGCTGCTCGGGCGGCAGACCCGCGAGGAGCGCCCGGGCGGCCTCGACCATCGCGGCGACGGGGGCGGCGTCGGCCGGGTCGACCGTCTCGAGGTGGTACAGGTCCTCGATGAGAACGCCATCGGACGTGACACCCGTGAACGGCGCCTTGTACAGCGGCGTCCAGCCGGCGATGAGGCCGCCCGTGAAGGGGTCGGCTTGCGCGGCGAGCTTGTACTGGTACGCGTCGAGGCCGACGAGACCGCTGATGCGGGGGTCGTCGGCGGGGAAGAGGAATCGGCGGTACTCACCGGACATGGGGCGCTCCTTCGCGTTGGGTCTCGTCGGTGTTGTGCGCGGCGACGGCCGCGCGGATTCGTCGGGGGTCGTCGGCGATGATCGCTTCGACGAGCTCGGCGTGGATCGCGGCGCGGTGCGCCATGAACGCGTCGATGCCGTCGGGCTCGTCGTAGGTCGCCTCGGTGTGGGCGACGTAGCCGAGACAGCTCGTGTAGATCGCGGCCATCATCGCGTTCTGGGAGAGGCTCGCGATGAGCTCGTGCAGCCCCCAGTTGCGACGCATGAACTCGGCGTAGTCGGTGCAGCGGCCGAGGGCCGCCGCTGCTGCGCGCAGCAGCTTCGCGTCGACCGGACGGCACGCCTTCGCGGCGGCGAGCGCGAGCGGCTCCTCGAGCGCCTCCCGGACGCCGATCGCCTCGCGCACCTCGCTCGCGGAGCCGGCGGCGACGTCGAGCAGGGTGTGCCGCAGGCGCACGACGGGGGTCTGGTCGGCGACGAAGACGCCGCCGCCGCGGCCGGGGCGGATCTCCAGCACGCCGCGCTCGCGCAGCAGGCGGACGGCCTCGCTCACCGCGGGTCGGCCGAAGCCGACGCCCGCGTGGATCTCGTCGATCGTGCCGACCCGGTCGCCGGGGTGCAGGCGCCGCTCGCGGATGTGCGCCGCGAGCGCCTCGGCGAGGTGCTCGCCGCGGGAGCGGGGCGAGCTGACGCGCACGGATCCGATGCTCGATGCCGACGTCACAGTGCCTACTATAGAGACAAAACATTCATATGTTTAGCGAGCGTTCAGGCGACGAGAGGACCGCGCGATGCGCATCATCGGGATCACCAAGGCCGGCGACCGGACTGGCCGGTTTGGGCGCGACGTCATCGTCGCGAGCACCGACTCCCTCGACGACCCGGGTGCCGGCCGGCTGCGCCTCATCGCCCCGCTGCGCGAGTTCTGGAGCGACCCGCGGGCGGCCATCGCCAACCCCGACGGCCTCGGGATCGAGCTCGCGGCCGACGACATCGTCGTCCCGCCCGTGCTGCCCGAGGCGCGCGTCATCTGCATCGGACTCAACTACGCCGACCACATCGCCGAGGGCACGTACGCCAAGGACGACCAGCCGCCGTACCCGACGCTCTTCGCGCGCTGGACGCGCTCGCTCGTCGCCGGCGGCGTGCCCGTGCGGGTGCCGATCGACGAGCAGGGCCTCGACTGGGAGGGCGAGATCGCCGCGTGGGTCGGAGCGCCGCTGCGGGACGCCGACAAGGACACGGCCCGCGCCGCCGTGCTCGGCTATTCGACGTTCAACGACTTGACCGCCCGGATCGCGCAGAAGCGCACCTCGCAGTGGATCCTCGGCAAGAACCCCGACGACTCCGGACCGACCGGCGTCCTCGTGACCGCCGACGAGGTCGGCGACCTGCGCGACGGCCTGCGGCTGACGACCCGGGTCAACGGCGAGATCGTCCAGGACTCGACCTCCGACCGGCAGATCTACGAGGTCGGCGAGACGCTCGCGCACATCTCGCGGACGCTGACCATCGAGCCCGGCGACATCCTGTGCACCGGCACCCCGTCGGGCGTCGGCTACGCGCGGGACCCGCAGTGGCTGCTCGGCCCCGGCGATATCGTCGAGGTCGAGGTCGAGCGCCTCGGCATCCTGAGGACCCCCGTCGCGGCGCGCTGACGCGCCGAGCCCACCGATCAGCAGCAACGTCACGAGCATCCGAGGAGAGCGAACATGCACGTCAACCGCGCCGCCGCAGCGGCTTCCTACCAGGCGCCCGGCCACTTCGGCGTCGAGTCGATCCGCCTCCAGGGCCGCACCGCGGGCGGCGCCGAGTTCTGCGCCGTCTCCGTCTCCGACTACGCCCCCGGCGCGGGCGTCGACGAGCTGCCCGTCGACTGCGACACCGTCTACGTCATCCTCTCGGGCGAGCTCGAGGTGACCTCCCACGACGACGGCGAGACCGTCGTCCTCGGCGAGTTCGACTCCGTGCACATCCCGCGCGGCGAGCGCCGCTCGATCCGCAACCGCACCGAGCAGGACACCAAGATGCTCGTCGTGCTCGCCCCCGTGCCGGAGGCCTGACAGCCCCGGCTCGGGATCCGGGCTCGGTCAGCGGGCTCGTCGCCCGCCCGTCGCCGACTTGAGGTCGAGCCGGTAGCCGACCGGATACAGGTGGACCTGCCGCTTGCCGGTGATGAGCCCCCAGATGCCGTTCGGCGCGACGAGCACCATGACGACCGCGATGAGCCCGAGCCCGATGAGGTACACCTCGCCGTAGTCGGCGAGCAGCTCGCGGAAGATCCAGAACAGCACGGCGCCGATGATGGGCCCCTCGATCGAGCCGAGCCCGCCGATGACGGCCATGAAGATCATGAACGCCGTCCACTGGACGCTGTAGATCGAGTTCGGCTGGACGGTGAGCGTCGAGATCGCGATGATCGCGCCCGCCGCGCCGGCCGCGGCCGCGCTGATGACGAAGACGATGCGCTGCGCCGAGACCACGTTCACGCCCGACGTCGCCGCCGCGACCGGCTCGTCGCGCACCGCCGTCAGGGCGAGGCCGAGGCGTGAGCGGACGAGTGCGACGACCGCGACGACGACGATGACCGCGACGATGAGCGCGGCCCAGTAGCCGATCGCGATGCGCATGTCGCGCCCGACGTCCGCCATCGGGGGGACCGAGTAGCCGGACCCCGCACCGACCTCCTTGAAGCGCACCGTGATGAGCCGGAACACCTCGGCGATGACCCAGGTGCCGATCGCGAAGTACCCGCCGACGAGCCGGAAGACGATGTACGAGATCGGCAGCGCGACGATGCCGCACACGATCGCGGCGATCGGGATCGACAGCAGCTGGTTGAACCCGGCGAGGCCCGCGAGCACGACGATCGAGTAGGCGCCGAGGCCGATGAAGGCCTGCTGGCCGATCGAGACCATGCCGCCGTAGCCGGCGAGCAGGTTCCAGCTCGTCGCGAGCACGATGAACACGAACAGGTCGGTGAGCTGCCGCGTCGAGCCGATCGGCACGATGTACGGCATGAGCGCCATGATCACGACGACGGCCGCGGAGACGCCGACGCCGATGTAGGACGCGGGGGAGAAGCGCCGGATGCGAGGCGCGAGCGGGATCGCTCGCGTCGGACTGGTCGGGATGTGCCGGTCGCTCACGTTCTCACCTTCCTTCGAATGATGCCGTTCGGGAGGAAGACCAGGAAGATCAGGAAGACGACGTGACCGGCCAGCTGGAAGAGCGATGTGTCGAACGTCGCCGCGACCGTCTGGACGACGCCGAGGATGATCGACCCGATCAGCGTCCCCCAGAGACTGCCGAGGCCGCCGATGATGACCGCCTCGAATGCGTAGATGAGGAGGATGTCGCCGGACGTCGGCTTGAACGTCGTCTGGATGCCGTAGCCGATCCCCGCGAACGCGACGAGTGCGAACGCGATGGCCGCGGCGATCGCGTAGATGTGCTTCGGGTTGGCCCCGATGAGGCCGACGATCGGCTCGTCGTCGCTGACGGCGCGCACCAGGCGGCCGAACTGGGTGCGGGCCATCATGAGCGACAGCCCGCCGAGGACGAGGATCGAGAACGCGAGGACAATGAGCGGGAAGACGCCGATCGTGATCTCGCCGAAGCTGATCGACGCGGTCTCGATGGGGCCGGCGTTGAGGCCCTGGTCGTTCGCCGACATCGTCACGAGCAGCACGTTGGAGATGATGATCGCGATTCCGAACGTCACGAGGACGGACGGCAGCGGCGACTCCGACAGCGTGCGCTGCAGGATGAAGCGCTGCGCGACGTAGCCGAGGGCCGCCATCGCGGGCACGACGATGATCGCGGCCGTGAGCGGGTCGAACGCGCCCGTCTGGACGAGCCAGACGGCCCCGTACGCCGCGAGGACGGCGAGCGCGCCGTGCGCGAGGTTCACGAGCCGCATGACGCCGAACATGAACGAGAGGCCGGCCGCGAACAGCGCGTAGAGGCCGCCGAGCAGGATGCCCTGGATGACTGCGGAGACGATCTGCATGCTCAGCCTCCGAAGTAGGCGCGGGTGATGTCCGCGAGGTCGAGGTCGCGGCCGGCGAGCGAGGTCCGGCCCTGGAGGAGGCAGTGCACGTCCTGCGAGGCCTTCGTGGCCTGCTGGACGTCCTGCTCGACGAGGAGGATCGACGTGCCCTGCTCCCGGATGCGGGGCAGGAACGAGTAGATCTGGGCGATGATCGCGGGGGCGAGCCCCAGGCTGACCTCGTCGAGGAGCAGCACCTCGGGGTTCGTCATGAGGGCGCGGGCGATCGAGGTCGCCTGCTGCTCGCCTCCCGAGAGGTCGCCGGCCCGCCGGTTGCGCCGTTCGGCGACGAGGGGCAGCACCTCGTAGACGCTCTCGAGCGTCCAGCCGCCCTTGCGCCTCGACGCCTTCGCGGTGAGCAGGTTCTCCTCGACCGTCAGGCTCTTGAAGAGGCGCCGGCCCTCGGGCACGAGCGCGATGCCGAGCCGGGTGCGCTGGTAGGCGGCGAGCTTCGTGACGTCCTTGCCGTCGAGCAGGATCTGGCCGCTGCGGACGGGGACCTGGCCAGCGATGGCCTTGAGCAGCGTCGACTTGCCGGCGCCGTTCGAGCCGATGACGGCGAGGATGCCGCCGGCGTCGAGGCTCAGCGACAGCTCGCGGATCGCGGGGAGCTGGCCGTAGTAGACGTCGATTCCCTTGACCTCAAGCATCTTCGGCCACCTCCTCGATGTCCGGCTCGATGCCGAGGTAGATCGCCTTGACCTCGGGCGAGTTGAGGACGTCGTGGGGGGTGCCCTCGGCGAGGACCTTGCCGTAGGTCAGGCAGATCATGCGGGTCGCGACGGCGGTGAGCGCGTGGACGACGTGCTCGATCCAGACGACGGTCACGCCGATCGCCTGCACAGACTTCACGAGCTCGATGATGGGGGGCAGCTCCTGCTCGGTCAGGCCGCCGGCGACCTCGTCGAGGAGGAGCAGCTTCGGCTTGCCGGCGAGCGCGCGGGCGACCTCGAGCCGCTTGCGGTCCAGGAGGCGCAGGGAGCCGGCGAGGTCGTCGGCCCGGTCGGTGAGCTGGGTGCGCTCGAGCGCGTACCAGGCGGCGCCGGCGGCTTCCTTCTTGCCGAGGCGGGCGCCGTGCTCGGCCGAGACGAGGAGGTTCTCGAGCACGGTCATGCCGAGGAACGGTCGTGGGATCTGGTAGCTCGTCGCGATGCCGCGTCGTGCTCGCCAGTGGGCCTTGCGGCGGGTGATGTCCTCCCCGGCGTAGTCGATCGTGCCGGTCGACGGGGCGAGGCTCCCGCCGAGGACCGAGAGCAGGGTCGACTTGCCGGCCCCGTTGGGGCCGATGATGCCGAGCACCTCTCCGGCCTGGACCGTGAGGTCCAGGCCGGAGAGCACCTCGAGCTTGCCGAACGAACGGCCGAGGCCGTGCGTCGTCAGGAGGGTGTCGCTCATTCAGTTACCAGGTGATCGGCTCGGGGCTGCCGCCGAGGGGGATCTCCGGGGCCTCCGGGTTGACGACGATGACGAGCTCGTACGTGCCGTCGCCGTTCGCCCGCCACTGGCCGCCCGTGACGACCGTCTTCGAGACGTTCGCGACGGGACCGCTGGTCCAGTCGACCGGGCCGATGACGGTGTCCATGCTGAGCTTCGCGACGGTCGCCGCCATGTCCTCGGCGGACAGCGACGGGGAGGTCTCGAGGACGCGGGTCGCGACCTCGAAGAGCGCCTCGACGAAGCCGAGCGGCTGCGTCCACTGCTGGCCGGTCGCGGCCTCGAAGCCGTCGGCGACCTGCTGGGCGCTCAGCCCGGTCAGCGAGCTCGAGAACGGCACGGTCGGGTGCCACCAGACCTCGGTCGAGAGGTTGTTGCCGAGCTCCGGCCCGAGCGCCTCGACCGATGCCGGGAAGAGGACGGCCTTCGCGATCGTCGCGACGGTCGGGTGGAAGCCCTGCTGCGCGGACTGCGTCCAGAACGTCGTGAAGTCCGGCGGGATCGGGACGCCGGCGATGATCTGGTTGCCGGCCGCCTTGAACGCCGCGATCTGCGACGAGAAGTCGGGGTTGACGTTCTCGTAGATGCCCGGGAGCGTCACGGTCTTGCCGAGGCTCTCGATGTAGGGCGGGAAGCCGGTCGTCGGGTCGGCCCAGGCGTTGCCGTCGGGGTCGTTCGGCAGCAGCAGGCCGACGCTCGTCGCGTCGGGCGCGACCGCGTTCCAGATCGCCGTGTAGTTGACCTCGAGGTCCTCGAGTCCCCAGAAGAAGTGGTACGTGTACTTGAACGGGGTGTCGGGGGTGGCGCCGCGGCCGAAGTAGTACGACTGCCACGGGGCGTTCGACGAGATGCACAGCACCTGGTTCGCCTCGCAGGTGTTCGCCGCGGGGTTGGTCATGTCGGGGGTGCCCTGCGCGAGGACGATGTCGACGCCGTCCTGGAGGATGAGCTCGCTCGTGACGCTCGCGGCGGTGTTGGAGTCCGACTGCGCGTCCTTGACGATGATCTCGACCGGGTGCGAGACGCCGTCGGAGGTGACGATGGGGTTCTCCGCGTAGTACGCGGTCATCGTGTCGATGACGTAGTCGTCGGCGGCGCCGAACTCGGCGAGCGCGCCGGTCTGCGGGCTGACGTAGCCGATCTTGATGGGGGCGCCTTCCGTGCCGCCGCCCTCGGTCGCCGGGGTGTTGCCGCCGCCGCCGAGGCCGCCTGCGCAGCCGCTGAGGACGAGGGCGCCCGCGCCGAGCGCAGCGACCGCGCCGAGGCGCAGCCGGTTCTTGATTGCCATCTTGGTCTCCTTTGACTCAGGCTCTGGTGCGAAATCTGAATGCAGGTTCATATTCGATTGCGTGTTCATATTGGTTGGCCGACGTTCAACTGTCAAGGCAGAGCACCTGTCGCAACGCATCCGTGATCGTGGCCTCGGGATCCTCCGCCGGTCCCTGCGCCCGCCAGGCGACGATCTTGTCCGGCCGGACGAGGATCGCGCCGTCCTCCGGGATCCCCCGGACCTTCTGCCAGTCGAAGTAGAGATCGGTGACCTCCCGGCCCGGACCGATGACGACCGCGCCGAGCGGGACCCCCAGCCGCTCGGCCGCGGCGACCGCCGCGTCGGCCCACGCCTCGCCCGCGATCCCGGTGAAGAGCGTGAACCGCGTGCTCGGAGCGAGGTCGAGCGTCGAGACCTTGCGCGCCTCGTCGCCGACCCAGGCGTGCGGGAGCGGTGCGCCGGGCGCGGTCGACGGCGTGTGGTACAGCTCCGGGTCGCGGCCCGGCGTCGACGGCTTGGGGCTGCCGTCGGAGACGACCGCGTTCGACGTGTAGAACTGGCCGAGCTCGACGCCGTGCGCGTTGAACTCGTAGTTCTTCAGCTCCATCGCCTCGGCGAGCGCCTTGCGCTTGGCCGCGCCCGCGGGCGTCGCGAGCTTGCGCTCCTCGATCGCCGCGACCATCTCGGCCTCGTTCTCCGCCGTCGTGACGCCGAGCGCATCGAAGAACCCGCCGAACTCGCGGCTCGACTGGTTCGCGCGCGTCACGATCTGCTTCGCGACCGGGGCTCGCTCGACCGAATAGGTGTCGAGCAGCGCCTCGCCCGCGTAGCCCTTGAGGACCGCGGCGAGCTTCCAGGCGAGGTTGTACGAGTCCTGGATCGAGGTGTTCGAGCCGAGACCGTTCGACGGCGGGTGGCGGTGGACCGCGTCGCCGACCGCGAAGACGCGCTCGCGCTGCAGGTGCGTCGCGTACATCTCGTTGTTGCCCCACAGGCTCGTGCCGGTGATCTCGACGTCGAGGTCGCGGGTGCCGAGCAGGTCGTAGACGACCTCCTTCGCGGCGGCGAAGTCGATCTCCGGCGGCGGCTGGGAGATGTCGTACCCCCAGACGATGAGCCACTCGTTCCACGGCCGGACCATGCGCACGAGGCCCGCGCCGATCCCGCCGACGTTGGCGCCGGGCTTGACGACCCAGTAGAGGACCGACGGCCGGTGGCCGACGAGCTGCGTGAGATCGGCCTTGAACGTGATGTTCATCGAGCCCGCGATGTCCATCTGCCCCTCGTACGGCAGGTCGATGTCGGCGGCGACCTTCGACCGTGCGCCGTCCGCGCCGATGAGGTACTTCGAGCGGATCTGGTACTGCGCGCCCGTGACCCGGTCGAGGACGGTCGTCGTGACGCCGTCCGCGTCCTGCACGTGACTGAGGTACTCGGTCGAGAAGCGCGTCTGCGTGCCGCGCTGCGTCGCCGCCTTGACGAGGATCGGCTCGAGATAGGTCTGCGGGATGTCGCAGTTGAGGACGGGTGAGGCCGCCTCGTAGTCCGCGTGGCGCGCGGGGCTCGTCCCCCAGGTCAGGAGGCGGCCGAACTCCTCGCCGGCGATCGACGAGCAGAAGACGGTGTCGCCGATGAGGTGGTGCGGGGTCGCGAGCGACTCGACCTCGGCGAGCACGCCCATGTCGCGGAAGAACTCCATGGCCCGCTGGTTCGTGATGTGCGCGCGAGGCGTGTTCGCGGTCCAGCGGTACTTGGTGATCGTGATGTTCGGCACGCCGTAGGTCGAGAGCGCGAGCGCGGCCGCGCCGCCGCTCGGGCCCGAGCCCACCACGAGCACATCCGTCTCGACGATCCCGTGCGTGGGCAGCTCGGTCGCTGCGATGCCGTCGTTGAAGACCGCCATCGGTCGTCCTCCATCCATGCGCACACCCGCGTGCGCTTCGAGAGAGTGTCCTCGCACTTCGCTCCAGCGTGCTGGTCGTGGCGGGAATCGGCAAGCCGATGTCGCGATTCGGCTACGCGGACGGCTCAGTTCCTCGTTTTTTGCCCCGCCGCGCACTCAAGGGGTGGAGGAAAGGAACCATCCCATGCACGACATCAGACCGCACGGTCCATCCCGTTCGTCGCGCGCGATCCGCATCATCGCGGCCGGCGCGCTCATGCTCGCCGCGCTCGCGATGCCGCTCGCCGCCGAGTCCCGCGCGAGCGCCTCGACGCACGGCGCGGGCGAATACGACTCGGGGCACTGGCACGGCAGCTATATGGAGGACGGGGCATACGCCTACTGCCTCGACTACCACCTCGACTGGGACGGCGGGGCGAGCCCCACCTGGGCGGGGACCGTGACCTCGTACGGCGCGCTCGCGCCGGGCCAGCTCTCCGCGATCGGCGCGGCGGTCGCCGCGTTCGGGCAGACGAGCGACGCGGCCGAGGGCCGGGCGGTCGCCGACGCGATCTGGTTCGTCACGGACGGGATCGCGCCCTGGGGCCCGACCGCAGGGCGGGCGCAGCAGATCATCGACTGGATGGCCGCGTGGGTCGCGGCGCCCGACTCCGGCACGGTTGCGATGCGCATCGTCCAGGCGGGATCGGGAGGACGGGACGCCGTCCTGACGATCGACTCGATGTCGGCCGGTTCGGCCGTCGCGGGGATGATCCAGCTCGCCGACGGGGTCTTCGTCGACACCGGCGGCGACACGCTCGTCGGGGAGTTCACGGCGGGCCAGTCCTTCGCCATCCGTGGGCTGCCGTCCTCGGGCGCGCCGTACCGCATCGGGGCGACCCTCACCGGCACGTCGACGCTGTCCGACTTCGGCCCGGGCGTGCCCGTCTACACCTACGGCGACTTCTATCAGGGGATGGCCGGCCCGGCCTCGGTCGCCGTCATCCCCATGACCGGCTCGGCGCTCGAGGCCGAGGCCCGCAGCGCCGTGAGCATGACGACGCGGACCGCGGCGACGGCGCCGGTCGGCTCCCCGATCCGCGACACGGCGATCGTCGACGACCTCGGCGCGGGGCTCGACCTCGCCGGGTGGACGATCGGCTTCGCGCTCCACGAGTTCCCCGACGCCGACACCCCCGTCTGCACGGCCGAGACGCTCGTCTTCACGAGCTCGGAGGTGCCGATCGCGGCGGCCGGCGACGTCGCGAGCGACCCGTACCTCGTCGAGCGCCCCGGGCTCTATGGCTGGGTCGCGACGCTCTACGACGCGGGGCATGCGCCGCAGGCCGTCGGGGTGTGCGGCGACCCGGACGAGACCGTGCTCGTCGAGCCGCTGACCGCGGCCGGCGCACCAGGCGCCCCCGTGCTCGCCGTCACGGGCGACACCTCGGCGGCGATCGGGCTGACGCTCGCCGGCGGGCTCGCGCTCGGCGGCGCCGGCTTCGCCGCGGCGGCCGCGAACGAGCGGCGCCGGCGGGGGTGAGGCGGGCCGCTTACGGCGTGTCTCCTCACGTTGTCCGCGCGAAGTGCGATCCCGTTTCGGGCTGAGGAATCATCGCGCGGCTGAGCGAACACGCCCGATATCTCAGCCCAAGCCCGAAATCTCAGCCCGCGACAGGGATACCGCGGCAATTGGCAGACACGCTTTACGGGATGCGCGATGGGAGCTGGGTCGCCCGCCACTCGACGGGGGTCAGCTCGTAGCGCTCGCGGAAGACGCGCGAGAAGTGCGCGTGGGAGACGAAGCCGCTCGCGAGCGCCACCTCGTGCACGGTCCCCGAGCCCGGCTCGGCGAGCAGACGCCTCGCGAGCTCGAGCCGCAGGGTGAGGATCGTCCGGGCGACGCCCGTGCCGGTCTCGCCGAACGCGCGGGCCAGATGGCGTTCTGACACGCCGACCGCCTGCGCGACGCGGGACACCGAGATCGTGGGGTCGCGCAGGTTCCGCTCGATCCAGGCGACCGCGGCCCGCCGGTACGCGGCCGAGGAGTGGGCGCCGTCGTCGGAGAACATGGTGCGCAGCAGGTCGAGCGCGCTCTCCTCCGTCGCGGCGAGGCTCGCGTCGTCCGGCTGCGAGAGGGAGCGCTCGACGAGCCGGGCGAGCGCCGCGGCGTGGACGTCGCCGCCGGGGACGTCGGCGAAGTGGAGGACGAGCGGCCTCGGCGGGGTCTTGCCCTCCGTCGTCGACTCGAAGACCTCGCGCGGCACGACGAGCACGTACTCGCGCAGCCCCTGGGCGAAGCCGCGGATGAACGGCTGCGTCGTGTCGCAGATCAGCAGCGTGCCGGGCTGCTGGAGGTGCACGCCGTCCTGGTGGTAGAAGAACGCGTCGCCGGCGAGCGAGAAGTACAGCGCGACGCCCTCCGTGCCGCTTGATGCGATGTGGTCGCTCGTGCGCTCGACGACGTGCGGGTTCGCGCTGACGTGCGCGAACTGCAGGTTCGGCAGCTGCAGGTTGATCTCGGTCGCCTCGAGGGGGGCGCCGTCGATCGACCGTGCCGCGAGGGGCACGAGCGCTTCGGCGTTGTGCTGCTCCCAGCGCTCGATCCGCTCGGTCTCGCTGACGCCGGACGTCGAGAATCGCCGGTATCCGTCGACCATCCGCACCTCCGCTCCCGGGCGAATCGGTGCCGCGAGCCTATCCGACGGGCGTGAAGGGCACGAGGGCCGTCAGGACGATCGCGACCGCGGTGATGACGCCGCCGATGATGATGAGGCTGCGCTTGATCGTCGCCGAGGCGACGACCGCCGCGATGCCGAGGAGGAAGAGGGCGACCGCGAGGAGCACGGTGTAGAGCGTGAGCCGGTCGCCGTAGCCGTTCGCCCGGTCGCCCGCCGTGACGTACTCGGTCGCCTGCTCCTGCAGTGCCAGGTAATCGCCGTACCGGGCCTGCAGGTACTCGTCGGAGTTCAGCGGGTACTCGCCCGTCGCGTTCGACCAGTCGAGCGCCGCCTCGAGCACCTCGTCCACGCCGGTCATCGCGAGCGCGGCGATCTTGGCCTCGGCGTTGTCGGCGACGGCCGGGTCGGTGCTCAGCGCGTCGACGCCGAGGATCACGAGCTGCGAGTAGGTCTGCGCGTCCTGCGCGTACTGCTGGTTCGCCTCGAGGTAGATCGACTCCGCCTCGGTCTTCGTGTGCTGCCCGCGCGAGTAGCTGGAGGACATGACGCTGTCCCAGAGGGAGGACTGGAAGGACGCGTAGGCGGTCGCGACCGACGCGATGCCGAGGAGGATGACGACCACGAGCTCAATGCGCAGTCGCGGTCTCGCGGGAGCCTCCGCCGCATCCATGGAGGAATGCTAGTGGTGCTCAGGCGGCGAGCAGCCAGGCGATGACGACGAGCGCGCCGATCGATCCGAGCGTCGTGACGAAGACGGTGTCGCGTCCGATGATGACGCCGCGGTCGTAGCGCTGCGCCCAGTTGAAGACGTTCTGCGCGCTCGGCAGGCCCGCGAGGATGACGGCGGCGAAGAGCGCGTGCCCCTCGAGTCCGAACGCGAAGCGCGCGATCGCCCACGCGACGAGCGGCATCGCGACGAGCTTGAGCGCGCTCGCGAGGATGACGTCCTTCCGGTGCGGCCCGGGCGCGAGCACCCGGTCGCCTGCCAGCGACAGGCCGAAGTTGAGGAGCAGGATCGGCACCGCGGCCGCCGCGACGAGGTCGAACGGCGCCATCACGATGTCGGGCGGCAGCCAGTCGAAGGCGGCGCAGACGACCCCGAGCACGGAGCCGATGATGAGCGGGTTGCGCAACGGCTGGGTCAGGGTCCGCACGATCGACTGCTTCGCGCCTGTCGTCGCGTCGAGGATGGTGAGCGCGATCGGCGCGAACACGATGAGCTGCAGCATGACGATCGGCGCCGAGGCCGCTGCGTCGCCGAGGATGTAGAGGCCGAGGGGCAGCCCGATGTTGTTCGCGTTCTGGTAGCCGGCGCCGAGCGTGCCGACGATCGTCTCGGGGATCGCGCGCCGCCAGACGAGCCGCGCGATCGCCAGGTAGACGGCGAAGATGACGATGGCGCTGAGCGCCGCGACCGGCAGCTGCGTCGAGAAGAGCGAGTGGACGTCCGCGCGGGCGAGGACCGTGAAGAGCAGCGGCGGCGACAGGACGTAGAACGTGATGCGCGCGAGCACGAAGTCGGCCTGCTTGCCGAGCACGCCGGTCCGCCCGACGAGGTAGCCGACGAGGATGACGACGGCGATGACGCCGAAGCCCTCCAGCACTCCGATCACTCGGGGATCCCGATCATCCGTGCACCACGACCACCGATCGAGGGTATCGTCGCGGCGTGCCCGAGTGCGCCGAGCCCGAGTTCGTCGAGACTGCGAGCGACGATCCCGTCGCGGCAGGCATGCTCGACGACTACTTCGCGAGCCGCGAGCTCGGCTTCACGACGCATCCGGGCGGCTACCGGGTCGTGCACCCCGATCCGGCACGGTTCACGCCGCCGGCTGGCGCCTTCTTCGTGCTCCGCGACGACGCGGGCGCGGCGGTCGGCTGCGGCGGCGTCCGCCGGATCGACGACCGCGACGGCGAGGCGTGCTTCGAGGTCAAGCACGTCTGGATCGATCCGTCGGCGCGGGGCCGCGGCTGGAGCCGCCTGCTCATGGACCGGCTCGAGACGAGGGCGCTCGAGCTCGGCGCCCGCTGGATCGTGCTCGACACGAACGAGTCCCTCCGGGTCGCCCAGCACCTCTATACATCGGGCGGCTACTCGGCCGTCCCGCCCTACAACGACAACCCGAACGCGACGCACTGGTTCGCGAAGCGGGTGGCGGCTCCCAAGTAGCGCGGCTCGACCGAAGGCAGTTTCGCAAACGAAGGCCGGTTCAACGCCAAGGAGCCTTACTTCGCGCGAATCGCCTTCGTCGGGTCAGGTCGGTGGCGTCAGGTTGGGTCGGATCAGACCGCCGCGAGGGCGACGATCTCCTCGGCGCAGCCGAACGCGATCGTCACGCCGCTGCCGCCGTGGCCGTGGATGACGTCGCTGCCTTTCGCCGTCGTGCCGACTGCATGTAGATGCAGGCCAATCGGGGGGCACATTGACGACTGGGCTCAGTTCGTAAACAATGTACACATGTCTACCGAGGTCGTCTCCGTTCGTCTCCCCGCCGACATGAAGTCGCGCCTGGATGCGCTCGCCGAGGCGACCGGTCGGCCCGCCGCGTTCTACGTGAAGGCGGCGCTCGAGGACCGGATGGGTCATCTCGAATGGGCCTACGGCATCGCGGCCAAGGCGGAGCAGCTGCGCGCGGGGCGTCGGCCCGCGCGCCCGATCGATGAGCTGATCGGCGAGCTCGGCTTCACGCGAGAAGAGCTTGCCCGGGCTGACGCCGAGGCATGAGCTGGGAGATCCTGACCGACCGGGACTTCGACAGGGAGTTGAAGCGTCTCGATCGGCAGATGCAACGGCTGATCCTCGCGAAGCTGCTGGATCTCGCGGAGCTCGATGATCCTCGCGTCCGTCTCAAGCCCTTGACCGGTCCGCTCGTGGGCCTCTGGCGGTACCGAGTCGCCGATCATCGCGTGATCCTGGATGTGCGCGCCTCGGAGTTCGTGCTCGTGGCACTCGACGTCGGTCGGCGCGACAGCATCTACGGCTGACTTACACAGCTCGCAATAGCCGAACGCGACGCACTGGTTCGCGAAGCGGGTGGCGGCTCCCCAGTAGCGCGGCTCGAGCGAAGGCGGTTTCGCGAACGAAGGCCGGTGCAGCGCCAGAACGCCTTCATCGAGCGAATCGCCTTCGTCCGGTGAGGTCGGTGGCGTCCGGTCAGGTCAGGTCAGGTCCGGTCAGGTCGGCTCAGGCCGCCGCGAGGGCGACGATCTCCTCGGCGCAGCCGAACGCGATCGTCACGCCGCTGCCGCCGTGGCCGTAGCAGTGGATGACGTCGCCGACCCGATCGAGTCGCACGGCGGCCCGCCCGGGCCTCAGGCCCACGGCCCGGGAGGTGATCGGCGCCTCGGCGATCCAGGGGTAGAACGCGGTGGCGCGGGCGAGGATCGCCGCCTCGACGGCCGGATCCGGCTCGGTCGAGTCCGCGCCGACGACCTGCGTGCCGCCGACGACGACCTCGTCGATCCGCGGGATGACGTAGAGCAGCCCGTCGGGGTTGTCCTGGTCGATGAGCCAGGGGACGCCCCCCGGGTTGGCGATCCGGACCACCTGCCCCTGGATCGGGTAGAGGCCTGCACCGGGGACGAGCGCGTTCGTGCCGAGGCCCGTCGCGAGGACGACGAGGTCGCCGTGGTCGAACGCGTCGTCGACGGAGTCGATCCGGCGCATGACCTCCTCGACGCCCGCCGCGGCACCCGTGCGCCGCAGCCAGTCGAGGTGATAGCTCGTGTCGACGAGGGGCATGGTCGCGCTGATGACCGAGGTGATGCCGCTCGGGAACCCCGCCGGCGCGGGACCGAGTGCAGCGTCGGGTGCGAAGGCCGCCCAGTCGAGCTCGGGCCCGCCGCCGCGGTGGATCTCGTAGCCGCCCACGAGCCGTACGCCCGCGGCCTCGTCGTCGACGAGCCGCACCAGCCGCTCGATCGCCCTGACGGTCCACGCGGCGATCCGGTCCGGCGGGTTCGCGGCGAACGGCATGATGAGCGCCGCGGCCTTCGAGCTCGTCGTCGCCTCGGGCGGGTCGGCGGTGATCAGGGTCACCCGATGGCCGGCTCCGGCGAGTTCGAGCGCGGCGGTGCGGCCGACGACACCGCCGCCGACGACCGCGACCGAGGCGAGCCCCACGTCGCAATACTGCCCGACGCGGCGCCGAATCCCGGTAGGGTCGGGGCCATGTCGAAGACGACTCGCCGTCCGCTGACCGCTCTCGCCACCGCGTTCTGCCTCGCGCTCGTCGCCCTCGTCGGGGCCGTGCCGGCCGCGATCGCGGCGGCCGAGGAGAACGACAACGGGCTCTTCGCGGGTCGGATCCTCGTGCAGGAGTCGATCGACGATCCGATCTCCACGGCTCCGATCGAGGACGCGACCGTCGCCATCTTCGACAGCAAGTACTACGTCGTCGCGGTCCTGACGACGGACGAGGACGGCGCGTTCGAGGTCGAGCTGCCGCCGGGCAAGTACACGTTCCAGGCGTATGCCGAGGACTACACGCAGCGGTTCTTCACGAGCGATCCGAGCAAGTACGCGCACAACCTCTCGACCGCCGACTTCCTTCCGCTGCCGCAGCCCGAGATCAAGTTCGGGCTGATCCCCGCCGCGCCGGTCCCCCCGCCGGTCGGTCTCGACATCCTCGGCACGGTCACCGATCTGGCGGGCACTCCGATCGCCGACGCGATGGTGGTGGTGGGGGACGACGTCGCGTACACCCGCGCGGACGGCTCGTTCACCGTCGAGTCGGGTGAGGGCGGCATCGCCTTCGCGATCGCGTACGGCTACCTCGTGCAGTACTTCCATCTCGCCGCGACCCCGGCGAAGGCGACCCAGGTCTCGGGCGGCGACTCGAACGTGAACTTCAGCCTGACGCCGAAGAGCGGTCCGACGCCGACGCCGACACCGACACCGACTCCGACTCCGACGCCGACACCGACACCGACTCCTACCCCGACGCCGACACCGACTCCCACCCCCACGCCGACTCCCACACCCACGCCGACCCCGACTCCTACTCCGACGCCGACTCCCACCCCGACTCCCCCCGCGGCCAAGGCCTCAATCACCGGCACGGTGGTCGTCTCGCAGTCGCGCACGCCCGTTGCGAACGCGACCGTCACCGTCGTCCCGAAGTCCGGCGAGCCGATCACCGTGCTCTCCGACAAGGACGGCGTCTACTCGATCGGCGGACTCCCTCCGGGCGAGGCGACCGTGCAGGCGGCGGCGGCCGGATTCTCGGTCGATGAGCGCCCGGTGACGCTCAAGGCCGGCGAGCGCACGGCCGACGTCGACCTCTACCTCTACAAGCTCCCGGTCCCGAAGCCGAGCGGATCGATCTCCGGCGCGGTCGTGGAGACCGGCGACGCGGTCGATGGCCCGCCGTGGGAGGGCATCGTGAACCTCATGCAGGGCGACACGCTCGTGCAGACGACCCATGCCGAGGACGGCCTCTTCATGTTCGAGGAGGTGATCGCGCGGGGCGACCTGCGGGTCGTGGTGCCGACGCCCCCGGGCGGCTTCATGCAGGATCCCGACGACGGCTTCGTGCCGGGCTTCGAGGGCACGAGCGTGAGCCATCTGACGGTCCAGCTCAAGCCGATCCCCGCCGACCACTCCTCGTGGGTGTGGTGGCTGGTGGGCGGCATCGTGCTCCTCCTCCTGCTCGTGGGCGCGGCGATCTGGATCGTGCTGGCGCGTCGCGGCCGGGCGTCCGCCTGAGGCGCCTTCGGGCGCAGAACGCGATCCTGCCGCCGGCCTCCCGGTGGCGCACGTCGACAGGTCGTGTAAATTAGGCGAGCCTTACCTTATTGAGTTAAGGCTTACCAAAGTGACCTGGAGGAGTTTCCTTGCGCATCCCACGCATCTTCGGAGTCGTGGCGGCCGTCGCCGCAGCGGCGACGCTCGCCGCCTGCTCGGCATCGCCCAATCCGACCTCGACCGACAGCGCCTCGACGGCACCCGCCGCGGACGGGACGTTCCCCGTCACCATCGAGCACGCGTACGGAGAGACAGTCATCGAGTCCCAGCCGACGCGCATCGCGACGGTCGCCTGGGCGAACCACGAAGTGCCGCTCGCACTCGGCGTCGTACCCGTCGGCATGAGCAAGGCGACCTGGGGCGACGACGACGGCGACGGGGTGCTCCCGTGGGTCGAAGAGCGCCTCGAGGAACTGGGCGCCGAGACCCCAGTCCTCTTCGACGAGACCGACGGCATCGACTTCGAGGCGGTCGCTGACACGAACCCCGACGTCATCCTTGCGGCGTACTCGGGCCTCACGCAGGAGGAGTACGACACGCTCTCCAAGATCGCACCCGTCATCGCCTACCCCGAGGTCGCCTGGGCCACGTCGTACGAGGACATGATCCGGCTCAACTCGGCGGCGATCGGGCTCGCGGCCGAGGGCGACGCGCTCATCGACGAGCTTCATGCCACCGTGCAGGCCTCGCTCGCCGCGCACCCCGCGCTCGAAGGCAAGAAGCTGCTCTTCTCCTGGCTCGACCCGACCGACTTCAGCCAGATCGGGTTCTACACGAGTCACGACACCCGTCCGGGCTTCCTGGCGAGCATCGGCCTTCCGCTGCCGACCGTCGTCGAGGAGGAGTCGGCCGGGACCGATCAGTTCTATGTGATGATCAGCGCCGAGGCCGCCGACCGCTTCGACGACGTCGACGTGTTCATCAGCTACAGCGACGCGGGCGAGGAGTTCATCGCCCAGCTGCAGGCTGACCCGCTGCTCTCGAAGATCCCCGCGATCCAGAAGGGGGCCGTCGTGCTGCTGCCGACGGGACCGCTCGCCGCCTCGGCGAACCCGTCCCCGCTGTCGATCGGCTGGGGCATCGACGACTACTTCGCAATGCTCGCGGCGCCGCTGCAGTAGCCGGTGACCCGAGTCCAGTCGGACGCACCCCCGTCGGGCGTCGCCGCCATGCGGCGCCCGACGGGGGTTCGACTCGTCTGGCTGCTCGTCGTTCTCGCAGCCCTCCTCGCGCTGTGCCTCATGTCGCTCGCGTTCGGCGCACGCGACGTCTCGTTCGGCGACATCCTCGCCGCGATCGGCGGCGACGCGAGCAGCATCGATCGAGCCGCCGTCGTCGCGCGAGTGCCGAGGACCGTGCTGGCGCTGCTCGTCGGCGCGTCCCTCGCGCTCTCCGGCGCGAGCATGCAGGCGGTCACCCGCAATCCCCTCGCCGATCCCGGCATCCTCGGCGTCTCGACGGGCGCCTCGCTCGCCGTCGTGTGCGGCATCGCGTTCTTCGGCATCACGAGCCAGTGGGCCTACCTCGGCATCGCGATCCTCGGCGCCGTCGTCGCGGCTGTCTTCGTCTACACGGTCGGGTCGCTCGGCAGTGGGGGCGCGACCCCGCTCAAGCTCACGCTCGCGGGCGCCGCGACCTCGGCAGCCTTCGTCTCGCTCATCAGCGCCGTGCTGCTGCCGCGCGTCGACATCATCTCCTCGTTCCGCTTCTGGCAGGTCGGCGGCGTCGGCGGCGCAGACTGGCAACGAATCGGGGTGGTCGTACCGCTCCTGGTGGTGGGCGCCCTCGTCTGCTTCATCACTGCACGCGGGATGAACTCGCTCGCGCTCGGCGACGACGTCGCCGCGGGACTCGGCGAGCATGTCGGCCGGACGCGGCTGATCGCGTCTGCAGGCGCCGTCGTGCTGTGCGGCGCTGCGACCGCGGTCGCGGGGCCGATCGGGTTCGTCGGTCTCGTCATGCCGCACATGTGCCGGCTCCTCGTCGGCACCGATCACCGCTGGCTGCTGCCGTTCTCAGCGCTCGCCGGCGCGGGACTCCTCGTCGCTGCCGACATTCTCGGACGCGTCGTCGCCCGACCGGAGGAGATCGAGGTCGGGATCATCACCGCGATCATCGGAGCGCCGATCTTCGTGTGGATCGTCCGCCGCCAGAAGGTGCGCGAGCTGTGAGCGGCATGACCGTCATCGCCGGCCGCCGCTCGCGCGGCCGTCGCCGCGCGCTCATCGTCGGCGGGCTCGGCGCGAGCGTCCTCCTCGCGTTCATCGCCAGTCTCGTCATCGGACAGACGTTCTACGGACTCGACCAGATCGCCCGGGTCATCCTCGGCGAGCAGGTCCCGGGCGCGTCGTTCACCGTCGGCGAGCTGCGCCTGCCGCGTGCCACGCTCGCGCTGCTCGCCGGGTTCGCGTTCGGCATCGCCGGCGTCACCTTCCAGACCATGCTGCGCAACCCGCTCGCATCCCCCGACATCATCGGCATCAGCTCGGGGGCGAGCGCGGCCGCCGTGCTCGCCATCGTCGTGCTGGGGCTCAGCGAGACGCTCACCTCGATCGTCGCGCTCGGCGCCGCGCTCCTCACCGCCCTCGTCATCTACCTGCTCTCGGTGCGGGGCGGCTTCGCCGGAGCCCGCCTCATCCTCATCGGCATCGGCATCGCCGCGATGCTCGACAGCGTCATCGCCTACCTGCTCACGCGCGCTGCGGAGTGGGACGTGCAGAGCGCGATGCAGTGGATCACGGGGAGCCTGAACGGCGCGACCTGGTCTCGGATCCTCCCGCTCGCGATCGCGTTCGCCGTCCTCGTGCCGGTGCTGCTCCTGCTCGGCCGCGATCTCGGCATGCTGCGCCTCGGCGACGAGACGGCCGCATCACTCGGCGTCCGCGTGCAGCCGACGCGCCTCGCGCTCGTGCTCGCCGCCGTGGCGCTGCTCGCGTTCGCGACCGCCGCGAGCGGCCCCATCGCATTCGTCGCGTTCATGTCGGGTCCGATCGTCGCGCGTCTCGTCGGCCCCGGTGGCCCGCTGCTGCTGCCGGCAGGATTGTTCGGTGCGCTCCTGGTGCTCGTCGCGGACCTCGTCGGCCAGTTCGCGTTCGACACCCGCTACCCGGTCGGCGTCATCACCGGTGTCCTCGGCGCGCCGTACCTCGTCTTCCTGCTCATCCGGACCAATCGCTCGGGAGGCTCGCTATGACCGAGATCGAACCGGCTCGACTCCGCGCCGAGGGGCTCACCCTCGCCTACGGCGATCGAATCGTCGTGGACGAGCTCGATCTCACGATCCCCGACGGCCGGATCACCGCGATCGTGGGCGCGAACGGCTGCGGCAAGTCGACGCTGCTGCGCGCCCTCGCGAGGCTCATCCCACCGCGGGCCGGGAGCGTCCTCCTCGACGGCGTCGAGATCCGGCGCCAGCACTCCAAAGCGGTCGCCCGCACGCTCGGACTGCTCCCGCAGTCGCCGGTCGCCCCGGAGGGGATCGCGGTCGCGGACCTGGTCGGACGCGGCCGCTACCCGCACCAGCGGCTGCTCGCTCGCTGGAGCGCGCACGACTACGAGGCGGTCGGCGCCGCGCTCGAGGCGACCTCGACGACGCAGCTCGCCGACCGCTCGATCGACGAGCTCTCCGGAGGGCAGCGCCAGCGCGTCTGGATCGCGATGGCGCTCGCGCAGGAGACCGACATCCTGCTGCTCGACGAGCCGACGACGTTCCTCGACGTCGCGCACCAGGTCGAGGTGCTCGACCTCCTCACCGACCTGAACCGGGCGCGCGGCACGACGATCGTCATGGTGCTCCACGACCTGAACCTCGCCGCGCGCTACGCCGACGAGCTGGTCGCGGTGCGCGACGGGCGGGTCGAGGCGCAGGGCGCGCCGAACGAGATCGTCACCACCGAGCTCGTCGAGTCGGTCTTCGGTCTGAAGTCGCTCGTCATCGCGGACCCCCTGACGGGGAGTCCGCTCGTACTGCCGAATGGGAGGCACCATGTCCGCTGACAAGGCCACCGCCGAGACGGATGCCGCCCAGGAGGCAGAACGCGACGCGTCCCCCTTCGCCTTCGTCCGAGGCGTCGTCGAGTCGGTCGAGCGGGTGTCGCCGAACTTCGTGCGGATCGCCTTCGCCGGGTCGGAGCTCGACGGCTTCGGCTCGCCGGGACCGGTCTACGACCAGCGCATCAAGCTCATCTTCCCGGCGCCGGGCCGTGCGCTGCCCGACCTCGCGGCGGCCGGCACCGGGTGGTGGGACCTCTGGCTCTCGCTCCCGGAGGACGAGCGCGGCTCCATCCGCACCTACTCGATCCGGGAGCTGCGCATCGAGGAGGCAGGCACGCGGCTCGTCGTCGACTTCGTGCTGCATCTCGCCCCGGGGCTGACCGGTCCGGCGTCCCGCTGGGCGTCGGAGGCGCGTCCGGGCGACGAGCTGCTCGTCCTCGGTCCGCGCCGCGGTCGGGTCGGGGGCGGCGGCATCGAGTACGCGCCGGGCGACGCGTCCGCCGTGCTGCTCGCGGGCGACGAGACGGCGGCGCCGGCGATCGCGCGCATCCTCGAGGACGCCGATCCGGGGCTGCGCGGCATCGCGTTCATCGAGGTGCCGGAGGCGGCCGACGCACTGCCGATCGCGGCGCCCGCCGGCGTCTCGGTGCGCTGGCTCGCGCGCGAGGGACGGCGGCCCGGCGACGCGCTCATCCCCGCGGTGCTCGAGCATCTCGGCGCGGCGGCGGAGGTCGAGATCCGGGACGTCGAGACGGAGGATCTGCTCTGGGAGACGCCGGTGTATTCGGGACTCGGCGAGGAGCTGTCGGCGGCGGGCGAGCGCCACGCCGATCGCTACTACTGGATCGCGGGGGAGAGCGGCGTCGTGACGACGCTGCGACGCCACCTGGTGCGCGACCACGGGATCGATCGCGCCCAGGTGGCGTTCATGGGCTACTGGCGCATCGGCGTCGCGATGCGCGGCTGACGCGGCCCGTCAGGCCGGCTCAGCCGCGGGACAGCGTCCCGATCTCGACGCCGTCGGCGTCGAGGATGTGCAGCGTCGAGCCGTCGACCGTCCCGGTCGCGAGGTCGACGAGCCAGGTGTCGACGCCCTCGCAGAACATCATGGTCGACGCGACCTGACCGAAGTCGACGGTCGAGCCCTGCTCGGTCCAGGAGCCGGTGAGACGGTTGCAGCCGTCGGTGCCGCTCAGCGAACCGTCCTCCGCGAGGACGAGCTGCGGCTGACCCTGAGCGTCGGTGCCCCAGGTGCCTGCGGCGCCGGATCCGGATCCGGTCGTGGTGGCCGGCGCGCAGCCGGCGAGGGCGAAGGCGACCGCGAGGGCGCCACCTCCCGCGGCGACAAGAGTCTTCGAGCTTCTCATGTCCTGCATTCTGGCGGAGAAGACTGGCAATCGGTGGACTTTCGGCGCATCGCCGAAGGATCGGGGCGCACTCCCAGTGGGGACTCAGCTTCCGGCCGCGGGCGGCTGATCGATCCGGATGAGGTTGCCGGAGGGGTCGCGGACGACGCCTCCTCGCGGGCCCCACGCCTCGTCGGTCGGCTCGTGGACGATCTCGGCGCCCGCCTCGCGCAGCCGCTCGAAGGCCGCGTCGACGTCGTCGGAGCGGAAGTGCACCGCGGTGAGCGCGCCCTTCGCGATGAGCGCCGCGATCGCGTCGGCGTCGGCGGGGTTGCCGGCGAGGTAATTGGTCAGGACGATCTCGACGTCGGATTGTCCGGGTGCGCCGACGGTGATCCAGCGGAACGCGTCCTGGGCGACGTCGCCCCGGATCTCGAGTCCGAGCGCGTCGCGATAGAACGCGATCGCCTCGTCGGGGTCGTTGATCTGGACGAATGCGCGGGAGAGTGCGATGGTCATGCGGACCAGGCTAGGAAGCGATCGCGGCGCGCGCTTCTCCGATCCTGCTCGATCGGCGCACGGGCCGTGCGATGTCGCGGGCGGTGCAGGCCGGGATCCGCGCGTAGGCTGCGTGGTCCTGAGCGCGGTAGGCGGTCGGGGTGAGCCCGACGATCTCGGTGAACCGGGCCGAGAACGATCCGAGCGACGCGCCCCCGATCGCCATGCACACCTCGGTCACGCTGAGCGGGCTCTCGCGCAGCAGCGCCTTGGCGCGCTCGATGCGCCGGGTCATCAGGTACGCGTAGGGGCTCTCCCCGTACGCCTCGCGGAATCGCCGCGAGAAGTGCGCGACCGACATGTAGGCGTCGCGGGCGAGCGTCGCGACGTCGAGCGGCTCGGCGTAGTCCCGGTCCATGCGGTCGCGCGCGCGGCGGAGCCGGGCGAGCGCTTCGAGTTCGTCGGGAGACACGGCGACAGCCTATGTCGC
>Ga0180219_1000723_pt1 | contig 24487 bp, 23 predicted proteins | sample eDN3rd30CBELigMG_FD_151338 | JGI IMG/M metagenome (GOLD analysis project Ga0180219, IMG submission 151338) | Enriched Miracle-Growth compost microbial communities from Emeryville, California, USA - eDNA 3rd pass 30_C BE-Lig MG (version 2)... ... | reverse complement strand
AGGCGATCGCGGCCGAGGGCGGCGTCATCGTCTACCTGCGCGGCCACGAGGGCCGCGGCATCGGCCTCGTCGACAAGCTGCGCGCCTACCGGCTGCAGGAGGACGGGCTCGACACCGTCGAGGCGAATGTCGCCCTCGGCCTGCCGCCCGACCGGCGCGAGTTCGGCGGCGCGGCGGCGATCCTCGCCGACCTCGGCGCGACGAACGTGCGGCTCATGACGAACAACCCCGAGAAGGTCGCCCAGCTCGCCGCCCACGGCGTCGGCATCGCCGAGACGGTCCCCATGGTCGTCGGCGTGAGCGAGGAGAACCGCGAGTACCTCGGCGTCAAGCGCGACCGGATGGGCCACATCCTGCCGAGCGACGACGAGCTCGCGCGACTCGGCATCGGCGGCACCTCGAGGAAGGCACAGGCATGAGCGGCGCGGGACGTTCCGAGGCGGCAGAACTCGATGGACGCGGCTTCCGCGTCGTAATCGTCGCCGGACGCTGGCATGAGGCGATCACCGACGGTCTGATCGCGGGCGCGCGCCGCGTGCTCGAGGCGGCCGGTGCCGAGCACGAGGTGGTCCGCGTCGCCGGCGCCTTCGAGCTGTCGCTCGTCACGAAGACGGTGCTCGAGGCGGGGGCCGATGCAGCCGTCGCGCTCGGCGTCATCGTGCGCGGCGGCACGCCGCACTTCGACTTCGTCGCGGACGCAGCGACGAGCGGCCTGACCCGCGTCGCACTCGACACCGGCAAGCCCGTCGGCTTCGGCGTGCTGACCCTCGACGACGAGCAGCAGGGCCTCGACCGGGCCGGACTGCCCGGTTCGAAGGAGGACAAGGGCGCGGAGGCGGCGCACGCCGCGCTCGAGACCGCGATCGCGCTGCGCACGATCCGCTGACGGCACGCGGCCCCGGGCCGCTAGACTCGGCCGCCGTGACGAGCGCTGCGGCCGACCCTTCGACTCGCTCCGCGGTTCCTGAGCGAGCGAAGCGAGTCGAAGGACGCTCAGGGGGCGGGCCCGTCAACCCGCCCCATCGCGTTCTGCTCGCGAGTCTCATCGGGACGACGATCGAGTTCTACGACTTCTACGTCTACGCCGTCGCCGCGGTCCTCATCTTCCCCTCGCTGTTCTTCCCGTCGGAGGACCCGACGGTCGCGATCCTGTCGTCCTTCGCGGTCTTCGGCGCGGCGATGGTCGCCCGCCCGATCGGCGCCGTCTTCTACGGCCACCTCGGCGACCGGATCGGGCGCAAGTCCACGCTCATCGCCTCGCTCCTGACGATGGGGATCGCGACGTTCCTCATCGGCTGCCTGCCGACGTACGGTGCGATCGGGTGGTGGGCGACGATGCTGCTCGTCGTCATGCGGCTCGCGCAGGGCTTCGCACTCGGCGGCGAGTGGTCGGGCGCCGCGCTCGTCGCGACCGAGAACGCGCCCGCCGGCAAGCGCGCCTGGTACGGCACGTTCCCCCAGCTCGGCGCGCCGCTCGGCTTCATCATCGCGAACGGCCTGTTCATCGCGATCAACACGCTGCTGCCCAACACCGACCCCTCGACGCCGGGGCAGGTGTCGGCCGCGTTCCTGGAGTGGGGCTGGCGCATCCCGTTCCTCGCGAGCGCCGTCATGGTCATCGTCGGCCTCTGGGTGCGCCTGCGGCTCGTGGAGGCGACGACATTCACGAACGCGGCGGCGGCCGGCCGGCTCGTGCGCCTCCCGCTCGGCACGGTGCTGCGCTCGCACTGGCGCCAGCTCATCCTCGGCACGCTCGTCATGCTCGCGACGTACGTCATCTTCTATCTCGTGAGCACGTGGGGACTCACCTACGGGACGAAGCCGGCGCCGGTCGGGCTCGGCGATGGGGCGGGCGGCGGCGCGTTCACGTTCCAGCAGTTCGAGATCATGCTCATCACCACCTGCGTCCTCTTCGGGGTCACGACGCTCGCGTCGGGTCCGATCGCCGACCGTGTGGGCCGGCGCCGGCTGCTCATCACGATCCAGGCGCTCATGATGGTCTTCGGCGCGCTCTTCGTCCCGCTGTGGGCCGGCGGCACGGTCGGCGCGTGGCTGTGGCTCGTGATCGGCTTCACCCTCATGGGCTTCACCTTCGGTCCGATGGCGGCGCTGCTGCCGGAGCTGTTCCCGACGGCGCTGCGGTACACGGGCTCGGGCATCTCGTACAACGTGTCCTCGATCCTCGGCGCCGCCGTCGCGCCGTTCATCGCGACGGCGCTGGTCGCCGCGACGGGCGGCAGCTCGTGGCTCGTCGGGGTCTATCTCGCGGTCATGGCGCTCATCTCGCTCGTCGCGCTCGTCATCGTGCGCGAGACGAAGGATGTGTCGATCGAGGACTGATAGGCCGGCAGAACGCGATTCACAGGCCGCGTACGAGGCTGTCATTCCACAGCTGCCTCCCTGTCATCGGGGGGATCGATCTGGTCAGATTGACCTGGTCAGACTACGGTGACAGCATGCCGATCATGGTGAACGTGCTCGAGGCGAAGACTCGTCTTTCGGAACTGCTCAAGTACATGGAGGGCGGGCAGGAGGTCATCATTGCGCGTGCCGGCAAGCCCATCGCTCGGCTCCAGCCATACTCCGAGCGCGGCCCCCGGTTCGGCAAGATCCTGCCCGGTCTGCCGGCGGTCCCCGATTCCGTGTGGTTCGACCCCCTGCCCGAGGAGGAACTCGCCGCCTGGGAGGGCACCCTCGACGAGGACGAGCTCTGATGCGCGTCCTCCTCGACACGCATGTCGTCTATTGGCTCGCCGACGACGACAGCCGGGTCCCCGAGCACATCCAGGACGTCATCCGCACCGCTGCCGCACGCTATCTCTCGCCTGCGACGGCGATGGAGATAGCGCTCAAGTCCAGGCGAGGACGGATGCCCGGCGGAGATCGAGTGATCGCCGGCTGGGCTGAACTGCGCTCGGAGATGCTCGCCCTCGACACGGAACTCCGCGTCGAGCACCTGTCGCTCGCCGGGTCACTCGACTGGGAGCACCGCGATCCCTTCGATCGCATTCTCGTGGCACAGGCGCTCGTCGACGGGCTCACGCTCGTCACGAAGGACCGGGCGATCGCGCGCTTCCGCGGCGTCGACACGCTCAGCTGGTGAGTGTCAGGTCAGGAAGAGCCTGCGCAGCCGCCGCGTCGTGAACGCGAGGCCGAGCGCGATCATCACGGCGAAGTAGCCGACGTGCACGAGCATCCCCCAGTCGAGCGCGCCGAGCGTGAGGCCCCGGATGAGCTCGGTGCCGTGCCACAGCGGCAGCGCCTTGATGATCCACTGGACCGGCTCGACATACTGCTCGACGGGGAAGAACGTGCCGGAGAGCATGAACATCGGCAGCAGCACGAACGCGATCCAGTCCATCTGCTGGAAGCTCTTCAGGTACGAGGTGATGCCCATGCCGACCGCGGCGAACCCGAACGCGACGACGACCGCGGCGGGGATCGCCAGCAGCGCGGTCCAGGCGTGGTTCAGGCCGAAGCACTGCATGACGATGAGGAAGCCCGACGCGTAGACGGCGCCGCGGAAGAGCGCCCAGCCGATCTCGCCGAGGGCGACGTCGAGCGGGCCGAGGCTCGTCGAGAGCATCGCGTCGTACATCTTCATGAAGTGCATCTTGAAGAAGACGTTCCAGGTCGAGTCCGCGATCGCGCCGTTCATCGCTGAGACGGCGAGGAGGCCCGGTGCGATGAACGCGACGTAGGGCACCTCCCGGCCCGAGGCGAGCTCGACGCTGCCGATGAGGCCGCCGAGGCCGGCGCCGAGCGCGACGAGGTAGAAGACCGGCTCGAAGAACCCGGAGATCATGACCCAGAGGTTGGTGCCGCGGGCGCCGACGAGGTTGCGGTTGAAGACGGCGTACGCGTTGCCGGAGTAGAGCGCCGAGCGCGGGCGGCTCGGCGCGGCCGGCTCGCGCCCGGGCGCCAGGACGCGATCGCCGCTCATCGCTCGAGCCTCCTGCGCAGCGTGCGCACGGTGAGCCACCAGCCGGACGCGATGAGGCCGACGAGCGCGCCGGCGTGCACCGCGATGAGCCATGTCGGCTCGCCCGTCCCGTAGGCTGCGGCGCGCGCGAGCTGCGACGAGTGCCAGAGGGGGCTGATCCAGCCGATCCACTGCAACCAGAATGGCAGCGTCGCGAGCGGGAACATCGTGCCGCTGAAGAGCGTCAGCGGCAGGATGACGAACCGGCCTATGAGCGCGAACTGGCCGACATCGCGCTGCATCCGGGAGGCGAACGCCATGAGCGGGAGGCCGAAGGCCGCGGCGCCGGCGAGCGCCGCGAGGACCGAGGCCCACGCCCACGGCGAGGAGAAGGCGCCCGCGATCGCGGCGACGATCGCATAGAGGATCGCGGTGATCCCCGCCCGCAGCGCGATGGAGCCGACGACGCCGCCGACGATTTGCCGCACCTCGATGGGCGCATCGCGCATCGCGACGAAGGTGCGGCGCCACTTGACGCCGAGCATCGTGCCGAACATCGCGTCCTCCGCCCACACCTGCAGGGTCAGGCCGCACATGAGGGCGGGGAGGACGAACGCGAGATAGGGGACGCCGTCGACGCCGGCACCGCCGGTGCCCGCCTGGACGAGCGCGCCGACCCCGATCCCGAAGGCGAGCCAGCCGAGCAGCGGCGTCCCGATCGCCTGCGCGATCGTGACGACGCCGTAGCTGCGCGCCTCGCGCAGCAGATGCTCGAAGACGTACCAGGAGCCGTAGCGGCGGCTGCGATGACCGGGTCGATCGGGTCCGCGACCAACGGATTCACCCGTCATTCGATGAGCGACCGTCCGGTCAGGCGGAGGAACACGTCCTCGAGCGAGGAGCGGCGCACGAGCGAGGTCACCGGGTCGTGCCCGCGCCGGATGACCTCCTCGAGCATCCGCTCCGCGTTCTCCGCATAGACGAGCACGCGGTCGGGGAGCGCCTCGATCCGATCGCCGAGCCCCGCGAGCTCAGCGGCGACGATCGCGTTGCGCTCGGACCCGAATCGCACCTCGAGCACCTCGCGCGTCGAGTGCTCGCGGATGAGCGCGGCGGGCGAGCCCTCCGCCATGATCCGGCCGTGGTCGACGACGATGAGCCGGTCGCACAGCTGCTCCGCCTCGTCCATGTAGTGCGTCGTGAGGACGAGGGTCGTGCCCTGCTCCTTCAGGCGGAAGAGCCGATCCCAGAGGATGTGCCGCGCCTGCGGGTCGAGGCCCGTCGTCGGCTCGTCGAGCAGGAGGATGCGCGGGTCGTTGATGAGCGCACGGGCGATGGTGAGTCGGCGCTTCATGCCGCCCGAGAGGTCCTCGACGGGCGATCGCGCCTTGTCCTCCAGCTGGGCGAAAGCGAGCAGCTCGTCGGCGCGGCGGCGCACGACGGCGTGCGAGAGGCCGAAGTAGCGCCCGTAGACGAGGAGGTTCTCCCGGGCGTTCAGCTCGGTGTCGAGGTTGTCCTGCTGGGGCACGACGCCGAGCAGGGCGCGGATCTCCGGCCCCTGGCGATCCGGATCCAGGCCGAGGATCGTGAGGTCCCCCGCCGTGCGGGTCGCGACCGCGCCCAGCATCCGCATCGTCGTCGACTTGCCGGCGCCGTTCGGGCCGAGCAGCCCGAAGGCCTCGCCGGCGGCGACGTCGAAGGAGATCCCGTCGACCGCGGCCGTGTCTCCATAGCGCTTCTCCAGGCCTGCCGCACTGATCACGGGTATCACTGTCGATGACACGCGGACGAGCCTATTCGCCCCCCTGACACGACGTGGGCGATGCCGACCTAGGCGCGTTCGCGGCGGCCGACTGCGGGAAGCGCCTCGACCAAGCTTCCGGAATCGAGTACTGATCGCGCGACGGCGAGGAACTCCCGGACACTCGCGCTGTGTCGTCGCTGTCCTTGCCACATGAGTGCCACATCGCGACTGATCGGCTCCTCGAGTTCGATGAAGTCGACGTCAGGGCCGCCCTGGAGAGCCGCCACCCGCTGCGGTACTATCGTGAACCCGACCCCGTCGGCCGTCAGATACCTCTGTCGCGCGAGTTCGTTCGTCTCGGGACCGGGTCTCCAGTTGACCGAGTAGCGACGGAGCGCGGTTTCGACGATGCTCCGAACACCTCCGCCCTCCGATGGGAGCAGCACGACCTCGCCGTCGAGCTCCCTGATGCTGATCCGGTCTCGCTCCGCCCAGCCCCTCGGCGCCATGAGCACGAGAGGTTCGGTGAACGCCGTCTGGTACTCGATCTGCCGTGGGAGCGGATCGACCCGAGTCGCGAGAACGGCGTCGAGCTGGCCGCTCAGGAGCTCCTCGATGAGCGTCGAGGTAACCGCCTCCTTCATCACGAGGAGGACGTCAGGATGCAATCGGTGGAACTCCGTGATGATCTGCTCAGCGGGACCCAGCATCGCCATGACTCCGAGGGCGACACGACCGTGCGGCTTTCCGCCGACCAGCCCGAACTCGTCACGCGCCGCATTCACCGCTTCGACGGCACGCTCCGCATGCGGCATGAGCGCTCGCCCGGCCGAAGTCAGTCCGATGGGATGCGATGTGCGATCCAGCAGTTCGCTGCCCAACTCGCGTTCGAGACGGCGGATTGCCTGTGACAGCGCGGGCTGTCCGATATGCAGATGATCGGCTGCCTGAGTGAAGTGACCCAGTCGCCCCACCGTGACGAAGTACTCAAGCTGCCGAAGATCCATGACCGCGCCTCACCACCTCGACCGTGCTCCATGACCGAGTCTAGAACCCGGATCATCGACTGCGTTCAGAGCTCTCGGGGCAGGATTCGCACCCAGTCAGACGGGACCGAGAGCCAGCCCTCGGCGCCACGCGGCAGCGTGTCTGCATCCGCTCGCCAGACGCGAACCGCGTGGCCGCCGAGATGCACGACGACCTCGACGTGGGCGCCGAGGAACATCGAGGTGTCCACGCTCACCGGCCAGGCGTTCGGCTCTTCGGTCGGCTGCTGGGAGGTGATCCGGCAGCGCTCCGGGCGCGTGACCGCGACGACCTCGTCCCCCAGCTCGACGCCGATCGCCAGGCCGACGACTCGGCCGAACGCCGTCTCGACCACACCGGTGCCGTCCTCGGACTTCTCCACGAGCACGCCGGTGATCTGGTTCGAGACGCCGACGAAGTTCGCGACGTACTGACTCGTCGGCTCGTCGTAGATCTCCTTGGGACCCGCGATCTGCACGATCCGGCCCTCCTTGATCACGGCGATGCGATCGGCGAGCTCCATCGCCTCGGCCTGGTCGTGCGTGACGTAGATCGCGCTGAAACCGAGGTCGGCCTGCATGGACTTCAGCTCGAGACGCAGATTCTCCCTGACCTTCGCGTCGACGTTCGACAGCGGCTCGTCGAACAGGATGAGGTCGTTGCCGCCGACGAGCGCCCTGGCGAGCGCGACGCGCTGCTGCTGGCCGCCGCTCAACTGGCTCGGGAACTGCTCGCGCAGCGAGCTCAGCTCGAGCAACTCGAGCACCCGGTCGACGCGCTCGGCGATCTCCTGGCGCGTCATCCGGTTGCGGCGGGACTGCAGCGGGTAGGCGACGTTCTTGAACACCGTCATGTGCGGCCAGAGCGCGTACGACTGGAAGATCATGCCGAGGTCGCGGCGCTCGGGCGGCAGGGCCAGCCGACGGTCGCTGTCGAAGACGGGACGTCCGTGGATCTCGATGCGGCCGGTATCCGGCTGCTCGAGACCCGCGATCGAACGCAGCAGGGTCGTCTTGCCGCAGCCGCTCGGCCCCAGCAGGACGAGGAACTCACCCGGCACGACGTCGATGTCGACGTTGTCGATCGCCCGGACGATCTCACCGCTCTTGCGCTTGAAGTAGCGCTTCAGGCTCCGTACCGACGCAACCGACGCGGCGCGCGTCGACTCGGGGCCTACTGCTTCGGATGGTGCTGTCATGACGCTCATCGAGCTCGCGACCCTTTCGACTTGGACCTGGTGGATGTCTGGGTGCTCCACCTCGCTGCCCGACGCGAGAGCACCTGGAGGACGACGATGACCGTCGCGGAGATCACGGTGAGGGTCATGGCGAGCGAAGCCATGAGCGAGAAGGTGCCGTTCTGGAACACTTCGAGGATCTGTCGACCGACCACCGGATTCCCTGCCCCGGCGAGGATCGCCGAGGCCGACAGATCACCGACCATTCTGACGAACAACAGTGCCCAGCCCGCGATGAGCCCCGGGATCATGAGCGGCAGGAACACCCTGCGGAATGTGGTGAGCTGGCCGGCACCTGCGACGGCCGACGCCTCCGCTAGCTCGGGCGAGACCTGTGCCGCCGCCCCATCGGCTGCGACCGCGCCCTGGGGATAGTAGAGCGCGATATAGGCGACCAGGAGGATCAACCAGGTGCCCGAGAGCCGGAACGGCGGTCCCGCAAGGATCAGGACGAACCCGACCGCGAGCACGATGTGCGACAGCGTCGACGGCAGCTTGATCGATGCGTCGATCCCCCGGGCCCAGCGTTTCGGAATGCGCAACAGGAAGAGCGACAGGACTGCGGCCGCGAACATCGCGATCGTCGCGCCGACGACGCCGAGCGTGAGACTGTTCGTGAGCGCCTCGGCCGAGGTCGGGTTCTCCAGCACCTGCCGCCGGAAGGGCTCGAGGCTGAGTTGGCTCCATTTGATGTTCGTCGTCCAGTAGCCGGTCAGCGTCACGAGCAAGAGCGCGAGAATCGGTAGCACGGTCGTGACGACGGCGTAGCCGAAGATGAAGATCCGCGCCACGATCTTCCACCCGCCGAGACGAATCGGCGTCGCGGCTCTCGCCTTGCCGCCGACAGTCGCATGCCGGGATCTCCGGACGACCTGATTCTGGATGAACCAGACGATCGCGACCGCGGCGATCATGATGAAGCTGAGCCCGACCGCGACATCGGTCTGCGCGGGATAGGTGAACGCGACGGCGTTGACGATCTCGACGGTGAGCACCTTGATGCCAGCACCGGTGGCGATCACGGATGGGATCGAGTAGAGCCCGAGCGAGGTCCACACCGTGAGCAGCGCTGCCCCGGCGAGCGAGGGCGCGAGGGCCGGCAGGGTGATCCGCCTGACCGTTGTGGCCAGTCCGTGGCCGGAGACCCGCGAGGCCTCCTCAAGCGAGGAATCCATGTTCCGCAGCGCCGCCGAGACGAACATGAACGAGAACGGGACCTGGTAGATCGAGTAGACGAAGACGAGCCCGTACCAGGAGTAGATGTCGAAGGGGCCCTCGGTGAGCGCGATGCCGAAGAAGCTGACGAATTCGCGGATCAGCACGTTGAGGTAGCCGGCTCCTGGCGAGAGCAGGAGCACCCAGCCGACCGCGCCCGCGATGGGAGGCAGCACGAAGGCGACGAGCGGCAGTGCATCCGTCAGAATGCCGATCCGTGCGTCGGTGCGCTCGTTGAGCCACGCGAGCAGGGAGCCGATGATGAGGGAGACGAGGCCGCTCGCGAGCGTGATGGCGAGCGTGTTGAGCAGCGTCCGGCCGAGGTCCGGGATCGCGAGCGTGTCGGAGATGGCCGACAGATCGAGCGTGCCCTCTTGGATGAACGCTCGAGCGAGCACCGCCACGAGCGGGACCACCGCGAGAAGCAGCAGCGCGAGGGCGAGGAGAGCGGAGAACAGGTTGAACGGCGTGATCCGGACCCGTCCGCGAAAGTGGCGATCCATCGCTGTCGTGTTCGCTTTCGTCGCGGTTGCCGTGTCGGCCATGTCTGATCGAACCTCTTCGTCCAAGTCGAGTTGTTGTGTGGAGGTTGCGCGGGGCGGTTCAGGACCGCCCCGCGCAACCGGTCAGGTCACTGGATGCCCAGGGCCTTCATGATCTCGGCCTTCTTGCTCGCCGCCTTCGCGTCGAGCTCGGGAGTGGCCAGCCACCCGACATTGAGCGCCTCGCCGTCGGACGGCGACACCTGGCCATCGGCACCGTTGAGCAGCTCGAGGCCTTCCTCGCTCATCAGGAAGTGCGCAAGCAGGCGTGCTGCCGCGGGGTGCGGCGCGTCGGCGACGACGCCCATCACGGAGGGCGAGAGCAGCGTGTTAGCCGGAACCGCCCAGCCGAGCGGCGCCCCCTGGCCTGCTGCGATCGCGAGGCCCGCGGCGACGACACCGGGCGCGGCCCATGCCTCGCCGGAGGACAGCGCCTCGACGACCTGCGAACCGCCCGTGTAGACGCGCTGGATCTGACCGCTGAGCTCCTCGAGGAACTCCATGCCGTACTCCTCGGAGAGGACGTAGAACAGGTCGAGGTGAATCGCGTTCTCCGGCGAGCTGATCGCGACCTTGCCGGCGAGCTCCGGCTTCAGCAGATCCTCCCAGGTCTCGATCTCGGGCGCATTGTCGGTGTTGTAGCCCATCGCGAGCTTCGTGAGCTGGACGACCGCAAGGCCGGGAAGCAGCGCCTCAGGCGACACGGCACCGGGGTAGTCCGGGATGTCCGCGTCCTCCATCGGGACGAAGAGGCCGTCCTCGACGCCGGCGGCGAGGAATCCGTCGTTGAGCGTCACGATGACGTCGGCGACGGTCGCGTCGGCCTCCGCCTCGGCAGCGAACCGCTGCGAGACCTCGGCAGCGGTGGCGCGCAGGTAGCTCAGCTTGATGCCGTATTTGTCCTGGAACGCCGTCTGGATCTGCTGCGTGACCCGCTCGTCGGGGACCGAGTAGAGCGTGACCTCGCCCTCGGCCTGGGCCGCGGCGATCAGCTCGTCGAGCGGGCTGCTCGCGCCCGTCGTCTCCGTTGGGGTGGGCTGCGGCGCGGGTCCTGCGGCGCAGCCGACGAGGAGGGCTGCCGCGCCGGTGAGCGCGGCTGCCGCGAGGGCCGCCCTGGTCTTCATTGACCGAAACATCATGCTCCTAGCTGTTGCGAAAGGGTTGATTGCAGGCTGCGGTGGCCGTAGGCCCCGTCGCCGTCCGTCCGAGTCTGGGCGGCGCCACTAGGGGTCTCAATCAGCAATCCGTGATCGCGCGATCACGCGGTGTGATCGGAATCGGCAGGCGTCGACCCCGCGGCGATGAGCGCGTCGGGATCGAAGTCGTCATACATTCGCACGCTGACGATTCTCCCCTGTGCGTCGTAGGTGTAGATCCCGATACCGCCTCCTGGCGGCGTCCGGGGCGCATCCGGCACTGAGGACGCACGAGGCAGGCCGGTGTACTCGAACGCGACGACCCGGCCGTCGTCGAACTCGCGTCCTCCGACGAGGCGGGCTCCGCCCGAGTGCGCCATCGCCGTGACTATGGCGCGCAGCTCACCGGGGTCGGTGACCGGTCGCACCCCGTTGTCGAGGAGGGCGTTCTCGGCGAACCGCTGCAGGATCGCACCGGGATCGCCGCTGCGCGTCGCCTCCATGTACGCACGCACCGCGGGGTGTGCCGCGAGCGTGGGCGACGCGTCCGAATCGACGGGGAACACGACCCGGCGCCCTCGCCGGACCCCGGTGAGGAGTCGCTCCGAGTGATAGACGCGGATGGTCCGTGCGCCGTCCTCCACTGCGTCGACGAGCGCGAACGGAAGGATGACCTCCTGGCCTCGATCGAGCAGCCGTGCACGCGTTTCAGCGACGAGCCCGTCTGAGCTCACGATGGCGTGAAGCGGACGCAGGTCCACGATCTGGAACGGATAGGCGTCTCGCGCCTCGCCGAGCGCGTCGTTGATGCCCTCCGCCCCGGTGGCCCGGGGCAGCCTGGGCACGTCGAGCACGACGTCGTGGCCGGTCAGCTCGAGGACCGTTGCCGCATCGCCGCCGAGCACGGCGCGCAGCAGGCAGATCGCGCCGTCGGCGTCCAGCCGGCGGCGTGCCGTCACGAGATGACCTGGGTGGGGTGCGCCGGCGCCGAATGCCAGTCGGTCGCCTCGGCACCGAGTCCGAGCGCCCAGCGCGTCGATCGATCGCCGACGACGTCCCAGTCCATCCCGGCATGGTTGATGAGCACGTCGATGTCGCGCTTGTACCGCTGGATCGGGTCGGACAGCTGGTACGAGCTCGAGCCGACCCCCTTGCAGAGGCTTGTGACCGCGTCGTGGCACATGTGGGCGATCACGAGCGTCGCGATCTGGAGCTCGCCGAGGTCCTCCTGCGTGTATCCCGCGCGCTCCTCGCACTTCGCGATCGTGCGATCGAGGGTGTCCTCGTAGAGGAGTCGAGCAGCGCGCACCCGCTCGCGCTCGGCACCCCAGCGGACACGGGAAGTGGTGCGTTCCATGCGGGAGAGTCCGAACGGGCGACTCGTCTCAAGCTTCTGCGTGTAGAGCTCGAGCACCGCTTCGGCGATGCCGACGAAGATGCCGGCCATCATGTTGTTGAGGCCGAAGTGCAGCGGGTAGTAGTAGATGGCCTCGGGGTGCTCGATGCCGCCGTGGGCGTCGGTGGAGGTGAACGCCTCGACCGGGATCGAGCGGTGCGCGGGGACGAAGATGTCGTTGCCGGTGAGGTTGTGGCTCGAGGTTGCTGCCATCCCGGACGCGACCCACTCCTGGGCGACGTCGACCTCGGACGCCGGGACGAGGAAGGCACGGGGAACATCGGCACCGTCGACCTCCTCGAGGCAGGTCACGAGAATCCACTCGGCATTCGCGAAGCCCGTCCCGTAGCGCCACGTCCCGGAGATGCGGTAGCCGCCGTCGACCGGGGTGGCGCGTCCGCCCGGGACGAGCGGGGCTGCGGCGAGCATGTAGTCGCGCTCGGCGAACAGCTCCTGCTGAGCGGCCATCGGGAATCGGCAGGCCATCCAGTTGTGCTCGATGAGGAAGGACAGCGCCCATGCGGCGGAGGCGTCGCCATGGGCGAGGATCCGCGCGGCCTCGGCGAGATCCCGCAAGCCGAGGCCCTGGCCCCCGAAGCTGACCGGCACCAGCGCGCTGAAGAGCCCGACCTCGATCGCCGCGTCGATGACCTCGGTGGCGACCCGACGATCGTCCTCGGAGCGTCGCGCGTGCTGGCGGATGATCGGCACGAGCTCCTCGACACGATCGAGGTAGCTGGCCGTCGCGACCGTGCGCTGCGCATCGGTGTCGATCCCCGTCGCCGTCATGTCTGATCTCCCTTCGAGTCGCTCCTGTCCGACGTCCGTGGCATCGATGCCGCGGAGTCGACGTCGAGCCCGGATGCGGACGCGTCGAACGCATCCGATCTGGCACGCTACGGACTCCCCGCCCCTGACTCCAGGACACAGGTGTGATGGGTTGATCACGGCGATCAATCGCCCGCGTGCGCTCGTGATCACTCGTCGTGATGCGGCGATCGTCCATCGCGATTGGCGCCTGAACGGGGGCTGCGTAGCGTGGGCTGAGGCGGTGAAGGGGTATCGATGACGATGACCGACGCGGGGCAGAATGCCCCTGACGAGATGATCCAGGCGGGCTCGCTCGCGGAGCGCTTCGGCGCGTTCGCCGCGGCTCTGCGATACGAGGATCTGCCTCCCGATGCGATCCGGCTGGCCAAACTGCTCGTGATCGACGCGGTCGCATGCGGGCTCGCCGCCGCCGAGACTGATCTGCACGAGGCCGCAGAGCGCTGGCTCGCGAGCGCGGCAACCGGCCCCGCCCGTGTCTTCGGCATGGGACGCGGCGTCGACCTCGGGGCGGCCGCGGTCATGAACGGCGCACTCATCCACGCGCTCGACTTCGATGACATCCCGCACTTCGGCGCCGTCGAGCTGCCGCCCGCGATGGCCATCGCACAGGAGCGCGCCGTATCCGGTCGAGCCCTCCTGACCGCCATCGTCGCCGGCTTCGAGGTGGCGGCGCGGATCACCGCGACGCTCGCCCACGGGCGCCCGCAGCACCCGATCGGCCTCGTCGGGCCGATCGGCTCAGCCGTTGTGGCCTCGCACCTGCTCGGCCTCGATGCGCGCACCACCGCGACAGCCATCTGCATCGCCGCATCGACCGGTGCAGGGCTGACCCAGAACTTCGGGACCTTCACCAAGCCGCTGCACGCCGGGCGCGCCGCCGAGGCAGGCATCACTGCCGCCCGCCTGGCGGCCTCGGGCTGGACCGCGGACCTCACGGCGCTCGAAGGCCCGAAGGGCTTCTACAGTGCGTACTGCGACCCGTCGCAGGCGCCCGCCGACCGGTTCGACGGGGATGAGGCATTCTGGATCACCCGGCTGCCCGAGGACCTCGCCGCCGGCAGCGTCTTCGACCCGGATGCCTGGCCGCCGCGCGACTCGGGGCTCGCCCCGGACCTCTCGCTCGTCGGGCTCGGCGCTCCGAGCGACCGTCGGCGAGGCGGTCCGAACCTGCGCCGCGGACCGAGCTTCAAGCCCTGGCCCGCGTGCGGGGGCAACAACGCGGTACTGACTGCGGCGTTCGACCTCCTGCGCCAACCCGAGGTGGATCGGGAGCGGATCGAGCTCATCGACATCGTCGTGCCGTTCGACCCGAAGTCCGGAGCGCTCTTCCGCACGGACGAACCTCAGGACGGTCTCCAGGGCAAGTTCAGCCTCCGCTACGGCGTCGCCGTGGCATGGCGCGACGGCGAGGTCGTCGTCGACTCGTACCGCCAGGAGCACTACCGCTCGATCATGGAGGAGGGCTGGTTCGACCGGGTGCACTGCCGCATGGAGCCCGGGTACATCGACGCGGCCGGGGTGGCGCAGCCGGACGACCCGGACTGCAACTGGGCCGCGGTCGTCGCCACCATGTCCGACGGCACGACGCGGACCGGCTGGGCGTACAACCGGGGCCTGGAGATGTCGGCCGAGGCGGTCGACGACAAGTTCCGCCACTATGCCGGAGCGCGTCTCGGACTGGCGGCCGCCGACGCGGTCCTCGCCGAGCTCGACGCGATCCAGGACAGCGCGGACGTCGGCGCGGTCTTCAGCCGCTGCTGCGGCTGAGGGCTCGCGCTCAGCCGTCGAGACCGAGCAGGCGAATCGCGTTCTCCCGAAGGATGAGTGGACGCACCTCGTCCTTGAAGTCGCGCTCGGCGAAATCGGCGAGCCAACGATCGGGCTCCAGGACCGGGAAGTCGGACCCGAAGAGCATCTTGTGCTTGAGCAGCGTGTTCGCGTACCGCACGAGCTCCTCCGGGAAGTACTTCGGGGACCAGCCGGACAGGTCGATGTAGACGAGCTCCTTGTGCATCGCGACGGCGAGCGCCTCCTGCTGCCACGGGAACGACGGGTGCGCGATGACGATCGGCATCGTCCGGAAGTCGGCGGCGACGTCATCGAGGTGCATCGGGTTGGAGTACTTGAGCCGCACGCCGTTGCCGCCGGGCGAGGTGCGTCCGACCCCGGTCTGTCCCGAGTGGAAGATGGCGGGCAGCCCGGCCGCGGCGATGACCTCGTAGAGGGGATAGACGCGGTGGTCGTTCGGATAGAAGCCCTGCACGCTCGGATGGAACTTGAAGCCGCGCACCCCGTCGGCGATGAGCCGCTCGGCCTCCATGACGCCCATGCGTCCCTTCCATGGGTCGATGCTCGCGAACGGGATGATCACGTCCGAGTTGCGCTTTGCCGCCTCGAGCACCTCGGTGTTCGGCACTCGACGCTCGCCGAGTCCCGACTCGGAGTCGACGGTGAAGACGACGGCGACCATGTTCCGGCTGCGGTAGTAGTCGGCGGTCTGGTCCACGGAGTAGTCGACCAGATCCGACTTCCAGCGCCGCCGCGCATCGGCGAGCATGTGTCGGTTGACCTCGTCCTCGTAGACCTCGGGGTGGTCGTGGCTCGTCATCGCGTGCGCGTGGACGTCGATCGCCACCACGTTCGTCAGGTCCATCAGCTGCTCCTCTCGGACGGTGCGTCCGTCTCCTGGCCCGGGTCGCGCTCGTCGGTCGAGCGCACGCGCACGCCGGTCGCCGATTCGAAGACACGGATCATCTCGCTGTAGTCCGCCGCGGGGCCGAGCCACCGGATCGTCTCCCGGATCGACGCCTGCGCACTCGCGAGGGTCGAGTCCGCGTCGATGCCGACCGAGGCGGCGAGCTCGCGGTACAGACCGAGGTCCTTCTCGGCGAGACCGACCGGGCCGCCGTAGTCGAAGCTCCCGGGCATGATGGCGGTCGGGATCTTCGACAAGGTCGCGCTATTGCGTCCCGTCCCCGCGTTGACGGCATCGAGCAGCGTCTGCGGATCGAGGCCCGCCGCAACTCCGACCGTGATCGCCTCGCAAGAGATCACCATGCTGCTGAGCGAGATCGCATTGTTCACAAGCTTTGCGATCTGCGCCATGCCGGGTCGGTCGCCGACGACGATCACCGTCGAGGCGAGACGGTCGATCAGGGACCGAACGCGGTCGATCGCCGCCGGCGCTCCCGCGAGATACGTCGAAAGGCGGCCTTCGGAGATCGCGTGCGGCCCACCACTGACCGGTGCGTCGACGACGCTCGCGCCAGCGAGGCGACGATCGATCAGACCGATCGCGTCCGGCCCGATCGTCGAGGTCTCGACGTAGTCGCGGAGGCGCGAGCCCCCGGCCACCTCCTCCGCGATCGCGAGGCTCGCGGCCTCAGAGTCGACGCAGACGATAATCGTCGCGACCGCGTCAGCCATGGCTCCTGCCGACCCGGCGTCGATCGCGCCCTCGGCGACGAGCGCGCTCGTCGCCTCGGGACGCAGGTCGTGGACGTGCACCGGCAGCTGGGCCGCGAGGAAGCGTCGCACGACGGCCTGGCCCATGTGACCGAGGCCGATGACACCGACTCCGTCAGCGCGCATCGTCGGGCGCCTCACCGGCTATCGCGCGGATCAGCTCAGCATCCTGATCCAGGTGGGGTGGATAGCGCTGCGGCCGGCCGGAGGCTCGTGCGAATCGGAGCGGACTGCCGACGACCCGCGCGCGCTCGCCGGGCGCGTCGCCTGCCAGGTCGAGGACCATGCCCCGATGACAGACCTGAGGATCGCGCAGGGCGCGATCGAGGGTGTTGACCGGCGCGACCGGGATGCCGGCCTCCTCGAGCAGATCGACCCACTCGTCGGCGCTCCGGGCGAGGAACGCCTCCTCGAGGATGGGCTCGAGCACGTCTCGACTGCGCAGGCGGTCCCCCGGAGTCGCGAAACGGGGATCCGAGACGAGCTCGCCGCGGTCGAGGACCTCGCAGAGCGAGATCCACATGCGCTCGGTGTTGGCGGTCACGGCGACATCGATACCGTCGCCCGCGGTGAAGCATCGGTATGTCGGGATCGCATCGTGACCGCGGCCCTGAGGACCAGGCACCGCGCCGGAGTGCAGGTGATAGGCCGCCTGATAGCTCAGCATCGACACCTGGCAGTCGAGCATCGCGATGTCGACGTAATCGCCCTCGCCGGTGCGTCGCCGGCGATCCAACGCGGCGAGGATGCCGATCACGCCATACATGCCGGCCGCGAGGTCGCCGAGCGGGACGCCCGCGCGCACCGGCTTGCCGTCGCGCTCGCCCGTGAGGCTCATGCCGCCGGACAGCGCCTGCACGATCATGTCGTAGGCGGGCCGATCTCGATACGGACCGTCCTGGCCGAAGCCGCTGATCGAGCACCAGACGATCTCCGGGCGCATTGCCGAGATTGACTCGTAGGCGAAGCCGAGGCGATCCATGACCCCGGGCCGGTAGTTCTCCACGACGATGTCGCAGGTGCGCAGCAGCTCATGGAGCACCTCGCGATCCGAGTCGTCGCGCAGGTCGAGGACCGCGGTCTGCTTGTTGCGATTGGTGCTGAGGTAGTAGGCGCTGTCGCCAGCGATGTAGTGCGGCGGGACGGCCCGCGAGCTGTCCCCGGCCGGAGGCTCAATCTTGATGACCTCCGCGCCGAGATCGCCGAGGATCTGTGTGCAGTAGGGACCTGCCAGGAACTGGGTGAGGTCGAGGACTCGGACGCCGTCGAGCGGCGCGGTCGCCTGGGTCATCGGATCATCCCAGCTCTCTTGCGAAGACTCGAGCCGGGCCCGCGTCCGCGTCCGCGATCGGCAGCGCCGCGACGATGAACTCGGCGCGGTGGCCGCGGAGGTCAGCGAGGTTGGTCACGTGCTCGACGATGAGCACGCCGTTGCCGAGCAGGATCTGGTGGACCGGCCAGTCGAAGCCCTCGCCACGGCGATGCGCGGGCAGGTCCGGGGTGCTCGCATCGATCGCGACCATCTTGGCGCCGCGAGCCACGAGCCAGTTCGCGGCCTCGACCGAGATCGACGGGGCGTCCGCGTAGCGCTCCGTGTTGATGTGCGGCCATGACCCGGTCTCCAGGACGACGATGTCGCCCGCCTCGATCGCTGGCCCGCCGGCCACGAGGTCCGCGATCTCGACGAGCTCGCCCGGGTCCTTGCGCACGTCTAGCACGACTCCCTCGCCGAAGAATCGGTCGAACGGCACCGCGTCGATCGACGGCCCGTCCAGGTAGAAGTGACTCGGGGCGTCGACGTGGGTGCCATGATGCACCGCCATCGTGATCTGCGTCACATTCGCCGTGTCCATCGGGAGCGCCTCGATCTTCGAGAAGCTCGGGTGAGGGAATGCAGGAGAGCGCGAAAGGTCCTCGGTGACAACGTGACTCAACTCCTGCCAGCTCCCGACACCGCCACCGACGCGGGGCGCGGGCACCTCGCCCCAGCCGCCCCATGGGCCGCGGTCGACCGGCGTCTCGCTCCTCATCGCCGACTGCCCCCATCGGCATCCGTCGCGCGCACGATGAGGTGCTTGCCGACTCCGCCCGCCGCGAACTCGTCGTAGGCGATCTGCGCGTTGTCGAGCGTGTAGCGGCGAGTCACGAGCGAGTCGATCGGTATGCCGCGCTCGGCGACCAGGGCGACGCACTCGACGAGCTCCGCCTTGCTGAAGGTCCGCGATCCGATCACCGCGCGTGGCGCCATCACGACCTCGCGATCGAACTCGAGCGACCACGCGCCCGCGCCGAGTCCGACGAACACTGCCGAGCCCTCCGGACGGGTCGCGAGCAGCGCGGCCTGGCGGCCCAGCGTCGTGCCGCTCGTCTCGATCGCGCCCGACACTCCGAAGCCGTCCGTCGCCTCCCGCGCCGCAGACGCGATCTCCGCCGAGTTCGGGTCGACCACCAGCTCGGCACCGTAACCGATCGCCGCCTCGCGCCGCGCCGCATCGATGTCGACACCGATGACGCGCGCGCCCATCGCATTCGCGAGCATCACCGCGCTCGCCCCGACGGGACCGAGACCGATGACCATGATGGTCTCGCCGTCGACCCTCGGCAGCCGCTTGAGGGCTCCGAACGCGGTGCCCGAGCCGCAAGCGAGGCACGCGCCCGCCTCCGCGGACACCTCATCCGGGAGAGGGACCAGTGTCGCGGCCGGGACGACGAGGAACCCCGCATGGCCGCCGTGTCTCGTGCCGCCGTAGCCGATCGTCTCGGCACAGAGCTGGGGCCGCTCGGCTCGACAGTAGGCGCACGTGCCGCAGCCGGAGTAGTGGAAGCAGACCGCGCGCAAGCCGATCGGGGCCTCGGCGTCCGTCACGCCGGTTCCGCGATCGACGACCGTCCCGACCGGCTCGTGTCCCGCGATGACCGGGTCGACGCGGCGGGGATCCACGCTCACGTATGCCCCGGGCGTCCCCGGTCGGCCGAGCGTGTGCAGGTCGCTGCCGCACAGCCCAGAGGCGTCGATCTGCAGCACGACCTCGCCGGGTCCGGGCCGAGGGTCAGGGAACTCCAGCAGTTCGACCCGGGAATCCCCTGCGAACACCGCTCCGCGCATCATGATCCTTCCTGCTCATCATCCGTGCCGCGCAGCACTGTGTGGCACGCGATCGTCCTCGCGCCTCAGCGGCCGAAGTTCTGGGGGTTCCCGTAGTCGTGCCAGACGCTCTTCACCTCGGTGAACTCCTCAACCGCATTGCGTCCGAGCTCCCGACCGATGCCGCTCTGCTTGACGCCGCCGAACGGCATGTAGTGGTGTCCGATCCGGTACGTGTTGACCCACACCGTCCCGGAGCGCAGGCCGTGCACCATGCGCTGCGCCCGGCCCATATCTGTCGTCCAGACGGCGCTCGCCAGGCCGAACTGGGTGTCGTTGGCGATGCGCAGGGCATCGTCCTCGGAGTCGAACGGGATCGCGGACGCGACCGGACCGAAGATCTCCTCCTGAGCCACCCGGCTCGCGTTCGAGACGTCGGCGAGGACCGTGGGCGCGACGAAGAGACCGGTCTGCAGGTCCGGGCGGTCGACGACCCGGTGCCCGCCCGCTGCGATCCGCGCGCCCTCGTCCACGCCGATCCCTATGTAGTCGAGCACCTTGGTCAACTGCGGGGCGTTCGCCACCGGACCGATCTGGGTGCTCGGGTCGAGGGGGTCGCCGAGGCGCAGTCGCCCCGTGCGCTCGGCGACGCCCGCGAGAACCTCGTCGTAGATCGAGCGCTCGATGAGGACCCGCGACCCGGCAACGCAGGTCTGGCCGTTCGCCGAGTAGATGCCGCCCATGATCCCGTGGATCGCCTGGTCGATGTCGGCGTCGCCGAAGACGATGTTGGGCGACTTGCCGCCGAGCTCCAGTGACACGCGCGCGAGCCGCTCCCCCGCGATTCGGCCGATCGCGCGACCGGTGGGAGTCGATCCGGTGAACATGATCTTGTCCACGCGGCGGTCCTCGACGAGGGCGCGGCCGACGTCGCCGAGCCCCGTCACCACGTTGACCACCCCGGCGGGCACACCCGCCTCGGCACAGAGCTCCGCGAGCAGGAGCGTGGAGACGGGGGTGAACTCGCTCGGTTTGACGACGACGGTGCAGCCGGCGGCGAGCGCGGGGAACAGCTTGAACGCGAGCAGGCCGAGCGGGGAGTTCCACGGCGTGATCGCGGCAACGACGCCGATGGGCTCGCGAAGCGTGTAGGCGAACATGTTCGGCACGCCGACGTCGACCGTCTCGCCCCGGATGTTCTCGCCGAGGCCGGCCGAGTAGTCGCACATCTCGGCGAGCCAGTGCATGCCACCCTGCATCTCCGTGACGAGCTTGCCGTTCTCCAGCACCTGGGCGAGAACGAGCTCGTCCGCATGCGCGCGGATGAGGTCCGCGATCCGACGCAGCACACGCGCGCGCTCGCTCGGTGCCATCCTCGGCCACGGGCCCTCGTCGAAGGCACGCCTGGCTGCCGCGACGGCCGCGTCCGCGTCGGCCGCATCGGCGCGCGGTACGCTCCCCCATTGGAGACCCGAGTATGGGTCGAGGCAACGGAACGTGTCCTCGCCCATGGCCCCCACCCACTGACCGTCGATGAGCATGCCGAACTCCCGATCGAGTTCGGCCGGGATCCGCCCCTGGTGCGCTGTTGCAGCCATAGTCACCCCCTCATCCTCACTCGGCAGATCCCGCGCCGGCCAAGTCTGCGCTTCGATCAAGCCATCACGCACATCAATCGCGATCGGGCTCGGCGAGCTCACGGAAGCAGCTGCGGAAATAGACGAGCGGCGGCGGCACATGCTGCTGCGAGTGCACGGTCGCGACCTCTGCGATCACGAGCAGGTGGTCCCCCACCAAGTGCTCATCAACGATGAGGCATTCGAAGGCGGTCACGACGCCGGGGATGAGCGGGTTGCCGCGGGCCGTACGGGCGTGCTCCAACCCGCGCCAACGATCCTCACCACGACGCCCGAAGCGCACCGCGAGCTCATGCTGGTGGTCTGCCAAGACGTTCACGCAGAAGCTCCCGCTCGCGCGAAGCCGAGGATAGCTCGTCGAGGACGACATCACTCCGATCGAGATGAGGGGCGGATCGAGCGAGACGCTGTGGAACGACTGACAGGTGAAGCCGATCGGCTCCCGACCGTCCATCCCGCTGATGATCGTCACGCCGCTCGCGAATCGGCCGAAACTCTCGCGGAGCTCCGCGTGGTCGGGATGCGGTTCGAGGGCCCTCTCGACCAGCTTCGAACCTGACGCTGAGATCGTGACCATAGTAGAGATCTGCCCTCCTTGCGCTCGGCGCCCAACGATGGATCCGGCGCGATCGCAGGCTACGATGCCGATATCGCCGGGAGCCAAGTCCCCGAAGTGATGCACTCATCGGTCCGAACGATTCCCCTTCCGGAGGCTGCGTCCAGAAGGAGAGCGCAGTGCTGCGACACATCCGAGGAGTGCCGCCGGATCGCGTTCTACGACCCGATATGAACGACATAGGAACAGCCGCTAACCTGGCCCAGTGGAGCCGTGGATCGTCTTCCTGGTCATCGGGATCGCACTCGTCTTCGACTTCACGAACGGCTTCCACGACACGGCGAACGCGATGGCGACGCCGATCGCGACGGGGGCCCTCAAACCGCGTACCGCGGTCGCCCTCGCCGCCGTCCTCAACCTCGTCGGAGCGTTCCTGTCGACCGCGGTCGCGCTGACGATCTCGCACGGCATCATCAACGAGGATCCCTCCGGCGGGGGGATAGCGATCACGCCCGCGTTCGTGTTCGCGGGCGTCATGGCGGCGATCATCTGGAACGTCGCGACATGGCTCTTCGGCCTGCCGTCATCCTCCTCGCACGCGCTGTTCGGCGGCCTCATCGGCGCCGCGATCGTCGGCGCCGGCTTCGGCTCGATCGGCTGGGGCACGCTCGTCGACAAGGTCATCATCCCCGCGGTCGCGGCCCCGCTCGTCGCGGGCCTCACCGCCTACCTCGCGACCCGCGTCGTCTACGCGGTCACGAGACGCAAGGACGGCAACCCCGACGGGCGCGGACGCTTCAAGATCGCCCAGATCTTCAGCTCGTCGCTCGTCGCGCTCGCGCACGGCACGAACGACGCGCAGAAGACGATGGGTGTCATCACCCTCACCCTCATCTCCGCGGGGATGCTCGACAAGTCGGCGGGCGTGCCGTTCTGGGTCATCGTCGCCTGCGCCGTCGCGATCGCGCTCGGCACCTACACGGGCGGCTGGCGGATCATCCGCACGATCGGGACGGGCTTCACCGACGTCAAGCCCGCGCAGGGGTTCGCCGCCGAGACGTCGACGGCGGTCACGATCCTCGCCTCCTCGCACATGGGCTTCGCACTGTCGACGACGCAGGTCGCGAGCGGCTCCGTCATCGGCTCGGGCCTCGGGCGGCGCGGCTCGAAGGTGCGCTGGGGCACCGCGGGGCGCGTCGCCGCCGGCTGGGTGCTGACGCTGCCGGCCTCGGCGATCGCGGGAGCCCTCTTCGCCCTGCTGTCCACGCTCGGCGAGATCGGCGTCGCGATCGGCGCGGTCATCGGCGCGATCGTGCTGCTGGTCATGTTCCTCGTCTCGCGTCGCAGCGCCGTCGGCGCGCACAACGTGCTGAGCGACGTCGAGGAGGCCTCGCAGGCGGTCGCGATCAGGCGGACGCGGCAGCGGAAGGGGAAGTCGCGCCGATGATCGACTGGCTGGGACTCATCGGCGTCCTCCTCGTCACGATCGGCGGGGCGCTCGGGATCGTCATCGTGGTCGGGCTCGGGATCCGACTACTCGCCGTGCCGACCCGACCCGGGCGGGTCGCCGACGCGCGCGACGAGGAGGAGGACGAGGTCAACCTCAACGGCCGCCCGCGGCTCGCGACGTTCTTCGCGGTCGTCTGCTTCGTCGCGTTCGCCGCGATCATCGCGTTCGGGATCTGGCTCATCGTCCCCGCCTTCCACTGACGCCGGGCGCATTTCCAGGTCGCTCCCGGGAGAATGTCAGCGTGGCACGACGCACACCAGAAGGCCCCCGCGCCACCGTCCGTCAGCTCCTCCCCCACCTCTTCGCGGCACGCGGCACGCTCGCGTTCGCGATCGTGCTCTCCGTGCTCGCCTCGGCGACATCGCTCGCGATGCCGCTCGTCGTCGGCCTCATCATCGCCGACGTGCAGGCGGGCAAGCCGCTCGGCTCGAACGTGTGGATCGTCATCGCGCTCGTCGTCGCCTCGGCGCTGCTCGGCGCCTTCCAGCACTACCTGCTGCAGCGCATGGGCGAGTCGGTCGTGCTGTCGACCAGGCGCGCGCTCATCGCGAGAATGCTGCGGCTGCCGATCGCGGAGTTCGACGCGCGCCGCACCGGCGACCTCGTCTCGCGCGTCGGCGCTGACGCGGTGCTGCTGCGCGCGGTGCTCACGCAGGGCCTCGTGGAGGCGATCGGCGGGGCGCTCACGTTCATCGGCGCGATCGTGGCGATGGCGTTCATCGACTGGGTGCTGCTGCTCATCGTCGTCGGCGTGCTCGTCGTCGCGTTCGGCGCGGTCGGCGGGCTCGCGAGCGGGATCCGCCGCGCGTCGGCGGAGGCGCAGAAGCGGGTCGGCGCGCTGACCTCGGCGGTCGAGCGGGCCATCACCGGCATCCGCACCGTCCGGGCGGCGAACGCGACGGACCGGGAGATCGAGGCGATCGACCGCGAGTCGGTGGGCGCCTATCGCGCGGGACTCCGGGTCGCGCGGGCGTCGGCGGCGGTCCTGCCCTTCGCGGGGATCGCCTGGCAGGTCGGCCTGCTCGCGGTGCTCGGGGTCGGCGGCTACCGGGTCGCGGCGGGCGAGCTCGAGATCGCCTCGCTCGTGTCGTTCGCGATCTTCCTGTTCATGCTGCTCATGCCGATCGCGAACTTCTTCGGCGCGATCTCGGCCGTCAACCAGGCGCTCGGCGCGCTCGGCCGCAT
>Ga0180219_1000722_pt1 | contig 24493 bp, 23 predicted proteins | sample eDN3rd30CBELigMG_FD_151338 | JGI IMG/M metagenome (GOLD analysis project Ga0180219, IMG submission 151338) | Enriched Miracle-Growth compost microbial communities from Emeryville, California, USA - eDNA 3rd pass 30_C BE-Lig MG (version 2)... ... | reverse complement strand
GGACGTGCGCGTGTCGGCCGAGCGGGGCGCGCGCGAGTTCGCCAGCGGCGACCGCATCATGTTCCTCAAGAACGATCGCGGCCTTGGGGTGAAGAACGGCACGCTGGGCAAGGTCGAGCGCGTGTCGCCCGACAGCATGGCCGTCCGCCTCGACGATGGCCGCAGTGTCGCGTTCGACCTGAAAGACTATGCCCATGTCGATCATGGCTATGCCGCCACCATCCATAAATCGCAGGGCGTGACGGTCGATCAGGGGCACGTCCTCGCTACCCCCGGCATGGACCGCCATTCCGCCTATGTGGCGCTGTCGCGGCACCGCGACGGGGTGCAGCTCCATTACGGCCGCGACGACTTCGCCGACGATCGCCGGCTTGTCCGCACGCTGTCGCGCGAGCGGGCGAAGGATATGGCGTCCGACTATCCGATGTATCGGGATCGCGAAGCCCGTGATCTTGAGGGGGAGATTCGTGCTTTCGCCGACCGGCGCGGCTTGTCGGGCGAGATCCGATTGCCGGATGCGCCCGAACGCAAGGGCGTGGAGCTTCTTGGTCCCCGCGCTGGCACCATGCGCCAGATGGGCGAAGATCCACGCACGCGCGAGATCGGAGAGGGCCGCGGCGCTGGCGAGGCAAAGGCCGCGGGCGAAGGGCGGCCGCGGCGCGGTATGTTCGATGGCTTGAAGCTGTCGGCCGAGCCGGCGAAGGCGACCGAACCCGCGCCGGGTGCGAAGGACGCCGCGAAGGAGAAGGCGGCTCCCAAGCGGGGCATGTTCGACGGGCTGAAACTGTCCCAGCGCACGCCGACGCCGGCGAAGGAAGCCCCTGCGCGTGCCGAGCAGGGCCATACCCATGATTTCCGGCGCGCGGTCGAGCGGGCCTCGCGTTCGGCCGAGGCGGTGTTGCAGGCGCGCGCGTCGGGCGGGCCAGTGCTGGAACATCAGAAAGTCGCGCTCGAGCGCGCGACCGAGGCGCTGGACCAGATCAGGGCGGGGGCCTCGCGCGATATGGCATCGGCGATGCGACGCGATCCCGGCTTGCTGCGCGAGGCAGCAGCGGGGCGCAGCGGCCCAATGGTCGAGGCGATGCGCCAAGAGGCGCGCGTGCGGGCCGATCCGAACTTGCGGGCCGATCGCTTCGTGGAACGCTGGCAACAGCTCTCCCAGGACCGCGACCGGCTGTATCGCGCCGGCGACATGACGGGCCGGGAGAAGGCGGGCAAGGAAATGGCGGGCATGGCGAAAAGCCTTGAGCGCGATCCCCAGGTGGAATCGATCCTGCGCGGGCGCACCCGCGAGCTGGGGCTTGAAATGGGCATGGAGCGCGGTCGCGACCTTGGCCGCCAGTTGACGCAGGATTTGGGGATAGGCCGTGATCGCGGATTGAGCCGGTAAGGAGGAACGACAAGTGGGCGAGGATGATGGTTTCGATGACGCCGACGATCCGGCGCTGGCGTTCGCGCGGGTCGAGGATCGGTTGGCGTCAGTGCATGGCGAGGTGGCGTTGCTGCGCGCCGCGATCGAGGGGTTAACCGCCGCGCGCGAGAATATCGAAATTCCCGATTATGAGCCGACCCTGGGGCGCACCGAAAAGGTGCTGGGTATCCTGGTGCAGCAAATCGACGGCGTGCGGAAAAGCCCCGCCATGACGCTCACCCCGGAAAATATGGGAAGCCGTTTAAACGCCTCCGTCGCCGAGGCGACCCGCGAATTGCAACATCAGGTCCAATCCGCGAAATCGGCCTTGTCGTCCGCGACCTTCGATCTGCAAAACATGGTCGCGTCCGCGCGGCGCGGCGATGTGCAAAATCGCTGGCTGATCGGGACCGGGCTGGGTGGCGCGGCGCTGGGGATGCTGCTCTATGCGGCGTTTGCCAGCCCAGTCGCGCGGATGATGCCGGCGAACTGGCACTGGCCCGAGCAGCGGGCGATGCACGCGCTTGGAGAACCGACGATGTGGGATGCGGGGCAACGGTTGATGCAGACCGCCGCGCCCGAGAGCTGGGGCCTGATCGTCGCAGCGGCCCCGCTCGCCGATGGCAACCGCGAGGCGGTGCAGGCGTGCCGCGAGAAGGCCGACAAGGCCAAAAAGCCGGTGCGCTGCACGATCGAGATTAAGCCGATTGCCGCGACACCACAAAACGACAGCCGGCCCCGAGATTAGTCGGGCGAACGGGGTCGAACTGCATCCAGGCTCCACAAGCCGGGGCCAGAAAAGACGAGATAGAAGCAGATGAAGCTGAAAAGAACAGCCGCATCACCACCGTTGAGCACGGGAAAGAAACTCTTCGGAAAATGACCGATGAAATATGCGAAGGCGCACAGGCCCGAGGCGACGAAGGCCACAGGCCGTGTGAAAAGGCCGAGCGCAATCAGGGGGCCACAGACCAGTTCGATCAAGCCGGCAATCCAGGGCAGGGAACCCACATCGGGCATGAAGCCACCCGCCGGGAAGCCGAGGAGCTTGGACGTACCATGCGCCATAAGCAACAGACCCGTCATGATGCGGGTGATGCCCAGTACATGCGGAGCGAAGCGGTTGAGATCAGCACGAGCGGCCATTGTTATTTTCCTTCTATTTGCGATCAGTACGCCACGGTGAAACGTCTGCGCCGGTGAACGGGCGTTTCGATTTCATCGACGATCGCCAACCCCAGGTCGGCGCCCGAGAGTTCGGACTTGCCACTCTCGTCAGCCAGCAGCACGTCTCCGCCGATGCGATAGCGGCCTTTTGCCTCGCCCGGCGCATGACCGCCGAAGTTCGCAGCCGGGCTGACAAGGAACCAGTCCAGCCCCTCGTCCTGCATTTCGAGGTCGTCGAGCGCACCTGCCAGTTCGAGGGCCATGGGCTTGGCGATCTCCATGAAGTCGGGCGTATCGACAAGACGCGGGCCACCCGGCTCGGTGAGCAGCGATCCCGCACCGCCGATGACGCCGAAGCGCACACCGCGCTCGGCCGCGATGCTGGCGGCCTTGCGCAAGAGGGCGCGCAGCTTGCCTTCTTCTGCGAACGGACCGATCGCGGACAGCGACGAGATCACCACGTCCGCATCGTCAAAAGCCGACTTGAGAAAGGCGTCGTCAAGAACGTCGCCGGTTCGATAGGTTACGTCGGGTATCTCGTCGACCGGGCGCTTTCGGCTGAACGAGACCACCTGATGGCCACGCTCGGCCGCCTCGCGTGCGATGTGTGCACCAGCATATCCAGTGCCGCCGAGAATATGAATGTGCGCCATGTCTTTTCCTTGAGAGAGTGATGCCGGACGTCAGCCACGATCTGGCTGCTCCAGCGGTTCTTGATGATGTTCGGCGGCGTGCTCGGCGGATTTGCTTCCCGCCACCACGAGACCAAGAATGGCCGCGAGCGCCGAGGCAAGCATGGTGAGTGCAAGCGGCAAGGCGGTGTGTTCGCCGCCTATGCCCACGAGGCCCGCGACGATCCCTGCGAGAGCGAATTGCAAAAGCCCAAGCAGGGCCGACGCCGTGCCGGTCGCCGACTGGGGCACGGCCGACAGCGCCAGCGCGGTTGCGTTGCCGAACACCAGCCCGAGCGGTGCGATGGCGAAGAATAGCGGCGCCATCAGCCAACCTGCCGGTGCGCCGGAAAACGAGAATGCCAGCAAAATCAGAATGGCGGCCAGGCTGATGGCCAGTCCCGCCGCCGTCAGCCCGCGAATGGAAAAGTGCGCGACCAGACGGGTCGAGAGCGTCGTCGCCACCATCATGCCGACTGCATTGGCGGCAAAGGCGATCCCGTACCCCACGGGGCTGAGTCCGATCATGGTCTGATAGATAAACGGCGATGCCGATATGTAGGACATCATGATCGCCATGCCGAAGGCGAAGGCCGCGACGTAGCCGAGATAGCCGCGCGACCACAGCGCTTTGCCGACCCCGGGTTTCGCGGTTGCCTTGCGCGCCTCGCGCTCGGCACGGGGTAGCGACTCACGCACGAACAGGAGCGTCGCCGCCAGTGCTGCCAGACCGAGGCCGGCAACAACGGCGAGTAGGCCCCGCCATCCGATCGGCTCGGCCAGAACACCGCCCACAACCGGCCCGATCACGGGAGCGATGCCGCCGATCAGCATCATCAGACTCAAGGCATTTGCCGCCGCCTTGCCTGTCGCACGGTCGAGGATGATCGCGCGGCCAATGGCCATGCCGCCTGCACCGCCCAGACCTTGCAGTAATCGGGCAATCACCAGCATTTCGACACCGGTCGCGAAAATCGTGGCAACACTGGCGGCGAGGAACAACGCCAGTCCTGCCAGGAGCGGCACCATCCGGCCCGAGCGATCCGACCATGGCCCGAATACGACCTGACCTGCGCCCGCGCCGATCAGGAACGCGGTCAACGATAGCTGTATGCCTGTCGCTGTGGTGGACAGCTCTTCGGCCATGGCCGGGAAAGCTGGCAGGTAAAGGTCGATGCTGAACGCCGCCAACCCCGCGAGCAGCGCTAGGGCGAACAGCAGGGCACTGCCGATGGATTTTGTGGCGATATCGGACCCTGACTGAACCATGGATTGTGCGGGTTGCTCGGCTGCCATACTAAGGTCCATCTGACTTTGACAAAATAGCTATGCCCGAAAAGGCCGAAAAGGAATGTGGCGGGGTCATTGTGGAGTATCTTCGAGCATGTCCCCGCCAATCACGCGGTACAGCGTGATGCGGTTGCTCACCGCCGCCAGTTCCGTGGCGATCGCGCTTTGGCGCGCGGAATAGAGCGTTCGTTGTGAATCGAGCGCGTTCAGATAGGTGTCGATGCCGGCGCGGTAGCGTTGCGCGGCGAGGTCATAGGACTGCGCTGACGCCGTGACCAGCGCGCCTTGCGCCGCGCGCTGGCGCTCGATCGTGCCGGCCCGCGCCAGCGCATCGGCGACTTCCTGAAACGCGGTCTGCACTGTCTTTTCATATTGGGCGAGGTAGAGGTCACGCTGCGCCTTGCTATACTGGAGGTTGCCGCGTGTGCTGCCGCCAAAGATCGGCAGCGACGCAGATGGCGCGACCGACCAGTTCGCGGCGCCCCCGGTCAACAGCGACGACAAGGCGGTGCTGGCGAAGCCGGCGGCCGAAGTCAGGCTGATCGTGGGGAAGAAAGCTGCCCGCGCCGCGCCGATGTCGGCGTTCGCGGCCTTGAGCTGATGTTCGGCCGAGAGCACATCAGGGCGCTGTAGCAGCACCTGCGACGACAGACCGACCGGAACCTGCCCGATTCCCTTGTCGAGCGACGCGAGCGAGACCGGCAGCAAAGCCTCCTCGACCGGCGACCCTGCCAGCAGATCGAGCGCATTGCGGTCCTGCGCCACCTGCGTTGTGTAGCTTTCCACATCCGAGCGCGCCTGCGCGAGAATGGTTTCCGCCTGGCGAACGTCGAGCTTGCCGGCGAGGCCCGCCTGATTGAGGCTCATGGTAAGCGCGAGCGAGCGTTCCGCGCTCGCCGCCGTCTCCTGCGCGAGTTTGAGCAGTTCCTGATCGGCGGCGAGCGTCGCATAGGCGGTTGCGGTTTCGCCGATCAGGGTGATGCGGGTCGAGCGCGCACCCGCCTCGGTCGCCAGATATTGCTCGAACGCTTCCTTGCTGAGATTGCGCAGGCGACCGAACAGATCGATCTCGAAGCTGCTGATGCCGACATCCACGGCATAGCTCTCGCTGGTCCCGACTGTAGCGCTATCGTCTCCAACGCTGGCGCTTGCGCCGGCCGTCAACGTCGGCAACTGCGCGGCGCGCTGAACCCGATACTGGGCGCGGGCGGAGGCAGCACTGGCGACCGCGGCGCGCAGGTCGCGATTGTCCGCAAGCGCGCGGGCAATGACCGTGCGTAGCTTCTCATCCGATACAAAGCTCTGCCACGGCAGTCCCGCCGTCGTTTCGCCGGTCTGCGGAGCATAGGCCGAACCCGTGGGGAACCGGGCGGGGACCGGCATCCCCGGACGCACATAAGTCGGTGCGAGATTGCAGCCCGCCAGTGCGGTGGCGCCGGCGAGGACGATGATCCGCGCGCGCATCATGCCGGCTCCGCCACTGGCCCAGCATCGGGATCAGGCTGCGGCCTGTCGCTGCTAAACAGGCGCGCGACGAGCACGAAGAACATCGGCACGTAGAAGATGGCGATGGCCGTCGCGGTGAGCATACCGCCGACCACCGCCGTACCGATCGCGACGCGGCTTTGCGCGCCCGCTCCGGTGGCGATCGCGAGCGGGAACACGCCCGCGATGAACGCAAGGCTTGTCATCAGGATCGGGCGGAGCCGCACACGGGCCGCATCGAGCGCGGCGGAGAGCGCATCCTTGCCCGCGCGATGCGCCAGCTCAGCGAACTCCACGATCAGGATTGCGTTCTTGGCGGCGAGGCCCATGGTCGTGAGCAGGCCGACCTGGAAATAGATATTGTTCTCCAGCCCGCGCAGCGTCACCGCCAGCACCGCCCCGATCAAGCCCAACGGAATGACCAGCAACACCGCAAAGGGAATCGACCAGCTTTCGTAGAGCGCCGCGAGGCAAAGGAAGACGACGAGGACCGAGATTCCATAGAGCATCGGCGCCTGACCGCTCGTGAGCTGCTCCTGATAGGATAGCCCGCTCCACGCATAGCCAGTGCCGGGGGGCAATTGCTTCTGCAAAGCGACCATCCGGTCCATCGCATCGCCCGAGCTGGCGCCCGCGCCGGCTTCGCCCTGGATTTCGTAGGACGACTGGCCATTGAATCGCGCCAGATTGGACGGACCTTTTTTCCAGCTCGACGTCGCAAAGGCGGAAAAGGGCGTCATCGTCCCGGTCGTGCTCGAGCGCACGAACCAGTTGTCGAGATCGTCGGGCACCGCGCGGAACTGCGCGTCGGCCTGCATATAGACGCGCTTCACCCGGCCGCGGTCGACGAAATCGTTGACATAGGTGCTGCCCCAGGCGGCGCTGAGCGTATTGGTGACGTCGCTTTCCGACAGGCCGAGCACGGCGAGCTTGGCCTCGTCGATCTCGACATGGAGTTGCGGCGAGTCTTCCAGGGCCGATGCGCGAACCGCGCTCAACTGAGGGTCTTTTCTGGCGGCCGCGATCAGTTGGTCGCGGAGCGCGAGAAAGCGTTCGCGGCTAAGTCCGCCAGTGTTGAGCAGCTCGAAGGTGAAGCCGTTGGACTGCCCCAGGCCCATGATCGCCGGCGGCGTCATGGCGAACACCTGAGCGTCGCGGATCGCCGCCAGCTTCTGGGTCGCGCGCTGGGTGATGCCGGCTGCGGCGTTGGCCGAACCCTTGCGCTCGTCCCAGGGCGCAAGGCTGGCGAAGGCCATGCCCGCATTCTGTCCCGACCCCCCGGTGCTGAAACCTGAGACATTGAAAAAGTTCGAGACGTTGTTCTTCTCGTCCTTGAGGAAATAATTCTCGATCTGGCTTGATGCAATGTCGGTGCGCTCGGCGGTGGCGCCGGACGGCAAGGTATATTGGACCATGATCTCGCCCTGATCCTCGACCGGCAGGAAGCTCGTCGGAAGACGCACGAACAGCAGGGCTAGCAGGACCACGATGCCCGCATAGACGCCCAGATGCACGAAGCGGCGGCCGACGACCTTGCGCACGGCGCTGACATAGCCGTCGGTGACTCTGGCGAACCAGCGGTTGAAGCGGCCGAACAAACCCTTGCGGACGAGGGGATCATGGTTGCCGGGTTTGAGCAGGGTGGCGCACAAGGCAGGCGACAAAATCAGCGCAACCAGCACCGAGAGCAGCATTGAGGAGACGATTGTGATCGAAAACTGCCGATAGATCACGCCCGTCGATCCGCCGAAGAAGGCCATCGGCAGCAGCACGGCGGACAGCACCAGGGCAATACCGACCAGCGCATTGCCGATCTCGCCCATCGACTTGATCGTCGCTTCGCGCGGGGAAAGCCCTTCCTCGCTCATGATCCGCTCGACATTCTCGACGACGACGATCGCGTCGTCGACGAGCAGACCGATTGAAAGCACCATGCCGAACAGGGTCAGCGTGTTGATCGAGTAGCCGAACAACGCGAGAATGCCGAAGTTGCCGAGCAACACCACCGGCACCGCGATCGCCGGCACCAACGTCGCGCGCCAGCTTTGCAGGAACAGGAACATGACGATGACGACGAGGATCACCGCCTCTACCAGCGTCTTGACCACTTCCTCGACCGACAGCTTGATGAAGTCGGTGGTGTCGCGCGGATAGGCGACAACATAGCCTTCGGGCAGGTTCGCGGAGAGTTCGGCGACGCGAGCCTTCACGGCTTCCGCGGTCGCGAGCGCATCGGCTCCGGGGGCAAGCTGGATCGCCATGCCCGACGCCGGATGGCCGTTGAGGCGCGCGCTCGCATCGTAGCTTTCGTTGCCGAGTTCGACGCGCGCGACATCCGACAGGCGCACGATCGACCCATCGGTCTGGGTCTTGACGATGATGTCGCGGAACTGCTCTGGGGTTTGCAGGCGCGACTTGGCGGTGACCGTCGCACTCAGCCGCTGTCCCGCAAGCGCCGGACGCTGGCCGATCTGACCCGCCGAGACCTCGACATTCTGGGCCTCGATCGCGCTTTGCACGTCAGAGGGCATCAGTTGGACGGCGGCGAGCTTGTAGGGGTCGAGCCAGATCCGCATCGCATATTGCGCGCCGAACACCTGGCTCTGGCCGACGCCGTCCACCCGCGCGAGCGGGTCCTGGAAGGTGTTCACGAGATAGTCGGAGATATCGGTTCCGCTCGCGCGGTCGGACTTGTCGTAGATCGCGACGATCATCAGGAAGTCGCTGTTGGACTTGGTGACGGTCAGCCCCTGCTGCTGCACCTGCGTCGGCAGGCGCGACAGGGCCTGCTGCACCTTGTTCTGAACCTGGACCTGCGCGGTATCGGGATCGGTGCCCTTCTTGAAGGTGATGGTGATCCGCGCGCTGCCCGAGGAATTCGATGAGGAGGAGAAATAGAGCAGCCCGTCGATGCCGGTCAGTTGCTGCTCGATTATCTGGGTGACGCTTGTTTCCAGCGTCTCAGCCGATGCGCCGGGATAGGTGGCGTTGACCGAGACCGACGGCGGCGCGATGTCGGGATATTGCGCGATCGCCAGCGTCATGGCCGAAGCCAGCCCCGCCAACATGATGCCGATCGCGATCACCCAGGCGAAGATTGGGCGTTCGATAAAGAATTTGCTGAGCATCGGCTAGTTTGCCTTGACGGTGGTGACGGCAACGGGCCGCACGATGGCGCCGGCGCGCACCTTGTCGACGCCTTCGACAATCAGCCGGTCGCCCGCTTTCAAGCCTGCGGTGATCAGCCATTTGTCGCCGATCGCGCGCTCGGCGGTCACGGTGCGCATCGCAACCTTGTTGTCCGCGCCGACCACGAGCGCGGTGGCGCCGCCCTTGGCGTCGCGGCTGATACCGTCCTGCGGCGCGAGAATGGCGTTGGGCACCACGACCTGCGGCGCGACGATGCGGACGAACATGCCCGGCAGCAGCACGCCGTCGGGATTGGGGAAACGAGCGCGGATCGTGACGGCGCCTGTATTCTGATCGACGATCGTTTCGGCGAACTCGATCCGGCCGGCTTGGGGATAGTCCTTGCCGTTATCGAGCTTGAGCCGGATTTCGGCGCTGGCGGGAAGCGCGCTGCCCGACGCGAGCGCCTGGCGCAGCTCGAGCAGCTTCGTGCTCGACTGGCTGATGTCGACATAAATCGGATCGAGTTGCTGGATCGTTGCGAGCGCATCGGTCTGGCTGGCGGTGACGAGAGCGCCGGGCGTGACCGAGGACCGGCCGATCCGGCCGCTGATCGGCGCGGTAATGCGCGTGAAATCGAGATTAATCCGCGCCGTCTGCAAATTCGCCCGCGCCTGGGCGAGCGTCGCCCGCGCCTGCTGGGCGGCTGCGATCACATCGTCGGCGTCCTGCCGGCTGACTGCCTCGGTATCGGTCAGGGTCCGATAGCGCGCTGCCTTGGCTTGCGCGGTTACGAGACTGGCCTGCGCGTTGGCCACCTGCGCTGACGCCTCGTCTCGCGCGGCATGATAGAGCGACGGGTCGATCTGGTAGAGCGGTTGGCCCGCCTTCACGATCGCGCCTTCGGTGAACAGCCGCGCCTTGACAATGCCGGCGACCTGCGGCCGCACGTCGGAGACCATATAGGCGCTGGTCCGGCCGGGCAGTTCGGTCGAAAGCGTGACCGGGCCTGCCGTAAGCGTGACCACGCCCACTTCGGGCGGCGCCTGCTCCGGCTGCTGCCCACCGCCGCAGCCGGCGAGCGAGAGCAACAACGGGAAGGCCACGGCGCACGCCCGCGCGAATTTCCAATGATGACGCATCGGCCTTCGGTTCAGAGCGTGCAGCGCCGGGTGACACCAGGGCGGACGGTGTAGCGGTCGGTGCGCGGGTTATAGCTGCGATATTTGCGCTTGCAGGCCTCGACATGGCGGTTCGAACGCGATGCGTTCTTTTGCGCGCGATGTTCGGCCTGGCGCGGCGCGTTGGCCTGCTGGCTGGCGTCACGATGTGCCGGCCGGTTCTGGGCGAAGGCAGTCGTGGGAACAAGAAGGGCTAGGGCGATGAGACAGGTTGTGATCCGCATGATGCTGAGACTCCCGATGGGCGTGGCGCGAAAGGCAACTGGTGCCTCGCCGGAGGCTCTTCATCGGCGAGCTGGCGTGTCAAAAAAAGGAAAGGTTGGTATCGGCGACGCTCAGCGCGTATCGAAGCAGGTGTTTCTGTCACTATTTGTATCGTTGCGTATCAACCGGAGCGGCGAGGCAGACATTGCCGGGCCGGGTTGCTATCATCGACCGGATGGAATCCACGCAAGATCACCCGGAAGATCAGGCGGCCGATCGCATCCTTGTCGTCGATGACGACGAAGATATTCGCGAACTGATCGTCAGACAGCTTCGCCAGGAACATTATGTCGTCGCGTCGGCAGGCAGCGTTGAGGCGATGCGGAGCGCGCAAGAAGCCCATCCGGCCGACCTGATCGTTCTCGATCTCAATCTGCCGGATGGCGATGGTCTGGCTCTCTGCCGCGCGCTGCGTGCCGAAGGTCTGACCAGCGCGATCATCATGGTCACCGCGCGCGATAGCGCAATCGACCGCGTGCTTGGCCTCGAGCTTGGCGCCGATGATTATCTGACCAAGCCGTTCGAGCCACGCGAGCTGCTGGTGAGGGTGCGCAACCTGCTGCGTCGATCGTGGGCCGCTGATGTGCAGCGCCCGCGCAACGCCCGTTACGCGCGCTTTGGATCGTGGCAGCTCGATCTGGTGCAGCGGCGGCTGGTCGCTTCCGACGATCGGCTGGTGATGCTTTCATCCGCCGAGTTCCGGTTGCTCAACCGATTCGTCGAATCGCCGCAGGAAGTGCTCTCCCGTGAGCAGTTGTTGCCCGAGCGCAGGGCGACGGTGGCGTTCGACAGATCGATCGATCTCCAGATCAGCCGTTTGCGCCAGAAGCTCGCGAGCGCCGGCGATGGCGAGGAATTGATTTTGACCGTGCGCAATGAAGGCTATGTGCTGGCAAGTCCGGTGACGTTCCAATGATGGCCAGAGGCGCGCTGGCGGGCGTATGCGTCTTTTTCGCGTCGATGGCGGGCCGCATCTTCGTGCTGCTCACCATCGGCATGGTCGCTGCCGCGATCGCCTCGCTGCTGGTCGCCGAGCAGGCGCGCAAGCGGGATTTCGAGCGGTTGCGGCTCGAACGGGTCGCGGCCAGCGTGTCCGACATCGCCGCGCGTCTGCGCGAGACGCCATCCGAGACCGAAAGAATGCTGGCGGAGCGCCAGATTATCGGTGCCCGTAATGCGCCCGATCATGTAGCACTCAGTGCGAGCGATCCAGTGCTCGGGGCGCTGCTAACCCGCTCGCTGGGTAATGCAGCCAGGCCGGAGGCGGGACAGGTGCCCGGAGGCTTGTGCTTTCCGCAACACCGCTTTGAAGCTGGCAGGGCTGCGGCGGGCATAGCCAACGGCCCGACGCCCGATTGCTGGATCGTGCGTTTCGTGGACTCGGTCGGTGTGCAGCGCGCGCTTGCGATCGACCTGCCGCCTCTGATCATTCCGCCGAGCTCGACGCTCAACCCCCTCTTTCTGCTAATCATCGTCGCGGCGAGCGGCCTTCTCTCCATCCTTGTCGCGCGGTTCGCCGCCGCGCCGCTACGCCGGCTGGCACAGGCAGCGGACGCCTTTTCGGTGTCGCTCGATCCTGCGCCTGTGCCGGAACGCGGTCCGGTCGAGGTCCGCGCCGCGCTCGGCACGTTCAACCTGATGCAGCAAAGGGTCCGGGAGGGGTTCCACGAGCGGACACAGGTGCTCGCGGCCATCAGTCACGACCTGCAAACGCCGCTGACGCGGTTGCGGCTTCGACTCGAGCAAGTCGAACATGAACCTCTGCGCGAACGGCTGGTTGCCGATCTGTCGGCGACACAGCGGCTGGTTCGCGAAGGTCTCGATCTGGCGCGCAGCAGCGAGAACAGCGAACCCAGCTCGCTCGTCGATATTGACTCGCTGCTGGCGAGCATCGCCGAAGATGCGGCCGAGTTCGGCGCACCCGTCGAGTTCGTTTCGGGATGCGGCGGAAATCTCCGGGTCAAGCCCGACGCGCTGGGGCGATGCCTCACTAATCTGATCGACAATGCGGTGAAATATGGCGGCAGCGCCGAGATTCGTTGCGTCCGGCATGATGGCCAGGTGACGATCAGCATACGCGATCGCGGCGCGGGCCTCGCGTCCGAGCAGCTCGAACGCATGTTCGATCCCTTCGTTCGCGGCGAAGCGAGCCGGTCCCGCGCGACGGGTGGAACGGGGATTGGTCTTACGATCGCGCGCGCGCAGGCACGGACATTCGGAGGCACGGTCGATCTTAAAAATCACCCGGAGGGCGGTCTCATAGCCGAAATCGCGGTTTCAGAGGATCACGTCTAGCAGGAGCGCATTTGAACATTCTTGTCAGGATGATGGCAGGGTAAGGTGTGAAGTCCTGACGACAATCGCCATAGCTTTGAGAGTTATGGGTTGCTGCCCGATGATAGCAAGCGCGGTATAGCGTGGCCGCCGAAGCTACAGGTCTGCCGCCAATCGCGGCGCAGGATCAGGAGCGTTTAAACGCCCTCCCCCGTCATGCGGGATTCACGCCCTGTTCTATATGTGATAATGTCCTTTATCACACACTCAAACAGCCACAGACCAAGGACGGAAAATGCGCGCGGTGCATGAGAATATCGACGGGCCTTTGGCGATCGGCGAAGACCTGGCCGTCTATGGCCTCATCACCCAGGGCGCGACCTTGCGCGAGGGGGTCAAGTTGATCCTGCACGGCACGATCGCCGGCGACCTTACGGTTGAGCCGGGATCGCGGGCGATCATCCACGGCACCGTCGCGGGGCGCATCTACAATCATGGCGGCCGGGTCGAAATGTTCGGCATGGCCGATGCGGTCGAGAACCTGTCCCCCGACGCCGCGACGATCATTGACGCGGCGGCGCATATCTTGCGCGGCCGCCGCTTGGAGACGGTGCGATGAGTGAGGATCAGGACGACGAGGCTTTCGCCGACAACTACGCCGAGCGCGACCAGGCCAAGGCGCTGCGCGAGCAGGCGCGCGCGGGCGGTCTATGCTTTGAGGCGTATCTTACCGGCGATCAGGCCGATTGGCTGTTGGAGCGGGTCGAGGCCGGCATGTTCGTTGATCCTTCCGAGGCGGTGTTCGCGATCGTCCAGAACTTCATCGACATGGAGCCGCACCGCGATTTGCGCGACGAGCTGCTACGCCGGATATTGGAGCGCAGCCTTGAGGACGTGAGGGCTGGCCGCGTCCGCGATGCCGACGAGGTGTTTGCCGAATTGCGCCGGGAGCTGGCGAAGCCGCGCCCCGAGGCGGCGCGGTGGCAGAAGATCCAGCGATGAACCAGCTCGCCCCCCTGCCCTCGCCGGCGCTGGCGTTGCCGGCCCTGGTCGCGACGGCCGACGAGCGCGCGCGGCTGCGCTTCCTTGAGTTCTTCGCCGTCACCATTCGCAACCCGCATACGCGCCGCGCCTATATGCGCGCGGCGGGCGACTTCCTGGCCTGGTGTGAGGCGCGCGGCGTCGTATCGCTCGCCGGCGTGCAGCCGCTTCACGTCGCGGCCTGGATCGAGGCGCTGGGGGGCGAACTGGCCCCGCCCAGCGTCAAGCAGCAGCTCGCGGCCGTGCGGAGCCTGTTCGACTGGCTGGTGACGGGCCAGGTGGTGCCGGTGAACCCCGCCGCGTCGGTGCGCGGGCCGGCGCATAGCGTGCGGCGCGGCAAGACGCCGATCCTTGCCCCCGACGAGGCGCGCGCCTTGCTCGACAGGATCGACATAGGCACCGACGCGGGCTTGCGCGACCGCGCGCTTATCGGCCTCATGGTCTATTCGTTCGCCCGGATCGGCGCGGCGGTGACGATGATCGTTGACGATGCTTTCGTGCAGAATCGCCGCCTATGGGTCCGCCTGCATGAGAAAGGCGGCAAGCGCCACGAAATGCCGTGCCACCACAATCTAGAGGAATATCTGTTGGCCTATATCGAAGGGTGCGGCTTGCGCGAGGACCGCAAGGGGCCGCTGTTCCGCACGATCGGCCGCAAGACCAAGCGGCTGACTGCCACCCCCCTGCCCCAGCAAAGCGCCTTTGCGATGGTGCGGCGGCGCGCGGCGGCGGCCGAGATCGGGACGGCGATCGGCAATCACTCGTTCCGCGCGACCGGGATCACCGCCTATTTGAAGAACGGCGGCACGTTGGAGACGGCCGCGACGATGGCGAACCACAGCTCGACGCGCACCACCCAGCTCTATGATCGGCGGCCCGATGACGTGACGCTGGACGAGGTGGAGCGGGTGTTGATCTAGGCGGCGAGCGCCGGCGCACAGGCCCAGCACTCGCCCTGCCACTGGAATCCTACCCGCTGCGCGTTGGCGACGACCGGGGGCGCACCGCCTTGCCAGAAGGCCCGCATTTGCGCGGCGTCGTCCAGATCGGGGGCGGCGACGATCGCGCGCGCGGCCTGGATGAACTGCCCATGCCCGAACACATAGACCAGCGCGGCGGGCGGGAGCGCGGCCAGGCGCGCCAGGGTGGCTTCCACGCGCCGGAGGAAGCCGGCGAAGCTCTCGGCCCCTTCCCCGTCGCAATAATCGGGGGCGGCCGCCGTCCAATAGCGTTCGACATGGGGCCGGCGATCGGCGGCGGCCGTGCCGTTCCAGCGCGCCGGTTGCAGATAGGTGAACTCGGCTATGTCCCACGTCTCCACCGGCACGCCGGGAAAGCGGGCGATGGTTGGCGCGGCCGTCTGCCGGGTGCGCTGAAAGGGCGATGTGACGATCAGCGACGGCGCTTCGGCCCATTCCCGCGCGAGCTGGCCCGCCTGCCCTTCCCCGCGCTGCGTCAGCGCGATCGACGCCACATCGGCGCTCGCAAGCCCGGTGTTGGCCGTGCTTTCCCCATGCCGGATGAATACGGCCCTCATGCCTGATTACTGGCGCAGGCGATCGAGCGTCCAGCCTTCCGGCAATTCGTCGCCGGGTTCGGGCGGTCGATTGGGCACCTTGTCGAGAATACGGCCCAGGCCGCTGCCGGTGTGGCCCTTCGCGCGGCGCGTGAAGAACTCGGCCGCCGTCTCGACCACGCCGATTTTCTGCGCGACCGCCGTTGCGATCCATTGATTGAGGCTAACGCCATCTTCCTTCGCCAGTCGCGTCGCTGCCGCCTTGATCGAGGTTGGCAGCTTGAGCGGGTAAGTCGCCTTGCTCATTGTCATAACTCCTTCAACAGATCGGCGGGCTGCATCAACCGGATTCCGAAGCGCGGGGCCGCGCCCCTGAAATCACGGATATTATAGGTCACAAGCGCATCGGCTCGCCCGTTAATCGCCGCTTCCAACACCATTTCGTCATCCGGGTCGCGCAGTTGCGGCCGCCACAACAAATGCACCTCCACCCGCTCTACAAGCGCCGCCAGTTCGGCAAGCAGTTCGTCCACGGCTTCCAACGTCAACCCCGACACTTGCCGCTGTTCTGGTCGTTTCAGCACGTCCTCATATTCGAGGAACAGCGACGGCGTGGCGAGTATCTTCAAGCGGCCATATTCGACGGCTCGCAGCAGAGCGAAGCTCGCTCCCGTTTGGCTCCGCAGCGCCGTGGCGATAACCGAGGTGTCCAATACGACTCTTTGCATTGCGCCTAATATAACATCCTATGGGATGTTTTCCTAGATGGCTTCTCGACGCCCCTGACTAAGCGAGCAAGCGCCTGCCGATGGCCGGGAGCGAGATCGCGTGCGCGGATCTCGCGGGCGGCGATGTTGTCATTTCAGATTCACCCCCGGCGCTATTGTCATTCCAGAGTTGGGGCGACCTCTATAGCGGCGATTATCTATCATATGTATATCATACCGCTATCGTTAAGCAGTTATTCCGATATTAAAGGGAAATAGCGGGCGCATCCCTTCGGGCACGGCTCTATCTCCGCGTGACCGCTCCGACCAAGCCCGCAAGCGGTCTTGGCGCATAAGCGTGACGATCCTCGCGTGAGGCAGGGGCAAGGCCCCTGCCCTGTCGTGCCGGCGTGCGCCGGCGCGTCGCTCGTTTGCGTGGGGAGAGGGCGTTCCGTCCCCCTCTCCCCAGCAACGGGAATCAGCGTGACCGGGTTGGCGCAAGCGCCCGCCCGCACCACTCCCGCAGATTCCCGCTGCCCCCCTCTCCTGTCGTCGTTCTTGGGCGTCCGTGTTCCGGCCGATGGCACGGCCATCGCCGGACAGGCGATTTGAAGGGAGTAAAGACGATGACGCAGGACAACCGGGAAAGCTGGCTCAATCGGGTGGCGGCGGGCATGGCCCCGCTGTTCGAGGCGCTGGAAAGCCCCCTGCCCGCGCGTATCCGCGTGGCGATCGGCTTCACCAGCGCGGGCCGCAAGGGCAAGGCGATCGGCGAGTGCTGGGATAACCGGCTAAGCGCAGACGGCCATTTTGAAATCTTCATCCGGCCCGACCTCGCCCACGCGCCCGACGCCATGCCGTCGCAGATCGCGGCCATTCTCGCGCATGAGCTGGTCCATGCCGCTGTCGGCATCCCGGCAGGGCATGGGAAGGCGTTTAAGCGGGTCGCCCTTGGCCTTGGCCTGGTCGGGCCGATGCGCGCCACCACCCCCGGCGACGGCTTCCTTGCGGCTATCGCGCCGATCCTTGCCGATGTTGGCCCCCTCCCCCATGCCCGTCTCGATACGGACGGGGAGTCGACCGCGCCGAAGAAGCAGAAAACCCGGATGCTCAAATGCGAGTGCGCGACGTGCGGCTATACGGTGAGGACCGCGCGCAAATGGCTTGAGCAGGCCGGAGCGCCGCTTTGCCCGATCGAGGATCATGGCCGGATGGAGCATGAACCGCTGGACGACGACGAGGGCGAGGGCGGCGAATAGTCGCTATTATCGAATGTATATCGCCTAGCATTACAAACGATGCTATAGCGCGCGCATATTGCCAGCGGAGCGAGAGCGGAATGATATTGGCAGTCGGAAATACCAAGGGCGGCGTGGGCAAGACCACGCTGGCCGTCAATCTCGCGGTCGCGCGCGCGCTTGCGGGGCGCGACCTCTTGCTGGTGGACGGTGACGAGCAGGGAACCGCCCTCACCTTCACCGAGCTTCGCGCGGAGCGTCTTGGCGCGGCCGGCTATACCGCCGTCGCGCTTACCGGCGCGGCGCTTCGCAGCCAGGTGCGCCAGCTCGCCCCCAAATATGATGACATCATCATTGATGTGGGCGGGCGCGATACCGGCTCGCTGCGCGCCGCGCTTACCGTGGCCGATACGCTGCTGGTGCCGGTGCAGCCGCGCAGCTTCGACGTGTGGGCGCTCGATCAGGTCGCGGCGCTGGTCGCCGAGGCCCGCGAGATCAACGAAGGGTTGCGCGCCGTCGCGATCCTCAACGGTGCGGACCCGCAGGGCGGCGACAATGAGGCGGCCTTGCAGATGATCGGCGACCTTGAGGGAATCGACGTGCTGCCCACGTCGATCGTGCGCCGCAAGGCGTTCCCGAACGCGGCGGCCGAGGGCAGGGCGGTGGTGGAACATTCCCCGCGCGACGCCAAGGCGATCGACGAGCTGGCCGCGTTGGTCGATGCGGTATTTGTATAGCATAATGATAGCGGAGTGAATAATAATGGCTATCGCTCGTAAACCGAACAGCAAGCCTAAGCCGCCCGCCGACGACAGCGCGGCCGACGCCTTCATAGCCGGTGCCGCGAAACCGGCGACGCCAGCGACCGGGCCGGCGATCGGGGAGGCGGCCGAGGACGGGCCGCGCAAGTCGCCGGTGATGCTTCGCTTCGATCGCGCCTTGCTGGCGAAGGTCGATGCGGCCGCGAAGCGGCGCGGCATCAGCCGCAGCGCATGGATTCAGTTCACGGTGAGCAGGGCGCTCGACGCCGGCGAGGGGTAGGGCGGGCGAAGGCTAGGCCGCCGCCGCGCGCGAAAGGTGAGTTTTGGGGTAGGGCCTCACTTTTAGGCCGCTGGCGCACTGAAATCCACCAGCACCGGCATTTCCGGTATGTCCCCGCGCAGCCGCGCGCGCCGCACGATGCTATGTTGGTCGATCAGGTTTTGCGCGTCGCGGCGGCCGCTCATGGTCTTGGGAAGCCACATCATCGAAACCCGCTCGACCTTGCGCCCCTTCTTGATCGGGGTGAACTCGACCCAGAAGGGGCAGAGCTTGTTGATTTCCTCTTTGGCGACCTTGAGGCAGTATTTGTTGAAATCCGCGAAGCGTTCCAACTTGCCTTCCGGCACGTTGAGCAGGCCGCGCAGCTCCGCGATGGTGAACTCCTCGCTTTGCTTGTATTCGAGGCCGATGCGCCGCTCGATCATTTCATAGAGGCACAGCGCGTATTTCGACTCGAAGCAATACATCACTTGCGTCTTGAGGCGCGCATAGACCTCGCTGTTACGCAATATCTCAATCAGTTCCTCGGGGATGCGGTAATGCAGGAAGCCGTCTTTTTCGAGGCTTTCATCGCTGGGGCCGAGAAGCTGGACGCGGCGCTTGTAGCTCTTGCCGCCCTTGCGGATCGTGACGATCGCGATGGTGCCCATGAGGCGCAGCAGCGAGCTTTCTATGCGCTCATTGCCCTGGTGCGTGCCTTTGAGCGCGGTCTTGGTGATGCGATGAATGACCGGCTCGCCGATCCGCTCCCAGGCGTTCGCGATCAGCAGATTGTAGATTCGGCGATCGGCGAGGGTGAGGGGGGTCAGCTCGACAATATCGACCAGCTCGCCGGGTTTGACGATTTCCCCGTAATTGGCGGGATCGAACGGATTGCCGCGCCCCTTTTGCGCGAGGGTGAGGGCGGTATTGTCGCCTTGGGCAGCCTTCGCCTTTCCGCCGTTTACAGGTGAGTTTGTATGCGCCATGCACTCACCTTAGCAGCAACGGTGAGTTAGGCAATTCCTAAAGCTCGCTGATCGCGCGGGGAGGGGATACCCCAAAACTCACCGTCGATCGGGCAGCTACCCCAAAGCTCACCGGACTCGACCCCAACACTCACTTTTACCGACCCCAAAACTCACCGCAGGCTACCCGAAAACTCACGCGACTCGACCCCAACACTCACTTTTCGAGGCATTTTTTCTAGGTTTTTCGCGGGTTTCCGGCCCCTGAATCTTGAATCTAAGAAGAATTATTGAATCAGAAGGCGAACGGTGAGCTTTGGGGTAGCCCCGCCTGTGGATAACTTCACACTGGCCTCGCCCCATACCTCAAAAGAAGAAGAAAAGCGCCGCCTCTTGGGGGCTTCGCCCCCGCCGGCTCGCGGCCTTCGGCCGCCCCGGATGGCTAAAGCCATCCTCCCACCCGGCATCCCCCATGATGAGCCGGCTTCGCCGGCACGTTTTTCGTTTTAGTGGAGAATCATTCAATGTCGTGCCTCTCCCACAACCACAGCGCCCAGCGGCACCGTCACAATTGGCTTTCCAGAAAAGCCAGGCGGATAGGGCGGTGATCCATTCGAGAGGGCAGGGCGGGCGGAAATGTCGTCCCTGTTGCGATTTCCGGGCCATCCAGCCTCATTTCGGATGTTTGGAGGGGTCGGGGGAAGGTCCAGCCCTTCATGCCGCTCTACGGGCTTCCCACGCGGTCGGCCTTTGGCAACAGATCCTCGGGGTATCACACACCGCGCAGCGCGAAAGGTGAGTCCATACCCCAAAACTCACCTTTCGCGCGCCGCGATATGGCGGAACGCTATCTAACAGATATACAATTGATATTATGATGCTTGCGCCGCGCCGTTTAAACGTGCCGCACCGGGTCGAACTTCCCCGCGAACTCGCGATCAGCATGATAGGCGAGCTTGGTGGCGACGATCGGGCGCTGACCGGCGAGGAACAGGAGCTGCAAATCGGGCCGCAGGGTGCGGACTTCATCGGGAGTCAGCAGCGGGCGGCCGACATGCTGGACGCCGAACGAGATTCCGGTTTCCTCCGCGTCGAGGGCGCGGCTCATGGTCTCGAACATCACCGTTTCCTGGCCGAGCAGATCGGAGACGAGCTTGGCGCTGTCATAGTCGTTCACGCCAAATATCTGCAATGCGCCGGCGTTCGAGAAGAAGGTGCCGGCGCGGTCGCGGTAGAGCGCGCGGAGCTGGTGAATATCTTGGCAAATCGGCCAGAGCTGGACGCCGTAGCCCGCCATCAGGCCCATAGCGCGTTCCACCGGATCGAGGCGGCCGAGCGCCGCGAATTCATCGAGCAGGAACAGGACGGGGCGGGCAGGGGCCGCGTCGCGTGACAGATCGGTGAGGGCTTGCGCGATCATCAGGCGCAGCCAGCGGGCATAGGCGGCGATGCGATCGGGGGGCAGGACGAGGAACAGGGTTGCCGGCGACGCCTTCATGTCGCCGAACGCGAAATCCGAGCGGCCGAGAACCTGGCCCATGCGCGGGCTGTCGAGGAAATGGGTATGGCGCTGCGCGGCCGACAGCACGCCGGAGGCTTCCTTGTCGGACTTGCCGAGGTGGCGATTGGCGGCGCGCGCGACCAGGCCGCCGCAGCCTTGCATGTCGGCGAGCAGGGCGGCGAAGGCTTGCGGGGCGAGCGTCAGATGATCGCGCAGCGTGGCGAGGGTGCGGGTCGCGGGCGCTTCGCTGGCGACGATATGGAGGATCAGGCCGGCGATCAGCGCCTTGGCTTCGTCGTTCCAATGCGCCTCGCCCGCTTCGCCGGGAGCGTCATAGACCAGCGCGTCGGCGAGCGTCATGGCGTCGTCGGCCAGATCGAGGCCGGCAGGGTCGATGCGATCGAGCGGATTGAACGCGGCCGAGGGAAGGCCGGTGATGCCGAACGGATCGAGGATATGGACCGGGCCGAACCTGGCGCGCTCGCGCGCGGTGACGATGGCGTTCTCGCCCTTAGGGTCGATGCAGACGACCGGGCCGGAATAGTCGATCAGGTTGGGAATGATCGTGCCCACGCCCTTGCCGGTGCGCGTCGGCGCGATCGTCAGCAGATGGGCGGGGCCGGGATAGCGCAGCAGCTTGCGGGTTTTCATGTCGCGGCCGATCAGCAGGCCGGTATCGGCGCGGGCGAGGGCGCGCGTCTCGTTCGCCGTGGCGAAGCGGGCCGAGCCGTGGGTGTCGTCGCTGTCGGGACCGCCATAGCGCAGGATCAGCGGTTGAAAGAGGGCGCGCAGGGTGACGAGGATCACGACCAGGCCGGTGAGCATCATCACCGCCTGATAGATCAGGGAGTCGCGCGGCAGGCCGAGCAGCTTGCCGAGCAGGAGCGGCATCCCGAGGCCCAGCACCAGGCCGACGATCAGGAACAGCATGGCGACGCCGAACAGGTGGCGAATGAGCGCGATCGGGCTAAGGGTCAGGGCGGTGATCGCCCATATCGGATTGCGGCGCGACAGGCGGGCGACGTTGCGGAGCGCGCGGCCGAGCTGGCGGAACCATTCGACCAGTATCACGACACCCCCCGTTCATCGTGCGCGTCGGCTTCCGCATCGAACGCGCGTTTGCCCCGCCGTTTCCACAGCGCCAGCGCGTTGCCATCCTCGCGCGCCCTGGCGGCGAGATCGAGCATCGCGCCGTAGAGGGTGGCGCGGTCGTCGTCGGTGAGATCGACCAGGCCGGCTTTCTGGACGAGGCCGCCCAGCTCTATGAGGTGGCGGGTGCGTTCGCGTCGGGCCACGACCCATCCCCTCGTATCGGTGCGGCGCGCGGCGGCTTCAACGCGGTGCGTCGCCTGTTGCAGCTTCGCCGCCGCCTTGTCGGCCGCCAGCATCGCCCTTGCGAGCCTTGCGCCCGCGCCCTTGAAAAAAGGCCGCGCCCTTCACGCGCCACGCCTCCCTTTCGTCCGCGCTGGCCGCTTCCACGGCGGCGATCAGCGCGCCGGCGAGCGTATCGAGATCGAGCGCATCGGCCCCGGTGGACGTGACCAGTTCGCCGAGCTGCTGGACCTTGCGAGCCTTGAGCGCCTTGGCCTTGTCGTTCAGCGCCCGCAGCTCCGCGTCATAGTCGCGCACCTTCCGCATGTTCTCTCCCTCGCGCCCATGAACAGGAAGCCGCAGCGTAGCACGATCGCGCGCGCGAGGAACGCCCCGAAGCAGAAAATGCGGCGAAGTCAATCACGCGAACGGCAGAGAGTGCGAGTGCGCGCTTATACGTCGTTGCCGACATGCGCTAAGAAGTGCAATAAGCAGGATGTCATGGCGATCTATCATTTCTCGGCCAAGGTCATCAGCCGCGCCAACGGATCGAGTGCCGTTGCGTCTGCTGCCTACCGTTCGGCATCCGAGCTGCACGATGACCGGCTCGGCCGCGGTCACGATTTCTCGAACAAGGCCGGCGTCGTCCATTCGGAAATCATACTGCCGGAAGGTGCGCCGGGGCGTTTAAGCGATCGTACAACCTTGTGGAATGAGGTCGAGGCAGGGGAGAATCGCAAGGACGCGCAGTTAGCGCGCGAGGTCGAGTTCTCGATTCCGCGCGAGCTGAACCAGACGCAGGGCGTGCAGCTCGCTCGCGATTTCGTCGAAAAACAGTTCGTCGATCGCGGCATGGTCGCGGACCTGAATGTGCATTGGGACTTCGCCGAGGATGGCAGTCCTAAGCCCCACGCGCATGTCATGCTTTCAATGCGCGAAGTCGGGCCGGAGGGCTTTGGCCAGAAGGTGCGCGAGTGGAACAGCACGGCGCTGTTGCAGGGCTGGCGCGAGGCATGGGCTGATCATGTCAATGAGCGCCTGGCCGAGCTGGATATCGACGCCCGCATAGATCATCGGACCTTGGAGGCGCAGGGCATCGACCTTGAGCCGCAGCACAAGATCGGGCCGGCCGCATTGCGTATGCCCGAACAGGGGCTTGAGGCCGAGCGGGTCGAGGACCATGCCCGGATCGCGCGCGAGAATGGCGAGAAGATCATCGCCAGGCCGGAAATCGCGCTCGACGCGATCACGCGCCAACAGGCGACGTTCACCCGGCGCGACCTCGCGCAGTTCGCGTTCCGGCACAGCGACGGCAAGGATCAGTTCGACCAGGTGATGAGCGCGGTTCGATCCTCGCCCGAGCTGGTGGCGCTGGGCAAGGACGGGCGCGGCGAGGACCGCTTTACCTCGCGCGATATGATCGACACCGAACAGCGGTTGGAGCGCGCCGGCGACCGGCTTGCGGAGAGGGAAGGGCATGGCCTCCCGACGACGGCTCAGGATCTCGATGCTGCCGCCGGGAGTGGTGGCCTGGTGCTAGGGGGCCAGCAGCAGGCAGCGCTGGAGCATATAAGGGCGAGGGGCGATCTTGCCATTGTCGTCGGCTACGCCGGCACCGGCAAATCGGCCATGCTGGGAGTCGCCCGCGACGAGTGGGAGCGGGTCGGCTACCAGGTGCGCGGCGCGGCCTTGTCGGGAATCGCGGCGGAGGGGCTTGAGGGTGGTTCCGGCATCGCCTCGCGCACGATCGCCAGCATGGAATATCAGTGGGAGCAGGGCCGCGAGCTGCTAGGCCCACGCGACGTGCTGGTGATTGACGAGGCCGGCATGATCGGCACGCGCCAGATGGAGCGCGTGCTTAGCGAGGCCAAACGGGCGGGAGCCAAGGTGGTTCTTGTCGGCGACGCCGAGCAGTTGCAGGCGATCGAGGCCGGCGCGGCGTTCCGCGCGCTTGCCGAGCGGCACGGCGCGGCCGAGATCAACGAGGTTCGCCGGCAGCATGAGTACTGGCAGAAGGAGGCGACGCGAGCGCTGGCGACGGGCCGCACTGGCGAGGCGATCCATGCCTATGAGCAGCACGGCATGGTCCACGCGGCCGAGACGCGCGAGGCGGCGCGGGCCGAGCTGATCGACACATGGGATGCGCAGCGCCGCGCCGATCCCGACAAGATGCGGATCATCCTCACCCATACCAATGCCGAGGTCCGTGACCTGAACCTGGCCGCGCGCGATCGGCTGCGCGACGCCGGCGAGCTGGGGCAGGATATGCGCGTGTCGGCCGAGCGGGGCGCACGCGAGTTCGCGACCGGCGACCGCATC
>Ga0180219_1000718_pt1 | contig 24535 bp, 24 predicted proteins | sample eDN3rd30CBELigMG_FD_151338 | JGI IMG/M metagenome (GOLD analysis project Ga0180219, IMG submission 151338) | Enriched Miracle-Growth compost microbial communities from Emeryville, California, USA - eDNA 3rd pass 30_C BE-Lig MG (version 2)... ... | reverse complement strand
AGTTTGCCATCATGAGTCCCCTCTGTTGTGAAAATCTCTCGCCGCCCAAGGCGCTTTCGCCGGCCACCGGGCCAATACCTGCACCTGCACCGACTATAATTTATCGTCGATAAGTTATTGGCCGATGTTCATCCAGAGGTGCCACGGAGTCAAGAGGCAACTGGACTGCCAGCTTCACGGGCCGATCGACGTGCCTTACGAGACCCGCCGCCACGGCTGCTGTTTCACTTCATGAAGCGGGTTTGCCGGAGTGCTGAAAAGGGAGGTGTCGGTATGTAGTATCGCGCTCGTCCAGCCTGGGGGCGGCAGCGACGATCGGTCCGGCTCCTTCGCAGGCCGGAAAAGGGAGAGTCGGCTCGGAGGGGCTCCCAGTCTAGACAGCGACCCCAGCAGCCCGGGCTTTGGTTTCGATACCCAGCACGATGGCATCCAGCGCCTCTTCGAAGGCGGTGTCAGGATCATGGTAGGCTTCGATCATCTGGCGCGTTTCCTCCCGCTGTTCGTAAAGAATCCAGCCGAGCAGGAAGCTTGCCACCGCCCCGCCGGCAGCCGTCGCCATGGGTGCCGGCAGGCCGGCACGAACGAGCGGCTTGATGAGCTGCGGAAAAACGACGGTGCGCAGCCTCTCCGTGGGGGGTGTGCTCATCATGATGATGCCACTGTCTTTGTGATTGAGCAGGGCTTTGCGCTGCTCCTTGACAACGGACCTCAGCCAGTCCCCCCAGTTCCCGCCAGCTTCCAGTGCTTCGATGGGATCTCCCAGAATATGCTCGACCATCAGGCCCATGAGCTGCTGCTTGTTCTTGACGTGCCAGTAAAGAGCGGGGCTCTGCACCCCCAGCTCCTTTGCGAGCGAGCGCGTCGAGAGCGCTGCCACGCCTTCCTTGTCTACGAGTTCCCAGGCGGCCTCGACCATGCGCTCAGCCGAGAGGTTGCTTGCATCTTTTCTGGGGCGACCGACCACTTATCCTCCTTGACGGTATGCGATTTGTAATTTATCGTCGATAAATAATAACTCAAGTTCAATGATAAGCTAGGGGCCTTCGAAGTGGAAATCTCAATTCTTCAAGCGGAACGCTGTTTGGTGGGCGAAGGGCCTGTTTGGGACGTGCGGGACCAGGCGCTCTATTATGTGGATATCGTCGGCAAGAAGGTCTTCCGCTTCACGCCGGAGAGCGGGACGACGGAGTCCTGGGAGGTGCCGAGCGTGATCGGCTCCATGGCCCTTCGGGAAGAGGGCGGCGCCGTTGTGGCCCTGAAGGACGGCATCCATGCGCTGGATTTCGACACCGGCGCGGTGACGCTGCTGGCGCGTCCCGAGGGGCAGGCCGAACGTGTGCAGTTCAATGACGGCAAGGTGGACCGGCGGGGACGCTTCGTTGTCGCCTCCGGTGATTCCGACCTCAAGGACACCCAGCATGTGGGCTCCTTGTACAGCCTCGGAGCGGACCACAGGCTGAGAGAGTTGGACAGGGGCATGGCCATCAGCAACGGCCCCTGCTGGTCGCCGGACAACCGGACCTTCTACTTCTCCGACAGCCTGGATTATCAGATCTACGCCTACGATTATGACATTGAGACTGGCGTCGCCACCAACCGGCACAACTTCGCCAACACGCGCGAGCTGGGCGGCATTCCGGACGGCGCCACCGTGGACACCGATGGCCTGATGTGGATGGCTATTTGCGAGGGCTCCAAGGTGGTGGCTTTCCGGCCCGATGGCAAGGTGGAGCGTGTCATCGACATGCCGGTGAAGGCGCCGGCCAGCGTGATGTTCGGCGGGCCGAACCTCGACCGGCTGTTCGTGACGACCATCGATATCGGTTTCCTCATGGGGCGGGATGCCAGCGAGGGTGACGGACATATCTTCGTCATCGACGGGCTGGGCGCCAAGGGCATTGCGGAGCCGCGCTATGCCGGGTGAGACGCCGGAGGCTCGGCCAGGATTCCGCGGCTCGCTCCTGCTGCTGCTGGTCGTCGTCTTCATCAACATCGCAGGCTTCAGCCTCATCCTGCCGCTGCTGCCCTTCTACGGACAGGCGCTGGACGCATCGCCCTTCGCGGTGACGACGCTCTTTGCTGCCTATTCGCTGGGCAACATCTTCGGCGAGATTTTCTGGGGGCGCTTGTCCGACAAGGTCGGGCGGCGGCGCATCCTCATCGTCGCCATCGCCTGTGCGGCCCTGAGCTACGTGGCTTTCGCCTATGCCTCGGTTCTGTGGTTGGCGCTCCTCATCCGGGTGATCAGCGGCTTCTTCAGCGGGACTCTGGGCGTCTGCCAGAGCTATATCGCGGACATCACCCCGCCGCAGGACCGCGCCAAGAGCTTCGGCTATTTCGGGGCGGCCTTCAATCTGGGCTTCGCTCTCGGCCCGGCCATCGGCGGCCTGCTGGCGCGGCCGGAGCTTGGGTTGGTGGGCTTCCGCCTGCCCATCCTGGTGGCGGCGGGGCTGGCCGGCGCGGCGGCTCTCTGGTCGTTCCTCGTCCTCAAGGAAACGCGGGTGGGCGGCACCGCCCAGGTGCAGAAATGGGGTGATGCGCTCAAGTTCGTGAGCACCCATTCCCTCGTGATGCGGCTCTTTATCCTGGCCTTCATCGCGGTGGGGGCCTTCGCCTCCATGGAAGCAGTGTTCGGCTTATGGACGGAGCACAATTTTGGCTGGTCCACGTCGGAGGTGGGGCTGACCTTTATCGGTCTGGGCGCCGCCGGCATGTTCGTGCAGATCTTCCTGATCGGGCCGTTGGTCCGGCGCTTCGGTGAGGCCCGGGTGATCGTCGGCGGCTTGACGGTCCTCTTCTTCAGCATGGTCCTGCAGCCGGTTCTGCGCGATCCTATTGCGGCCGTGGCGCTGATGACCTGCCTCATGGTGGGGCACAGCCTGACCTTCCCCAACCTTGGCGGGCTCGTTTCGCGCTCCGCCGGATCGGATGTGCAGGGCAGTGTCAACGGCCTACTGATGGCCAACAACGCCCTGTCACGCATCGTCACGCCTCCCTTCTTCGGCTTCGTCTTCACGGCGGCCGGTCCGGATTATCCCTACTTCGTGTGTGCTGGGCTGATTGCGGTCGCGGTCTTCGTCGCCCTGCAGGTGGTGCGCATCCGCACAGCCGAGGAGGCCGAGAAGGCGGAGGCCACGACATGACGGCGATGTTTTCACAAGGAGAGAGAGTATGACGTCACTGGACATACCGGCCGGTCGCATCGACGCGGCGTTGAAGGCCTTTGCCGGCGTCGTCGGCACCGACAATGTCTTCCAGACCGAGGTGGACCAGACCGCCTATTCCGATCCCTTTGCGCCAAAGGAGGGCCTGCATGTGCCCTCCGCCGCGGTGGCTCCCGAAACGGTGGAGGAAATCCAGGCCATCGTGCAGATCGCCAACGAGCACAAGCTGCCGCTGTGGCCCATTAGTCGCGGCAAGAACTACGGCTATGGTGGCCCCGCGCCGGTCCTCGCCGATTCCGTGGTGCTCGATCTTTCGCGTATGAAGAAGATCGATGTGGATGTGGAGAACGGCACTGTGCTGGTCGAGCCGGGGGTCAGCTTCTTCGATCTCTATGACTATCTGCAGGAGCGCGACATCCCGCTCTGGCTTTCCGTGCCCGGCAACAGCTGGGGTTCGGTGGCCGGCAATGCTCTGGACCGCGGTGTAGGCTACACCAGCTATGGCGACCATGCCGCCCGCATCTGCGGGCTCGAGGTGGTGATGCCCGATGGCGATCTGGTGCGCACCGGCATGGGGGCCATGGCCAACTCCACAAGCTGGCAGCTCTACAGGCCTGGTTTCGGCCCCTCTTGGGACAGCATGTTCTGCCAGTCCAATTTCGGCATCGTCACCAAGCTGGGCCTCTGGCTGATGCCGGAGCCGGAATCGGTCCTGGGTTTCGAGATCGCCGCCGACAAGCCGGACGATCTGGGCTGGATGGTCGATACACTCATGCCCTTGCGGCGCGAGGGCGTCATCCAGCAGTCGCCGTCCATCGGCAACTGGCTGCGCTCGGTGGCTGTGCTCACCCAGCGCGACGACTGGGTGGAGCCGGGGGCGCCCATCACGGACGATGTCATCGCGCGCATTCGCAAGGAGTTTAATCTCGGCTGGTGGAACGTCTCGATCCGCTTCTATGGCCCGCTGGACATCACCGAGGCCACGGCCCGGGTCGTGAAGAAGGCCTTCGACAAGACACCGGTGCTCAGCATGGAGCCGACGCGCTGGGTGCAGGGGGACCCGCCGGAAGGCTCCCCCGCCACCGGCGTCCCCATCACCTTCCCGCTGGCCAACGCCAACTGGTGGGGCGGGCGCGGCGGTCATATCGGCTTCTCGCCCGTGATGCCGGCCAACGGCGACGTGGCGATGAAGGAGTTCAAGGCCAACTATGCGCTCTACCAGGAATACGGCTTCGACTATCACCCGAGCTTCGCCCTGGGCGAGCGGCACATGACTAATGTGAACCAAGTGCTCTTCGACCGGGATGACGCCGAGATGATGACACGGGTTAATGAGTTCTTCGAACTGCTGGTGAACCGGGCCCATAAGCAGGGCTACGGAGAGTATCGCACGCATATCGAATATATGGACACGGTCGCCGGCACCTATGACTTCAACGACAATGCTTTGCGCCGTCTCAACGAAAAGGTGAAGACGGCGCTGGATCCCAATGGCATTGTGGCGCCGGGCAAGAGCGGTATCTGGTCCGCCCGCCAGAGGGGGGAGCGCTGATGGCACGTTGTTCTGACATCAAGAAACTGGTCTTCATCCTCTCGGCCGTCGCCCTCCTGACCGGGTGCGGAGAGGCTTCGGCACCCCCCGCCGCGGCTGAGCCCAATGGGGAGGAACCCAAGGAGGACTGGACCTCGCAAGGCGCGGCCGTCATGCAGGACCGCTCGGCCGCGACTGAAGCGGAAGCGCTGTACGTGGAAAAATGCGCCATGTGTCACCGCGAACTGGGAATGGGAACCGTGCTCCTGTCGCGCCGTCTCGATCCTGCGAAAGCCGAGCTGGAGGAGCGGGACGACCTTACGGCCGACTATGTCACTACGGTGGCCCGGGTAGGGCTCGGCAACATGCCCCCCATTCCGCGCGGCGAAGTATCGGATGAGCAGCTTGAGGTGATTGCCGGCTATCTGGCAAAGGAGGCGGACCAATGAACACCGGTATGACACGCAGGCAGGTGATGGTTTCGGTCGGGGCGGGGGCCGTGGCCGCCGGCTCCCTCTCGTCCCTCAAGGCGAGGGCGGCCGGCATGGGCGATGGTGCGCGTTTGCTGCTCGTCGACGGAGCCCTGCCGACGCAGTGGCAGCGGGAGTTGGGCAATACCCAGGGAAGTGAGCCCGTCATTCTTCGGGACGAACTCGTCCGGCAGTGGCGGCATGGCCTGCACCAGCAGGTGATGGCCAGGGCCGGCGCTACCATTGCCCTGGTGAAGTGGGACAAGCTCTTGGTGCTGGAAGGCCTGGCACGCGAGGAGCGTCTCCCCGTGTCGTCGGAGCGGATAGATCGGCATATTTTCCTGGTGACTCTTTAACTGCTCGGAGCAGCGGGCGTACCAGATCCGTCGCCCTCAAGACCACAATGCTCCCGAGTACGAATATTTCGATGATAGATGGGCAGCTAATTCTTAAGGTCAGCCAGCTGCCTAGTTAGAAGCCACCTCTCGCGGATATCTCCTCTAGCTTTGGACTAAAATTGATCAACGATAAATGATAACATCCCGGGACGTATCAATCCATCAGGGGAGCATGACATGACACTGAACCGCAGAACCTTTCTCAATAATGTCACGGCACTGGCTACCATGGGCACCGCCGGCGGCGCCATTGCATCAGCCGGATCCGCACTGGCGCAATCCGGCGGTCGCATGCGCCGCATCGCGACGGAAGAGGCGTTCGCCATCCCGGAGCAGACCGAGGCCATGCGCGAGGTGGTGGAGAATTTCTCCGGCTATGATCCGGATATTTATCTCTGGGAGAAGATTCTGGCGGGACCGGTGAACCGGCCGCTGCACGATATCGGGGAGGGGCGTATCGCCCAGATGGACGAGACCGGGGTGGACATGCACGTTCTCTCACTCACTTCCACCGGCGTGCAGATGTTCGATGCCGATACCGGAACCGCCATCGCCGAACTCGCCAACGACCGGCTGGCGGAAGCGGTGCGCAACCATCCTACCCGTTTTGGCGGCCTGGCCAGCTTCGCGCCACAGGACGTAACGCGGGCGGTGAAGGAGATCGAGCGGGCGCGCACCGACCTGAAGCTGCATGGCTTCGTGGTGAATTCGCATACCAACGGGGAATATCTGTCGGAGGAAAAGTACTGGCCCATCCTGGAGGCGCTGGACGCACTTGAGGCGCCCCTCTACATCCATCCGCGCTCGCCGGGGGGCAAGCATGCAGCGGCCTACCGGGCCGATCATCTGGAACACGCAATCTGGGGCTACACGGCGGAGACCGGCCTGCACGGCATCAAGCTCATCATGGCGGGCATCTTCGATCGGTTCCCCAACCTCAAGATCATCCTCGGCCACATGGGAGAGAATATCCCGTTTCATCTCTACCGCACCGACTACATGTATCGGCTCACGGTGGAGATGATGGACCGGGTGAAGCTGGAGAAGCGCCCCAGCGACTATTTCAGGGACAACTTTGTCATCACCACCTCGGGTGTGAACTGGCACCCGGCCCTGAAGTTCTCCGTGGATGTGCTGGGGGCGGAGAACGTGATGTGGGCCATCGACTACCCCTATCAGGAAACACCGGAAGCGGTGGAGTTCATGGATACGGCACCAGTGAGCGAGGAGCAGAAGCATCTCCTCTTCCACGGCAATGCCGAGCGGGTCTTCGGCATCGAGCCGCTCATCTAGCCGGCAAACAAAAAGGGCGCATCCGTTGCCGGATGCGCCCGGAGGGGCACTCGTACTCAGTGCATTCAGAAAGTGCGCTTGACGGTCACTGCCCATTCCCGCGGCCGGCCCGGCTGGATGGCCGAATAGCCGGCGCCGGCGCCGATGAGATCGAACGAGGTCAGCGCGTAGTACTTGTCGAAGAGGTTGGTGACCGCCAGCGACGCCTGCCAGGCCGCATCCGCGCTCTGCCAGGTCAGCCGGGCATTGGCGAGGATATAGTCCTCGATGGCGTTGTACTGGGTGTTCACCGCGTTGGTGAAGATGTCGTCCTGGAAGGAGGCATCGACGCGCGGTGTCAGGCTGCCGGCATCGCCCATGAGAATCTCGTACTGGATACCGGCGCTCCATTTCCATTCGGGCGTGAAGGGAGGCACATAGTCCAGCTGCACGCCTGCCGGGTTGTCCGGGCCGCCGGCCAGCGGATTGATGTTCTTGTACTGGAAGTCGAGATAGCTCACCGCAGCATCGATCATCAGCCCGTCCATCGGGTATATGGTGGTCTCCAGCTCGGCCCCCTTCATCTTGGCGTCACCGGCATTCTGCGGCAGCGCGCAGGGGCCAGGGCCACCGAACTGCGGGCAGGACAACAGGGTCAGCTGGATGCCGTTGTACTCGCTGTAGAACAGGGCGCCGTTGAGCCGCACCGTCCGGTCCGCCAGATCGGTCTTGAAGCCGAGTTCATAGGAGTCCAGCGTTTCCGGACCAAAGGGCCGGGCCTGTGCCGGATTGAATGGACGAGGACCGATGCCGCCGCCCTTGAAGCCCGTGGAGAACTGGGCGTAGGTCATGAGATTGCCGGTCCACTGGTAGCTGGCGTTCAGCCGGTAGTCGATGCGGTCGCCGGAATATTCGCCGGTGACGCCGTCCAGTGCTCCCAGGAATGGATTGAGCGATCCGTCGCGCGAGCGCCGGGAGAAAGTGTAATCCTTCGACTCATCGGTATAGCGGATGCCGCCAGTCAACGTCAGCGCATCCGTGGCGTGCCAGGCAACATGCGCAAAGGCGGCCTTGGTATCGGCGTTCACCGGATCATTCCCCTGGAATTGCAGCGGGACGGCCGAATAGCGCAGATCTTGATAGGTGGCATACACCGAGCGCTGGTCCATGTAGAAGCCGCCCAGGGTCCATTCCACCTGGTTCTCTTCGCCGAAGGCACCGTTGAGGCGGACCTCCTGGCTGAACGACCAGAAGGTAAGATCGCCCTGCCCCAGACCAAGATTGAGGGGGGACAGGTCGTCGTCGTTGGAAAAGTCGAGCGCATACGACCGATAGGCGCTGATGGACACCAGCGAGAGATTGTCACCCAGGTCATAGTCGATATGGCCGGAGACTCCCCAGCCCTCGAAATTGGAACGGCCGTCCGCCCGCGTCTCGGTCACGGGGAAAGGCGTGCCGTCGGGCAGGAAGAAGGTGTCCTCCTCGGAGACGAAGCTCGCGTAATTGTAGTAGGAACCCGGCGGTGGCACGAAACGGCTGTCATGCCGGATAGCGCCGCCGCCGAACGGGTCCACATTGTCGGGATTGTAGGTGGAGGTGATTCCGGCGTTAGTCAGCACCGATCCGGCAGGATTGCGGTCCTCGTGCGTGTAGTCGGCGACGATCTGGACCTCGAGCGGTCCGCCGTCGGCCCAGCGCAGCATGCCGCGCACGGCGTTGTAGTCCACCTCGCCGTCGCGCGCCAGCACGCAGTCGGTGCTGGAGGAGAGGAACGCCGGCACTCCGCTGTCCGGGAAGGCGCAGCCATAGTCGATGCGGTCCACATAGCCGTCCTGCTTCTTGGTGACGCCGGCGACGCGCGCAAAGAGGTTTTCGGCAAGCGCGAAATCGAAGCTGCCGCGGAGATCGATGCGATCACGGCTGCCATAGGTGGCCTCCAGCATACCCGTGCCGTCGCCTTCCGGCTTCCTCGAATAGAGCTTCACCGCGCCGCCGATGGAGTTCTTGCCGGCCAGCGTGCCCTGCGGCCCGCGCAAGATTTCCACGCGATCCAGGTCCAGGAGGTCGAAGATGGAGCCCGTCAGCGTGGCGTAATAGACATCATCCACATAGATGCCGACGCCCGGCTCCAGCGCCGGGTTGAAGTCGTACTGGCCCACGCCGCGGATGGAGGCCACCAGCGATGGGCCAAAGGCCGGCCCCTGCGGTTTCAGCGTCACGTTTGGCGCCTGGGCCGAGACCTCGTAGATGCTGGTCTGGCTGCGGGCGTCCATCATTTCCGAGTTGAAAGCGGTGATGGCCAGCGGCGTCTGCTGCAGGTTCTGTTCCCGGAACTGGGCGGAGACCACAATCTCCTCCAGCACCTGGCCCTGCGCATGGACCTCCGTTGCGGACAAGGACATGCCCACCGCCAGAGCGGCGAGCGCGGTTTCACGCCGGCGCGCAAGCGCCAAAAATGAAGTCATGGTTTCCCCCTGTAGGTTGCCTGAGATGACCCAACATACTCATGCGCCCTGCTGATTATGCCGCATGATTTATCGCTGATAAATATTGATAACACCAAAAGCTCAGGGTGGCAACGGAGGACTACGGGCTGACACACACGCTGGTGGGGCTTGGGAGGGTGGCCTTCAATCCGTGACGTAGGCGTGCGGCGGCGGCCAGTAGCCGCTGCCCTGCGCGATTGGACAAAAGCAGAAGCGCAGCTCTATTCCGCAGCCTCCGCGGCGTTTTGCTCTTCGCGGCATAGCCGTTCCACCAGCCGATTGAAGAAGATGATACCCCGGTCGTGGGCCGTGGGGAGTATCTGGGGATGCGGGGTGTCGTCGATCACCCTCTGCTGCGCCTCGATGATCGCCTTATCTTCACCAAACGCCACATCCGCGAGCTGCATCAAGGCGTCCCGCATCTTTTCATCGCCATGATCGCGCCTTGGCCCCCAGCTGAAGAAGTAGCGCGAGGTCTTTTCCGTCAGGGGAGTCACCGCCTGGCTGGTGAAGGTTACGCCTGACTTTGCATCTTCGAAGTCCGGAGGCGCGAATGCCAGCCTCTCGGCCGTGCCGACGTCGAACGAGCCGCTCTGCATGAGCAGTACGCCCGGCAGAAGGAAATCGTACGTCATGAAATTGTCTGTGGTGTCATCAGGACCTGTGGCGCGAGGCCCCGGTTGCCCGATGGTCCAACGTTGGAAGCGGATACCACGCTCAAGACGCGTGATGTCTGGTTGAGAATTGGCGAAGTCCTCGCCAGCGCCGAAACTGTTGGCGTGAACGTAGGTGAGATGGCTGAAGTCCAGCAGGTTGTCGTTGATGAGACGTGCCTCGGCCGCGTAGTCAAGCTGGCCGTGGCCCAGGATGAAATCGGAATTGTCATAGCCCACGGCCGGTGGAATCAGGCTGGGGTCGGCGGCTTTCTCGTCTCCCATCCAGACCCAAATCCAGCTATGGCGGAGGATCACGGGATAGGACTTTACACGGGCTGTCTCCGCGACATGCTCCTGCCCGGGGATTTCGATGACCTGTCCGTTCCGGCTATAAAGGAAACCGTGATACATGCAGCGCAGATTGGCGCCTTCGCAACGCCCCAGCGACAGGGGCGCAAGTCGATGCACACAGCGGTCTTCCAGAGCGCTTAGATTGCCGTCCGCCGCTTGCCAGATGACAATCCGCTCCCCGAGGACGGACACGGCCAAGGGCTTTTCCGGCTCCAGGTCGGTCCCCCAGGCCACGACATACCAGCAATTCCGTACATAACGCATGTCTGTCTCCAACGGATTTTATCGTTCTATAATCTTACAGTGTAAGGTAGATATGTCCCGAAGCGTTGTCAATCGGACCGCGATGGGGGATACCTGAGCCATGAAGCTGGACAAGGCGAAGATTCTGGAGGCCGCGCTGGCCATCCTCGACGAACAGGGGCTCGAGAAACTCTCGGTGAGAGCCGTGGCGCGCCATCTCGATGTGGAGGCAATGTCCCTCTACTGGTACTTTCAGAACAAGGACGAACTGGTGCGGGAGATGGCGTCGCACTTCTATGGCAAAGCCTACATAAGGGTGGATGCGCGCCTGCCATGGACTGAGTGGCTGATGGCCTTTGGGAGAGCCCTTCAGAATGCTCTCTCCAGTCACCGCGACGCGGCACGCTTATGCGCCTTCTCGCAGCCGGACCCGGGCAACCTCCAGAACATGGACGACCTGAGCGCGCCGCTGGTCAAAGCCGGTCTCTCAAAGAACGATGCGCTTACCTACGAAGCCTGCGTCATCTCCTTCGTCCTCGGCTGGACGATCTTCGACCAGAATGAAGCTTATCGCAATCGACTGGAGAGTCAGTTCGCATTTCAGGCGAGCTTCGAGGTCGGCCTCAAGGCGTTGATCGACGGGTTGGGGGCTCGCTGAGGGCTGTCCCTCACCAAGGCCGGACGCCGATACGAGGGCCTATTTCCGACCGCAAGCGGCATGACGGAAGTCACGTGCATAGTCGCAATATTCAAGTTGCGACCGCAACAAACAATCGTCCCACGCAGTCAGATATGCTCCATTGACGGCCGGATCGATGCGGTCGGCCTGGGTTAATGCCCACGCCCTCCAGCGTTCCAATTCCTCCGTATCTGCGCTGCCGCTCGCTTGAACCTTGGACACCAGCGCCGCTACGTAGCTGCGGATCTCATTTGCTTGCTGGAATGCTGCCGCATCCTCGAGCAGTCGATCGATCCGGGCTTGTTCGCAATATCGGTCATGCGGGTTTCCAGCTTGCCATGCTCGTCGTCGGTCCAGGAAGTGCGGATCTCTTGAGAGCCGAGTCCTACGAGAATCGCGAAGCAAAGCTGGGCGGCTCGCGCCACGACCGGGTCCTCGAATTCCGGTGCTGGTGGGATCGGCGCCAGAAGCTCCTCGCGGCTCCAGCTCCGATACCAGCGATTGCCACCACCGACATCGACTTCATCGTCCATGCCGGGCGGGAGGAAGGGCAACCTGCCTCGTTGGCTTTCCGGCTTCCTTCTCGGCCCAGTAACCGCGGTCCGGTGTGGGAATATGCGCCCGGGCGCATGTCTTCTTCAGAGCCACATCGGAGATGCCGAAACCAGCGGCCAGCGTCCGCATGGGTTCGGACCAGACGCGGTCATATAGTTCCTGTCGGGATAATCTCTCCGCCATTACTTTGGCTACCTCGCCAAGACCTCTTCAAGCTGCCTCACCAATGTCTCACGCTTCTCAATGCTCAAGCTATCGAGATTCTGTTGCCGCCATCGGATAGCCGGCAGGTCGGCGGCACCCTTCAAGTCGATGGCGGACCAATCGGGCTCGCCCCGTTCGAACGCCAATAGAAATTTGCGGTGAGCATCGGGCATCGAGCCGACGATCTCGCTGATCAGCGCTTCCCGCGCCGCCAGAAGGTCGTCGAGTTCGACCGGTTGCTGCGTCATGCCGACGAAGCCGCGCTCGAACTCGGCCTTGATGTCCTTGCGCCGAACCGCCAGCACCTCAGCCATAGGGCGGTCGTGGCTGGTGAGGTAGACAAGAAAGGCCCGACGCAGCGCGTCGTCGATGCCTTCGTTCCCCAGGAGATCCCGCACGTCGAACAGGTCTCGCGGATGCTGCCGGTCGAGCGCGGCGACGATCTTTCCGGCGTAGAGGTCGGCGAAGGAGACGATGCTCATTTCGGCAAAACCGAACTCGTCTTCGACTCTGGATGAGACCGGGCGCGTCTCAGGCTCGAACACACAGCCCCGCATAACCGGCGTGACCTCGATCTTGATCTGTGCGCCATCGCTGCGAACCACGAGCTTGGTGACGACGTTTTCGCGTGAACGAGAGGGTAGGACGCGGACCCCACGGACAGCTGCCGTGATGCGCTCTGCGATATGGAGCATCGCCCCATCGATTGCGGCCAGTGAGGTCGCACGATCCTGCACCGGCAGATAGGCGAGGTCGATATCGACCGAGAGCCGCGGCAGGTCACGGATAAAGAGATTGATGGCCGTGCCACCCTTCATCGCGAAACACTTTTCCGCCGCGACCGACGGCAGCGTGCGGATCAGAAGCGCGACCTGGTTTCGGTATGCGTCGGCGAAAGCCATCAGCGCGCCTCGTCCAGCTCTTTCGGCACGGTGATCTGGTATGAAGGGTCATACCGTCCTGCCTTGACCAGCATGCGCTTGCCCGAACCCAGATCGATCGCTGCACGTTCGATGTGCTTGAGCCAGGCGTGGCTGTGCCGATCGGCGAAGAAGAAGAAGAGACGCTTCACCTTCACGCTTCGGCAACGGACAAGCAATGTCTGCAGCCGCTGTGGAACAAGGCTGCTCAATCCCTCCATCAGCATATCGACCTGATGGAAGCTTTCATGATCCGGCAACTCGTCGAGAAGCTCGAGGATCGCGCGTTCGGGTGCCGATGCCGTCAGCGGCCAATCCCATTGCCCCCAGGGAAGCGAGCGCAATCCAGCATTCCGGAAAGATCGGTCATCGTGTTTGCCGGCGGGGTCCGGAACGAGGGGAGGGAAGGCAACCTCGTCCAGATCGTCGTCCCCGAAGAGCGGTGCGCTGTTGCGGTAGACGAAGTGCTCTTTGAGCGGCAGCGCGGCGAGCCAGCTCGGCGGCTTCGTCGGCCCATGAAGATGGACCTCAGACCTGCCTTGCGAGAGGTAGTGGGCATAGCCCTGCAACTCGAGGGCCGTCCGACCACCGACGGCGAGACGATGGCCAAGGAGCGTCTGCAGCGAGATGACGACCTGCTGCCAGCTAAGCTGCCCCCGGGGCCGCCGATAGACCCGGCGTGCCGGTTGCTCGAGCCAGCCCGAGGCGACATACTTGGCGCGCAAGGAGGTGGAGTAGCCGCGAGCGGAAAGCCAGGCAGCATCCACAAGCAGGCCCTCTGGAAGAAGATGCTCAAGCTGGTTCAATTTTCTTTTATTTTGCTCACCCATGGTGACTTTATTATCATATATCCAAACCAAACGCCAGTTTGGAAACCAATGATTTTGCGTCTCTTCGGTTGGCAAGAAGCGTATAAGAGAAACTCACCGCTTCGTTGGTTGGGATAGATTCCCGAATTTTGAAAATTGCGGACTGGCCGCTACGCGAGGCCCGCGCCAGTGAGCGGAGGGATGGCCGTCCAGACCGAAAGCTCGAAAGGTGGTGTGGGCGCAGCCGCGCGGACCCCGGACCTGATACCGGGGACGGAAGGCAACCCACGGCTGCGAGGCTTTCGACCGGAGTCTGTGCGGAGGACGTGGTCTCGACAGAGGACGGGGCCGCAGGCCCCCGGTGAAAGAAGGAAGTTCAGCCTGTCAGGGCTGTCCGATAAGAATGCGCAAGGGGTGGAAGCCGTATGGTCGAGATCCACCGTCGCCAGAGGCTATGGCGCAGGCTCGGTTCTCCGTAAACGGATCGGAAATGGCGCACCCGACAGGATTCGAACCTGTGGCCTTCGCCTTCGGAGGGCGACGCTCTATCCAGCTGAGCTACGGGTGCTTACCGTGTCGCAACTGCTTACGCAGTGCTTACGTGAACTTTTCGCGAGTTGAAAGGTCAGAACGAGGGCCTCGCAAATCCTTGTTCCTATAGTCCTTTTTTATCTCCTCTCATTTCACTAGCCCCTTGACATCAGCCTTCGGAGGGCAGCGCTCTATCCAGCTGAGCTACGGGTGCCGGTGGTCAGTGGCGCGGAGGTTAGCCGAAACGACTGCCTCGGGCAAACATCTTTAAGGGGGGCGTCAGCCGGCGTTGAATTCGATGGGCTCGGGCAGGCCGGCGATGGCCTTGGTGGCCACGGGATCGAGCCCCTGGGCGCCGTCCGCCACATATTTCATGATCTGGCGGCGCATGCGCGGCTCCCAGAACTTGCGGATATGGGTGCGGGTCTCGTCGATCGCGTAGTCTTCGGGATAGTAGGCGAAGGCCTTGGCGATCTGGTTGGCCATGCGAATGAGATCCTGGTCTTTCATCTTCTCTTTCCGATCTGTCGAGTTGCGCTCAGTTTTAGTCCTTCGGGGCGGGCGTATCAAGCGCCACGACACCTTCGGACGAGAGGGCGGCCAGCCGCATGCCCGCCGTGCGGGCGAGGGCCAGGGCCAGGGTGGTGGGCGCCGAGACGGTGGCCAGCACCGGCACGCCGACAAAGGCCGCCTTCTGCACCAGCTCGAAGGAGCAGCGGCTGGACATGATGACCATGCCCTTCGCCGGGTCGAGACCCTGGCGGATGAGCGCGCCGATCAGCTTGTCCAGCGCGTTGTGGCGGCCCACGTCCTCGCGCGCCAGGCGGATGGTGCCATCGGGCGTCGCCCAGGCGGCGGCGTGGACGGAGCGGTTCAGGCGGTTGAGGGGCTGGTGATCGCGCAGGTCGGCGAAGGCGCGGGCGATGGCCCGGATGTCGAAATCGAAGTCGCGGGTGACCGGGCGGGGGGCGCGCACCGCATCCTCCAGGCTTTCGATGCCGCAGAGGCCGCAGCCGGTGCGCCCGGCAATGGCGCGGCGGCGCTGGGCGGCGCTGCTCACCGCACCGGGCCGGGTGAGGATATCGACCAGCAGGCCCACCGGGGTCTCGCTGACCAGCACTTCGTCGATATCGGCGGCGCTGTCCACCATTTCCTCGGTCAGGGAGAAGCCGACGGCGAAATCCTCCAGGTCCTGGGGCGTGGCCATCATCACCACGGAGGAGGCGCCATTGTAGGTGAGGGAGACGGGTACTTCCTCGGCGATGGCCCAGTGGACGGTGGCGCCGCTTTCCAGATGGCCGTCGATGCTCAAGGCGTCGCGGCCGGGGATCACATCGTCTCCCGATGATGGCATGGTTTTCTCGTGCGGAGAGATCAGCCCCTCCCTGATCCTCCCCCATCGAGGGGGAGGAGAAGAGGGGCGGATGAAACCGTATCGGCCACCCCGAGAGCCTTTATTCGGCGGCTGTGGGCTCGGCGATGCGGCGCAGGTCCGGCGTGCGGGCGGAATATTCGTCCTGCCAGTCGGACGGACGGTTGCTGCGCGTCACCTGGACGGCGGTCACCTTGTATTCGGGGCAGCTCGTGGCCCAGTCGGAATAATCCGTGGTCACCACGTTGGCCCCGCACATGGGATGATGGAAGGTGGTGTAGACCACGCCCACCGGCATGCGCTCGGTCACCCTGGCGCGCAGGCTGACGGCGCCCATGCGGCTGCCGATCAGCACCAGATCGCCATCGTGGATGCCGCGTTCCTCGGCATCGTGCGGGTGGATATCCAGGAGATCCTCCTTGTGCCAGGCCACATTCTCGGTGCGCCGCGTCTGGGCGCCCACATTGTACTGGCTGAGGATGCGGCCGGTGGTGAGGATGAGCGGGAAGGAGCGGGAGGTGCGCTCGTCGGTGGGCACGAACTCGGTGGGCATGAAATTGCCCTTGCCGCGCACGAACGTGTCCACATGCATGGTGGGCGTGCCGTTGGGCGCCGCATCGTTGCAGGGCCACTGGATGCTGCCCAGCTCGTCGAGACGCTTGAAGGAGACGCCCTTGAAGGTGGGCGTCATGGCGGCGATCTCGTCCATGATCTCGGAGGCGCTGTTCCAGTGCATGTCATAGCCCATGGCCTGGGCCAGCTCGCACACGGCCAGCCATTCGCTCTTGCCGGACTTCTCGCGCATCACCGGGCGCACGCGGTTGATGCGGCGCTCGGCGTTGGTGAAGGTGCCGTCCTTCTCGAGGAAGGAGGTGCCGGGCAGGAAGACATGGGCGAAGGCGGAGGTCTCATTGAGGAACAGGTCCTGCACCACGATGCAGTCCATGGCTTCGAGCGCGGCGCGCACATGCTTGGTGTTGGGATCGGACTGGGCAATATCCTCGCCCTGCACGAAGAGGCCCCTGAAGCTGCCATCCATGGCGGCGTCGAACATGTTGTTGATGCGCAGGCCGGGCTCGGGGTCGAGATCGAGGCCCCAGAGCGCCTCGAACTGCTGGCGCACCGTATCGTCGCCCACATGGCGATAGCCGGAGAACTCGTGCGGGAAGGAGCCCATGTCGCAGGAGCCCTGCACGTTGTTCTGGCCGCGCATGGGGTTCACGCCCACGCCTTCGCGGCCGAAATTGCCGGTCGCCATGGCCAGGTTGGCCAGGCCCATCACCATGGTGGAGCCCTGGCTGTGCTCGGTCACGCCGAGACCGTAATAGATGGCCCCGTTTGGCGCCTTGGCATAGAGGCGGGCGGCGCCGCGCACGTCTTCCGCCGGCACGCCGGTGATCTCTTCCACGGCCTCCGGCGAATTGCGTTCCTCGGAGATGAACTTCACCCATTTGGCGAAGCTCTCGGTATCGCAGCGCTCGCGGACATAGTCCTCGTCCACCAGCCCTTCGGTGACGATCGTGTGGGCGAGGGCGTTGATCATGGCCACGTTGCTGCCGGGCTTGAGCGGCAGATGGAAGTTGGCCTCGACATGCGGGCTCTTGACCAGGTCGATGCGGCGCGGATCGATGACGATCACGCCGGCGCCCTCACGGATGCGCTTCTTCATGCGCGAGGCGAAGACGGGGTGGGCATCCGGCGGGTTGGCGCCGATGACCATCATCACGTCGGCCTTGTCGACGCTGCGGAATTCCTGGGTGCCGGCCGAGGTGCCAAGGGTCTTGCCCAGGCCATAGCCGGTGGGCGCGTGGCAGACGCGCGCGCAGGTGTCCACATTGTTGTTGTGGAAGGCGGCGCGCACCAGCTTCTGCACCGCGTAGGTTTCCTCGTTGGTGCAGCGCGAGGAGGTGATGCCGCCGATGGCGGTGCGGCCGTACTGGGCCTGGATGGCCTTGAACCGGTCGGCCGCGAACTGGATGGCCTCCTCCCAGGTCACTTCGTGCCAGGGATCGGTGATCCTGTCGCGCACCATCGGCTTGGTGATGCGTTCCTTGTGGGTGGCATAGCCCCAGGCGAAGCGGCCCTTGACACAGGAATGGCCCTCGTTGGAATGGCCGTCCTTGTAGGGCAGCATGCGCACCACCTGCTCACCCTTCATCTCCGCCTTGAAGGTGCAGCCCACGCCGCAATAGGCGCAGGTGGTGAGGATGGAGTGCTCGGGCGTGCCGTGATCGATGATGGTGTTCTCGTTGAGGGTCGCCGTCGGGCAGGCCTGCACGCAGGCGCCGCAGGAGACGCACTCCGATTCCAGGAACGGCTCGTCGGCGGAGGCCGCCACCTTCGAATCGAAGCCCCGGCCCTGGATGGTCAGCGCGAAGGTGCCCTGCACATCCTCGCAGGCCCGCACGCAGCGCGAGCAGACGATGCACTTGGAGGGCTCGAAGGTGAAATAGGGGTTGGACAGGTCCTTGGGCGCGCTCAGATGGTTCTCGCCCTCATAGCCGTAGCGCACCTCGCGCAGGCCCACGGCGCCCGCCATGTCCTGCAGCTCGCAGTCGCCGTTGGCGGAGCAGGTGAGGCAGTCCAGCGGATGGTCGGAGATATAGAGTTCCATGACGCCGCGCCGCAGGTCGGCCAGGCGCTTGTTCTGGGTGGTCACCTTCATGCCCGGCGCCACCGGCGTGGTGCAGGACGCCGGCGTGCCCCTGCGGCCCTCGATCTCGACCAGGCACAGGCGACAGGAGCCGAAGGCATCCAGCATGTCCGTGGCGCACAGCTTGGGAATGGCGATGCCGGCCTCCATCGAGGCGCGCATGACCGACGTGCCCTCGGGCACGGTCACTTCGATGCCGTCGATCTCCAGCGTGACATCGGACAGGCCCTTGCCTTCCTGCGACGGCGTGCCGTAGTCGATTTCCTTGATCAGTGCCATTTTTCCCATCCTCTCCGCGCCAAAGGCGCCTCTCTCAAAGAGGCGCGGGCGGATATCCTACCTTAATGTGTTACCGATTTCTTTTCCGGCAATCCGAAGTCGCCCGGAAAATGCTTCAGGGCGCTCATCACCGGCATGGGGGTCAGGCCGCCCATGGCGCACAGGGACCCGTCGGTCATCACCGTGCACAGGTCTTCCAGGAGCGCGATGTTCTTCTCGCGGTCCTCGCCGGCCTTGATCCGGTCGATCACCTCCACCCCGCGGGTGGAGCCGATGCGGCAGGGCGTGCACTTGCCACAGGATTCGACGGAGCAGAATTCCATGGCGAAGCGGGCCTGTGCCGCCATATCCACCGTGTCGTCAAAGACGACGATCCCGCCATGCCCGAGCATGGCCTCATTGGCTGCCATTATCTCATAATCGGCCGCCAGATCAAGCCGGCTCTCGGGGACATAGGCGCCCAGAGGCCCGCCCACCTGGACGGCGCGGACGGGGCGCCCGCTGCGCGTGCCGCCGCCGAAATCGAAGATCAGCTCCTTCAGCGTGACGCCGAAGGCTTTCTCGACCAGGCCGCCATGCTTGATGTTGCCGGCGAGCTGGAAGGGCTGGGTGCCGCGCGAGCGGCCGACGCCGAAATTCTTGTAGAAGTCGGCGCCTTTGGCCAGCACTGTGGGCGTGGCCGCCAGGGTCAGCACGTTGTTGACGATGGTGGGCTTGCCGAAGAGGCCTTTGAGGGCGGGCAGGGGCGGCTTGGCCCGCACCATGCCGCGCTTGCCTTCCAGGCTGTCCAGCATGGAGGTCTCCTCGCCGCAGATATAGGCGCCGGCGCCGGCGCGCACCTCGATGACGAAATCCTTGCCCGAGCCCTGGATGTCATAGCCCAGCCAGTTGGCGGCGGTGGCCGCCTGGATGGCCTCTTTCATGGTGGCGATGGCGTCGGGATATTCCGAGCGGATGTAGATGAAGCCCTTGGTGGCGCCCACGGCCACGGCGGCGATGGTCATGCCCTCGATGAGGGTGAGGGGATCGCCCTCCATGATCATGCGGTCGGCATAGGTGCCGCTGTCGCCCTCGTCGGCATTGCAGCAGATGTATTTCTGGGGGCCGGACGCCTCCATCACCGTGCGCCATTTGATGCCGGCGGGGAAGCCGGCGCCGCCCCGGCCGCGCAGGCCGGAATCGGTGACGGCGGTGACGATCTCGTCGCCGCTCATGCCGAGCGCCTTGGTGAGACCCTCATAACCGCCATGGGCGCGGTAATCGTCCACGTTGACGGGATCGATGATGCCGCAGCGCGCGAAGGTGAGGCGTTCCTGCCTGGCGAGGAAGGGAATCTCCTCGACCAGGCCCAGGGCCTTGTCGCCGCCTGCGAAATTGCTGTCGAACAGGCCCGCCACATCCGCCGGCGAGACGGGGCCGAAGCCCTGGCGGCCGCCGGTGCCTTCCACTTCCACCAGCGGCTCCAGCCAGAAGAGGCCGCGGCTGCCCGTGCGCACGATGGTGACGGCCTGGCCGCGCTTTTCAGCCTCTGCGGCGATGGCGGCGGCCACGTCGTCGGCGCCGACCGATTTTGCTGCGGAATCCCGGGGTACGAAAATCTTCATCGCTTCACTCATCATTCAGCCGCCTTGCCGCTTGCCGCAATGGCCCCCAGCACGCTCTCGGCCGTGATCCGGCCCATCAGCCGCCCGTCCACGGTGGCGGCGGGGGAGAGGGCGCAATTGCCGAAGCAGTAGACGGTCTCCAGCGTCACCGCGCCATCGGCCGAGGTCTCGCCCGGCTTGACGCCCAGTTTCTGCTCCACCTCGGTGGCCACGGCTTCGCAGCCTGCCGCCTGGCAGGATTCCGCCCGGCACAGGCGCACCACGTGGCGGCCCTGCGGCTTGGTGTGCAGCTCGTGATAGAAGGTGAGCACGCCATGCACTTCAGCGCGGGAGAGGTTGAGGGCATCGGCCAGCATGGGGACGGCTTCGGGCGGTACGTAGCCGAATTCCTCCCGGATGGCGATGAGGGTGGGCAGGCAGGGACCATCCAGCCCCTTGTTGTCCGCGATCACGCGGGACAGCCGCTCGGATACATTCTCGGAACTTTGCATCATGTCTCAATTGTGTCGGTGCATGGTGCGCCATCGCAATCGGAGGCCATGAATGGCCGCGTCAGCCTGCGGTTCGGCGCACCTGATGTTTTTGCTTGGGGCTAGGTAGTGCCATCTTCAGGTGGGTTTTTCAAGCGAATATAGGGTGGTAACTGGGACTAACAGGTTAAGGGCCAATGAGCCATAACATGAAAGAATGTGATTCAAAGGGATGAAAATTCATGTTATATGTGAATTTATAGATGCATATAAGATGCAGATTATTTATGGCTCATTCGACCTCCTCAGACGCATTCAGCCGCTTCATGGCAGCGGTGGTCATGGGTCTCATGCTGGGCGGGCCGCTGGCACTGCTGCTCATCTGGCTCAATTTCGGTGCGCTCGAAGCGTATGTGACGGCGCAGTTCGGCGTTCCCGGCATCGCCTCCATCACGCTGGAGAGCAAGGCGCTGGCGGCCATCGTCACGTTCCTGCGCCTGGGCCTTGGCGTGCTCGGCCTTTACCATCTGCGGCGCATGTTCCTGGAAGGGGCGGCGGGGCGGCCCCTCTCGGCGGCATCCGTCAGCGCCTTCCGCCGGTTCTCCTGGGCGGCGCTGGCCTATGCCGTGGCGGCGCCGCTCGAGCGCACGCTGGTCATCCTCATCTTCACCATGGGCAACCCGCAAGGCCAGCGCATGTTCGCCTTCGGGGTGGATACGTCGGACGCCTACGTCATCCTCCTGGGCCTGCTGGTCGTGGCGGCGGCGGAGGTGTTTCACCGCGCCCACCCCAGTCCGCCGGACGAGGACGCCGGCTGATGGCCATCATCGTCAATCTCGATGTCATGCTGGCGCGGCGCAAGATGCGGCTCAAGGACCTGGCGGCGGCCATCGGCATGGCCGAGCAGAACCTGTCGCAGATCAAGACCGGCAAGATCAAGGGCGTGCGCTTCGCGACGCTGGACAATATCTGCCGGGTGCTGGAGTGCCAGCCGGGCGACCTGCTGGAATTCCGGAGGGAGACGGGCGCCGCCGACAGCGGTTCCATGTGAGGCTCCGGTTCTGTATCATCTGTCCTTTCGGCCGGTGCCCGCAAAATTCCATGATTCCGCCCTGCTCATGTCATGGAAATGGGCAGGATCGGGGAAACGCCAGAACAACAGTCGGCCAAGCAAGGGAGAACGTCCATGCGAGGATGGTGGTGGGCCCTCATAATCCTGTGCTGCGGCGTGGGCATCGGCCTCCTGGGCAGTGGCTACAGCGACAGGCTGGAAGCGCCTGTGGCGGCCTTTGCGGGCAAGGTGGAGAACCACCTGCCGGACCCCATCTATGTGGCCCTGAATGGCGCACCCGCCGAACCGCTGCCTGTCGGGCGGATGCTGGCCGCCGGCATGGGGCTCGAGCATACCTACCGCGACATCTGGCTGGAGGCCACCTTTCCCGAGGGGCGCTATGAGGGCGCCGCGCGCTATGCCCGCGTCTGCCCGCCGGCCGCCAAGCGCGATGACTGCGATTTTTCATCCCTGACAGCGGCGCTGGCCGCAGCGGCGGACGGCGATACGCTGGTCATGAGCCCGGGTGTTTACGAGGAGGCGGCGGTCATCCGCCAGAACGCGCTGCGCATCATCGCCGAACCGGGCGCCCATATGCGCGGCAAGGCGGCGGCCGGCAAGGGCGCCCTGATCATCACCGGCAACGGCACCACCATCGAGGGACTGGAATGCTCCGATATCCATGTCTCCGACCGCAATGGCGCCTGCATCCGCCTGGAGGGCCGCGACCTCACCCTGCGCGGCGTGAACTTCCATGATTCCGAGGAAGGCGTGCTCAGCAGCAGCAACACCGGCCATGTGAGCATCGAGGACAGCATGTTCAACCGCCTGGGGCAGAGCGGCCAGGCCCACGGCATCTATATCGGCGGCGGTGCCAACAGCGCGCTGACCGTGAGGCGCAGCCATTTCCTCAACACCCGCAGCGAGGGCCACGCCATCAAGAGCCGCGCCGCCGTCAACACCATCGTGGGCAATGTGATCGCCTCCCTGAACGAGGTGGACAGCCGCGCCATCGACCTGCCCAACGGCGGCCGCAACGTCATCACCGGCAACATCATCGAGGAAGCGCCCAACAGCAGCAACTGGGACGCCATCGGCATCGGCCTGGAACTGGGCAAGGCGCCCAACGACCCCGATGCCAACAGCACACTGGTGGAGGACAACATCTTCATCGTCGACCGCTCATCCAGCGATCTGGTGAACACGCGCAACGTGCCGGCGCCCAAGGTGGTCTCCAACATCGTGGTGGGCGGCCCGGCCAACCCCTTGGGCGAGGGCAACCATTACTTCCGCAGCCGCGAGCTTGCCGGCCTGCCGCCCTTCCCCCGCCTGCTGGCGGATGGCGGCGCGGACCGGTAGCGATTCCGCTCCTTTGCTGGTATATGCTGGGGGGCGACCAAGCGGAGGAATGACATGGCGAAAACCAGTGCGGCCAATCCCTGTACATGGCAGGAACAATACGGCTTTTCCCAGGGCGTGGTGGCGGAGGGCGGCCGGCGCGTGCTCTACTGCGCGGGCCAGACCTCGGTGGATGAGGACGGCAATCCCATGCACGCCGGCAACATGGCGGCGCAGCTCGCCCAGGCCTTCGACAACCTGCAGGGCGTGCTGGCGGAAGCGGGCATGACGTTCGAGAATGTGGTGCGCCTCAACTACTACACCACCGATGTGGCGGCCTATCTGGAGGCCGCGCCGCACGTGGCCGATCCGTTCGCCAGCCTGGCCGTCAAGCCGGCGGGCACGCTTCTGGGCGTGGCGGCCCTGTTCCACCCGGATATCATGATCGAGATCGAGGCGACCGCCGTCGACTGAGCGGCGGTCAGTGCCCGGTTCCGGCTGCCTGGCCGCGGGCCGGGGACCGGTTCTGACACTCGGCCGCTCCAGCTTCCGACAGCAGATGGTCGAGTACGATTTCCGCTTCCGAGATGGCCAGGCCGACATGCAGGGACACGATGGGCAGGTTGGCCTTGTCGATATCGTTCCGTACATAACGCAAGCAGTCGCACAGCGCGCGGATATCCCTGGCGCGTTCGTCCGATGTCATGGCTGCGCTCCCTCCCTCTTTGAGCCTTCGACGTCGGGGCACTATATGCGACTTAAAGTTGTATTTCAATTGCCAAGCGAGCGGTAACACATATGTTAACGCTCAGCGGCTTCCAGCTTCCGTCAGTATGGCGATTCTCGTGCTCCCATAGTCTCTTGAAAGCACCGTCTCCAACCCGGCGGGAGCGTCGACCATATCCGCCCTGCCGCTCTCAAGGATGATGATGCCGCCCGGCTTTATGCACTTATAGGTGGTGATGGCGGCGAGGGTGCGCGAGGCCACCTCCCCGCCATAGGGCGGGTCGAGGAAGAGGATGTCGAACGGCTGCGCGCGGGCGAGGGCGGCGAGGGCATCGCCCCGGATGGGCGTGGCGGCGGCTTCCACACCCAGGCCGGCGATATTGCGCTGGAGCACGGCGTAGGCGGCGGGCGATTGCTCGATGAAGGTGGCATGCGCCGCGCCGCGCGACAATGCTTCGAGGCCCAGGGCGCCGGTGCCGGCATAGAGGTCCCCCACGCGGCCGCCCAGGAGCCGGTCGCGGTAGCGGCTCTCGATGATGTTGAAGAGGGATTCTCGCACCCGGTCGATGGTCGGGCGGGTGGTGGTGCCGGGCGGTGCCTCCAGACGGCGGCCCCTAAGACGGCCGCCGACGATGCGCATGGCGCGGCTTTCCGGTGCCGCCCTCCGGCCGGGGGGCGGGATCACCCTTCAGGGTGAGGGTGGGGCGTTTGGGCCTGGCCGGGGCCGGGCGCGGCCTGGCCTTGGGCTTTGTCTTGGGTTTGGCCTGGGGCCC
>Ga0180219_1000716_pt1 | contig 24544 bp, 21 predicted proteins | sample eDN3rd30CBELigMG_FD_151338 | JGI IMG/M metagenome (GOLD analysis project Ga0180219, IMG submission 151338) | Enriched Miracle-Growth compost microbial communities from Emeryville, California, USA - eDNA 3rd pass 30_C BE-Lig MG (version 2)... ... | reverse complement strand
GCATCCATCACCGTTCCCTTGCCCGTTTCGCGCGTCAGCATCGAATAGATGTTGGGATAGGGATTTGGATGACAGACCGGCGCATCGCTTCCCGTTGCCGGTTTGAAACCAAGGTCTTTCCACGTCTTGAGCGGATAGCTTGAAAGAGCCCTCTCCTCGCCCAAAACTGAAATATAGGCATCCCCGAAATCATAGATGAAGACTTGCTGCGGACATGGATAAATGCCCGCCTTCTGCATGCGCGCATGCTGTTCCGGCGTTGAAAATCCGCAATGCTCAATGCGATGACGGCGGTTCGGGTCTGGATAGGCAGTCAAAGCTTTCTCATAAGCGGTGATGAGCTGCCCGATGGCAGCATCACCAATCGCGTGGCACGCAAGCTGATATCCCTTCTTGTGCGCATCAAGCACAAGTGCCTCAAGCTCCGCATCGGGCAAAATCTGAACGCCAATATTGTTGTCGTCACCCAGATATGGTTTGCTCATCCAGGCCGTGCGACCGCCCGCAGAACCGTCGAGGAATATCTTGACGGCGCCAACGGTCAGCATGTCATCACCGACACCGGAGACCAGCCCGGCCTCATAGCATTTTTCAACGATTGACGGGCCCGGATCGCCCAGCAGTACCAGCCACGTGCGCACCGGCAAACGCTTTTGCAGCTTGGCAATATTATAGGCGCGAATTTCGTCGAAACCTGCAACCTGCCCGACCGCTGCATCCATGACGCTGGTAATGCCGTAAGAAAGCAGCAGATTGCCTGCTGCTTCAATGGCTTCGATCATTTCCTCTGTCGTCGCGGTCGGGATGGCCTTGCGAACCGCGCCTTGCGCGTTTTCGGCAACCATGCCGGTCAGCACGCCGTTCCGCTGCTCGATCAAGCCGCCGTCGGGAACCGGAGAATTTTCATCGATCCCTGCAAGTTCGAAGGCCTTCGAGTTGAAGATCGAAACGTGACCGCAGGCGCGCACGAGCATCACGGGATGGTCTGGCGCAACCGCATCAAGTTCCGATTTATGCGGATGACGACCAATATCCAGCTTGGTCTGGTCGTAGCCGCGCGCCTTGATCCAGGTGCCCGGAGGAACAGAAGCCGCCGTTTCGCGGATTGCATTCAGAAGACTTTCCAGCGTGGGTGCGGCATCAGCCGTTGCATCAATCCATTTGAGCGTCAGCCCGACCGATATCAGATGAAGATGAGAATCGTTTAGTCCCGGTGTGGCGAAACGCCCTTCCAGATCGATCAACTGCGTCTTGTCGCCCTTGAGGCCCCAGACCTGATCTTTAGTGCCGGTGGCAAGCACCTTGCCTTGCCAGATTGCCAGGGCTTCGACTGTGCCCTCTTCGTATCCACACCAGATCGTGCCGTTATAAATTATGGTATCAGCACGCAATTCGGGCATTACAGACATTCAGCGATCCCCTCCCTAAGTCACCGCTTTCATAGAACTATTGAGCAGAGTTCCATTGATGGATCAACCGTTCAAGCCGTGGATTTTGCAAAATTTGTGGGAGCAATTTGAGCAAAATGACGAACCCGTCGACGGTTCGCCGAAACTGCCGAGAATCGCGGCAATCCATCTTCCAAAAATGGAAGCTGGCTAATGGTAGCAACAACTCTGATGGGAAATAATGGTAGCGCAAGCTCATACCGAAGCAAATGTCATTCTATAATGAGCCGCGTAGAAAAGTTGAAGGCGGAGCCCTATGGCCCCGCCCTCCTGTTCAATCAGATAATGCCCAGAGCATCCATGGCTTCTGCCACCCGCACAAAACCGGCGACATTGGCGCCGAGGACATAATCGCCCGGCGTGCCATATTCCTCGGCGGTTTCCGCGCAAAGATCGTGGATATTGCGCATGATTTCAGCCAGACGCGCTTCCGTCTGTTCGAAGGTCCAACTGTCGCGCGATGCGTTCTGCTGCATTTCAAGCGCCGAAGTCGCCACACCGCCCGCATTGGCAGCCTTGCCGGGCGCGAACAGCACTTTCGCATCCTGGAAAATCTTCACCGCTTCAGGCGTGGAGGGCATGTTAGCGCCTTCACCGACAGCGATAACGCCATTCTTCACAAGCGTCTTGGCATCCTTGCCGGTCAACTCGTTCTGCGTTGCCGACGGCATGGCCACATCGCAGGGAACATCCCAGATCGAGCCGCCCTCAATGTAATGGACGGACTGGCCCTTCTGGCGTGCATATTCGGAAATACGTTCGCGACGCACTTCCTTGATTTCCTTGACGAGATCAAGATCGATACCGTTCTCGTCAACGATATAACCATTGGAATCGGAGCAGGCGACCACTTTGCCGCCAAACTCGATCACCTTTTCCATTGTGTAGATGGCAACATTGCCCGAACCGGAAACGACAACGCGCTTGCCATCGAAATCCTGTTTGCGGGCCTGGAGCATGCGCTGCACGAAATAGGTCGCACCATAACCGGTTGCTTCCTTGCGCGCCCTGGAACCGCCGTAGAACAGCGCCTTGCCGGTCAATACGCCAGCTTCATAGCGATTGGTCAGTCGCTTGTACTGGCCGAACATATAGCCGATCTCGCGTCCACCAACGCCGATGTCGCCCGCCGGAACGTCCACATATTCGCCGATATGACGATGAAGTTCGGTCATGAAGGACTGGCAGAAGCGCATGATTTCAGCGTCGGAACGGCCACGCGGGTTGAAATCCGAGCCGCCCTTGCCGCCGCCAATCGGCATGCCGGTCAGCGCGTTTTTAAACGTCTGTTCGAAGCCGAGGAACTTGATGATGCCGACATTGACCGAAGGATGGAAACGAATCCCGCCCTTGTAAGGTCCAAGCGCCGAATTGAACTGCACGCGGAAACCGCGATTGATCTGTACGCGACCCTGATCATCAACCCACGGCACGCGGAAAATAATCTGCCGTTCCGGCTCGCAAATGCGTTCGATCAGGGCATTGTCGGCATAATATGGTCGTTTCGCAATGACGCGCCCAACACTTTCCAACACCTCTCGCACGGCCTGGTGGAATTCAATTTCACCCGCGTTGCGATGGAGGACATCTTCGAGAATGGGCTCGAGCTTTTCATGGACGTTGACCAAAATTTCATCTCCAGAGTCGGTATGTAATCTCATAATGATCACTCTCTAGAATAATTTTTGATCAATTTGAATAAGTATTAAGCATTAATTGTGCGCGAAAAGCAGGGGCAACCTTCTTTTCAGACACCAAGCGCCTGAAATGACGCTACAGAAAAAGATCCGACATACAAAAATGCAATGTTATCGAGCATTTGCGTAAAAAATAGCCAACTGAAAGTTACCAGTGCAATCATTTCAAGTGTACGACTGGATCGTTTCGACCATGCCTTGGAGGCGCGGTTTATGGCAACCGCGCCTTGAGTCCTTTACGGGGCACAACGCCTACTGTTCTGAAAACTCCAGAATTGTGCCGCTGGCGTTTTCGGGCAAAACGGCCACGCCTGCCTCCGTTGACGCAAAGGATACGCCATGTGCGGTCAGTGCAGCACGCGCTTTATCCAGTGATCTCACGCGAATGCGCAAGGTTGCAAAAGCACTGGCAGGCGTTTTGTCCAAATCGACATTCGGGTAAAGCGACGACGCTTTCTCGCGATCCAGAACCAGTAGATCGGCCGAGTTCGGCCCGGTCAGAACCTTCCATCCGCCATCGTGCTCAACCGCTTCCCCGGCCTTGAACAGACGGGCAAAACCTTTAGCAGACGTTGCAGGATCGGCAGCAATGATGACGATAGCCGAGAGACCGATAGCACCATTTTCATGTTCGATCAGTTCCGGCAGCCAGACCGTTTCGCGCGTCTTGTGCTGACACATGAAAACCATGCCCTGCGGAACTTCGCTGTCGGCAAAAGAGACTGTCTCGAACGCTGCGATGCCCTCGCCGCCGCCCGGCAGCTGCACCGGGCGCTGGAATGCGCCAACTTCGCCCGTCGCTATATCGAGTGTTGCTAGCTCCGCCTTTGCCTCGCGTGCATTGTCGATCCGGCAAGCGATGGCATGCAGTCCCTCACCTTGCGCCGCAAGTTTCTGACGCTGGTGCAGATTGCCCGGGGTTTCGGCAACAATGCCCAGAAGCTCGAAATAATCTTCCGGAAACATGATCGTGTAATTGCCGGTGCCTTTTTCCTTGCTGTGCAGTCCGCGCGGGCTCAGCGTGAATCCGAAGCGACGGTATTGCTCGGCACTTTTCTCCAGATCATTAACCAGCAGAAAAACGTGGTCGACGCCTTTTACCGGGTGAGACATGTGGAGTTTCCTTTTTTGATAAAATCAGATGCTAGTGGATGGAGGCTTATTTCTTTGTCGGCGCCAGCACAATCTCATGAATTGTGACCTTCGGATTCATTCTGGCGACATAGAGCGCGGTTTCGGCCATATCCTCCGGCTGAATGACGTCATCCATGCGCGCGAGATCGAAACCCGGACGGCGCGCCAAAAGCGGCGTCGCCACCTCACCGGGACAAAGCACCGTGGACCGAATACCATTTTGTCCCTCTTGCGCGTTCAGGCTCGCACTCAGATCGTTGAGCGCGTGTTTGGAGGCGCCATAGGGTACGCCGCCAGCGGGCGACGAAAAACGCCCCGCCCAGGAAGATGTATGGATCATCAGGCCGCCACCCTGCGCCCGCATTGGTTTAAGCGCGGCTGCAATCACGTTGATCGCGCCCTTGATATTGATGTCGATGACATCATCCCATGCATCGAAATCGATATCCGACCAGCTGCGGCGCGGAATGTTAAGCCCAGCATTGTTGCAGACGACATCGAGACGCCCGGTCCATTCGACGATCGCTTCAGCGGCATCTGTCATCGCCTTGCGGTCGAGCACATCAGCCGGGAATATCCGGGCCTCGCCGCCTGCAGAAGTAATTTCATCCGCGATGATGGCCAGCGCTTCCGCCTTCCGGCCTGTCAGGGCCACCGGCCAACCCTCGCTTGCGAAACGGCGTGCCATTGCAGCGCCGATGCCCGATCCGGCGCCGGTGACCCAGACCGCTCCGGGTTTGGTTTTGCCCGCATTTTCACTCTGTTCGGGAGAAATCTGGCTCATCAACAAACTCCAAGATAGAAAATCGACATTTATTAACGCATGGTTATCGAGAAATTATACTAATTTTATCGCACAAATTAGTTTATCTTGACAAAATCATAGCGGATTCTAGCATAACGGTGCTTGCATAAGGAAAAGGCCATTGAACGCTGCTTTAAAGAGCAGTTTCAGGGGCTTGAACAATATCGGGACGTGCGGGAAAAGAGGCCGGAAAGCCCTCCTCAACGTCCTTCAGGGGAACATAGAATGCATATCAGAAAAGCTGGCCTTGGCCTGTTTCTCGCAGCCTTTTCACTTGCTACGGCGTCGTCCAACGCTGAAGAAGTGAAGCGCGGCGGTACGGTCATTGTCCATATGAATACCGAGCAGGGCGTCCTCAACCCTGCGCTGCGCGCCTCGACCGGCGTTTACCAGATCACCGGTCGCATCATGGAGCCGCTGATCGACCGCACTTACGAGGGCTACGTGCCGGTTCTGGCAACGAGCTGGTCTTCATCGGAAGACGGCAAGGCCATCACCTTCAAGCTGCGCGAAAATGTGCGCTGGCACGACGGCCAGCCATTCACCTGCGATGACGTTTCGTTCAGCGCAATGAACCTCTGGAAGAAGCTGCTTAACTATTCGACCACGCTTCAGGCCAATCTCGAAGCTGTGGATTGCACCGATCCGCATACCGCCGTGTTCCGCTATTCCAAGCCGATGCCGCTGGAATTGCTGGTCGCCGCGATGCCTGATCTCGGCCATCCGGTGCCGAAGCATCTTTATGAAGGCACCGACATCCTGAAGAACAAGTACAACTCCGCGCCGGTCGGCACGGGTCCGTTCAAGTTTGTCGAATATGAGCGCGGCCAGCACATCATCGCCGAGCGCAATGATGATTACTGGCGCGGCAAGGAATATCCTTACCTCGACCGCATTATCTGGCGCTTCATGCCGGACAAGGCAGCGGCAGCGGCAGCGCTTGAGGCTGGCGAAATGATGGAAACCGCTTTCAACGGCATTTCCATGTCGGACACCGAGCGCCTCCAGAAGGATGGCCGCTTCGACACAGGCACCAAGGGTTTCGAAAACAACGTTGCCCACTCGACCATCGAGTTCAACCTGCGCAACCCGATCCTTGCCAATCTGAAAGTTCGTCAGGCGATCTATCACGCGCTCGACATCGACTTTGCAATCAAGACGATCATGCGCGGCTACGCCAAGCCGGGTCGCGGTCCGATCCCGAGCGCTGGCGGTGCAAATTATACCGATCAGGTCCAGACCTATCCATATGACGTGGAAAAGGCCAAGAAGCTGCTCGACGAGGCTGGGTATCCCGTCAAAGAAAACGGCGTCCGCTTCAAGCTGCGCCATCGTCCGGCACCATGGGGCGAGTATACGCAGCTCTGGGCTGAATATTATGCGCAAGCCATGAAGGAAGTCGGCATCGACGTTGAAATCCTCACCAATGACGCACCGGGCTTCCTGAACGGCGTCTATCGCGATCACGATTTCGACACGGCAAGCGGCTGGCACCAGTTCCGTTCCGATCCGGCTGTTTCCACCACCGTCTGGCTGCGCTCCGGCGCTCCGGTCGGCACGGCATGGTCCAACCAGTTCGACTATAAGTCTGACGAAATGGACAGCCTGATCGACAAGGCCGCAAGCGAGCTCGACCCGGCCAAGCGCGCCGATCTCTATCACCAGATCCAGCAGCTTGAGATGAAAGACCTGCCGGTCATCTTCGCCATCGAACATCCGTTCGTCGGCGTGACCAACAAGGTTCTCAAAAACCACCACAACACGCCACGGTGGGATTCTTCAAGCTGGTACGATCTCTGGATCGACCAATAAGCAATGCCAACCGCTGCCGGTCACCCGGCAGCGGTTCACCAGTTTTAGAATGCTGACTATGAATATCTTGCAGGATAATCCGCAATGTCCCTGCCCCCAATCCTGACCTTTGCGCTGCGCCGCATCTTGCAGGCGGTTCCCGTCATCCTTCTCATCATGATCGGGGCGTTTCTGCTCATCAAGCTTGCGCCTGGCGACACGGTTGACGCGCTTGTCGGTGATATGGGCGGTGCAGACCCTCAATTCGTCGCCAATCTGCGCACGGAATACGGTCTGGACCAACCGGTCTGGGTGCAGCTGTGGATTTACATGACCAAGCTGGCTCGGTTCGATTTCGGCTGGTCCTATGTCTATGAACTGCCCGTGTTGGATGTGCTGATGGCGCGGCTCGTGCCGACGCTCCTGCTGATGATTTCTTCGCTTTCCGTAGCGTTCATTTTCGGCATCACGCTTGGTGCCTTTGCTGCGCGCAAGGCTTATTCGCTGACCGACAATGTCATCTCGACGCTCGGTCTTGTCTTCTACGCCATGCCGAGCTTCTTTCTCAGCCTCATCCTGATGTTCATCTTTTCCGTCAAGCTGGGCTGGCTGCCCGTCGGCGGTTACAAGACGCTGGGCGGTTTCTATACCGGCTGGAAGAATGTCTGGGATATTGCAGTGCACCTCGTCATGCCGACGACGGCGCTTTCGCTGATCTATCTTGCCTTCTATATGCGCCTGATGCGCACGAGCGTGCTGGAAGTCTCCGATCTCGATTATGTCCGAACCGCCCGCGCCAAAGGCGCCAGCGGCGCAAGGCTGATGTTCCATCACATCATGCGCAACGCTTTTCTACCCGTCGTGACACTGCTCGGTCTTCAGTTTTCCACCGTGCTCGGCGGCTCGGTTGTGATCGAAACGATCTTCTCGCTGCCCGGCCTTGGCCAGCTCGCCTATACTTCCGTGATCAAGCGCGACCTCAACACGCTGATGGGCATCATCTTCCTCTGCTCGGTGTTGGTGGTGATCGTCAATTTCATTACCGATCTCATCTATGCGCGGCTTGATTCCAGGATCGAACTGTCATGACATCCCAGGACCTTTCCCTCACCCGCCCACAGGTCTCCCGCACGAACGTTCTGTGGCAGCGCTTCAGCCGCAACCGCGCTGCCGTGCTGGGCCTTGTTCTTTTCATCGCCGTGGTTCTGATTGCCCTGTTGGCCGATGTCATTGCGCCCGGCGACCCGCTGCGCCGCGCTGGCGAGCCGCTTGTCTGGCCATTTCTCAATGCGGCCACGCCGCTCGGCACCGATCAGCTCGGGCGTGACATCATGGCTGGCATCTTTCACGGCGCGCGTATCTCGCTTCTGATCGGCGTGGTCGCGACCCTGATCTCGATCATCATCGGCATCGTCATCGGTGCACTCGCGGGCTACTATGGCGGCTGGGTGGATGATGTGCTGATGCGCATCACCGAAGCCTTTCAAACCGTGCCGAGCTTCGTGCTGCTTCTGGCGCTGGTGGCGATCTTCGGCTCGTCCATCGAAAACATCATCATCTGCATCGGCATTGTCTCATGGACCGCGCCTGCACGCATGGTGCGCGCCGAATTTCTGGCGTTGCGCCAGCGCGAATTCATCGACGCGGCGCGCAATCTGGGCGTCGGCAATATGTCGATCATCTTCCGCGAAATACTGCCAAACGCTTTGCCGCCGGTGATCGTGTTCGCATCTGTCGTTATGGCCACGTCCATCCTGATGGAAAGCGCGCTCGCCTTCCTCGGTCTCGGTGATCCTAATTATGCCAGCTGGGGCAACATGATCGGCCAGGGCCGCGCCGTGCTCCGCACCGACTGGTTCTGCTCGGTCATTCCCGGCATCGCCATTCTGCTCACCGTTCTTTCCTTCAGTCTGCTTGGCGAAGGCCTGAACGACGCGCTTAATCCGAGGCAGAAGAAATAATGACCGCCGCACCCGTTCTCGAAATCAGCAACCTGCAAATCGCGCTGCCGAAGGGCGCCGACCGTCCTTTTGCCTTGCAGGACCTGACACTGACCATCAATCCCGGTGAAATCGTCTGCCTTGTTGGCGAAAGCGGTTCCGGCAAATCGCTTTCGGCAGGCGCGATCATGCGCCTTTTGCCGGAACCGCATGTGCGCGTGACGCATGGCACGATCAAGCTTGAAGGCACTGACCTTTATTCGCTCAGCGAAGCTGACATGAAAAAGCTGCGCGGCGACCGCATCGGAATGATCTTTCAGGAGCCGATGACAGCGCTCAACCCGCAGAAGACAGTTGGCTGGCAGATTGATGAAGTGCTGCGCCTCCATACCAAACTTGGCCGCAAGGAACGCCGTGCCGCCGTGCTGGACATGCTGGCAGAGGTGAAAATTCCCGATCCGGAATCCGCCTATAACGCCTATCCGCACCAGATATCCGGCGGGCAGCGCCAGCGCGTCATGATCGCCATGGCGCTGATCCTGAAGCCGCGCCTCATCATTGCCGACGAACCGACTACTGCGCTCGACGTGACCACGCAGGCGCAAATTCTGAAGCTGATCCGCGATCTGCAACGCGAGCATGACACGGGCATTCTCTTCATCACGCATGATTTTGGCGTGGTGGCAGAAATCGCCGACCGCGTCGCCGTGTTACGGCTCGGCGAACTGGTCGAACAAGGCCCTGCAAACGAAGTGTTGAACCATCCCCAGCATGCTTACACGAAGGCGCTGATCGCATCGGTTCCCGCACTCACTCCGCCCGAACCAAAGCCGTCAGTTGAAGCCCAACCGATCATTCTCAAGGCGAGCGCTTTACGCAAAACCTTCAAGGCGCGTGGCGGATTGCTGACCGGCAAACGCAGTGCCGTGCCCGCCGTAAAGGACCTTTCGTTCGAATTGCGCCAAGGCGAAACGCTGGGCGTCGTCGGTGAAAGCGGTTCGGGCAAGACGACCGTTTCGCGCATCGTCACGCGCCTGCTGGAAGCAGACAGCGGCACGGTCGATGTGAACGGCAAGGATTTTCTGAGCGCAAGCCCGCGTGAAGTGCGCGCCATGCGGAAGCATATCCAGATGGTCTTTCAGGACCCGATGGCCTCGCTCAATCCGCGCCGCCGTGTCGTGGACCTGATCGCACAAGGCCCCATTGTCCATGGTGTACGGAAGGCTGAGGCGCACGCAAAGGCCCGTGAGTTGCTGGAACTGGTCGAGCTTTCGCCCGCTGCTGCCGACCGTTTTCCGCACGAGTTTTCAGGCGGGCAGCGCCAGCGCATCGGCATTGCCCGTGCGCTCGCTTTGGAGCCGCGCATCATCGTCGCAGATGAACCTGTCTCTGCGCTCGATGTTTCGGTACAGGCGCAGGTTCTGCGCCTTCTGGCCGACCTGCGTGAAAGGCTGAACCTGTCGCTGCTTTTCGTGACGCATGATTTGCGCGTCGCAGCCCAGCTTTGCGACCGCATCATCGTGATGTCCAAAGGCGAGATTGCCGAAACCGGCCCGACGGCTGAAGTCTTCGCCAATCCGCGCCACGAATATACACAGCGTCTGCTTGCCTCAATCCCCGGCAAGAACTGGACGCCACCTCGTTTTGAGAATGCTTGAAGCCATGCAAAAAGTAGAATTCCCACCCTCCATATGGGCCGCCACGGCGCCTCCCCGCACAGCTGCAAAGCCGTTGACCAGTGACGCGGAAGCCGATGTTGTTATTGTCGGCGGCGGTTTTACGGGCCTGTCGGCGGCACTTCATCTGGCAAAGCGGGGTAAGCGCGTTATCCTGCTGGAAGGCAATGCGGTCGGCTGGGGTGCTTCGGGCCGCAATAATGGCCAAGTCATCCCGACCATGACGTCCGCCGAGCCGGACGCGATTGCCAAACGCTATGGCGCTGCGGGCGAACGCTTTGCCCGCCTGATCGGCAATAGCGCTGATATTCTGTTTTCCATCGTGCGCGATGAAAATATCGAGGCTGAAGCCGAACAAAAAGGCTGGTTCCAGCCTGCCCATTCGCCGGGTCGGGTAAAGCTTTCGCAAATGCGTGTCGAGGCGTGGAAGCGGTTCGGCTTTCCGGCGGAGTTTCTTGACCGATCCGCGACATCGCAACTGATCGGCAGCGATTTCTGGTACGGCGGCATGTTCAACCCCACCGGCGGCCATATCAATCCGCTGGCCTTCGCGCGCGGTCTTACCGCTGCTGCGGAGCGCCATGGCGCAATCATTCACGAGCAAAGCCCGGTCATCTCCTATGCCCAGGTGGGCGATTATTGGGAAGTGCGCACCGACAACGCCACAGTTCGCGCCAAAGGCTTTTTGCTCGCCACCAATGCCTATACCGGCGAGCTTCGCGAAAGGCTTGCCCCGCGCCTCGCCCGCACGATCGTGCCAGTACTCTCATGGCAGATGGCAACCGCACCCGTCAGCGATAATCTGCGCGCGTTAATTCTGCCCGGACGGCAGGCGGTTTCCGATACGCGTGGTGACCTGCGCTTCTTCCGCTACGATGCGCGCAACCGGCTGATCACCGGCGGCATTGTGATGGGTGACTACGATGTCGCCGAGCGCGTAAAGCGCAAGACTGCGCGCGGCATGGCGGAAGCTTTTCCCGCCCTCGGGGAACCGGAAATCACCCATGTGTGGAGCGGCTTTATCGGCATGACGTGGGATCGTTTCCCACGCGTTCATCAGCTTGGCACCAATGGCTGGGCTTGGATCGGCTGCAACGGACGTGGCGTCGCGCTAGGCACATCACTTGGTCGCGAATTCGCGCGTGCGCTCGATGGAGAACCGGTGCGGGAGCTTGCGCTGCCCGTTTCAGAGCCCGCGCCATTGCCTTTTCACAAAGTCGCGCGGAAAATCGCGCCTTTCTATCTCGCTTGGCTTCGGCGCAAGGATCTCACCGAACCCAATCTCTAAATCAGCTTATTCATGTGAAAGGTCAGGTCCATGAATCAAATGCCAATTCTCGAACGCCGCCGCATTGAGGCGATGGTCATCAAGAACATCTATGATGTACTGCGTGAACGCGCCGGTGAAGAAGAAGCGCAAGCCGTGGTCGGCGAAGCAGTCAGCCGTTCAGCAATTGAACAGGGCAAAAGCTTTGCCGAAGAACTGGGCCGCACGCCTACCTTGCAGGATTTTGCCGACATCCAGCCGCTGTGGACGAAGGAAAACGCGCTGGAAATCGACGTGATTTCGCAGGGCGAAAACCATTTCGATTTCAATGTCACGCGCTGCCGTTATTCGGAAATGTACCGCGAGATGGGCCTTGGCCATATCGGGCATCTGCTTTCCTGCAATCGCGATGGCGATTTTTGCATCGGCTATAATCCCGCAATGAAGCTGGAACGCACGCAGACCATCATGAAGGGCGCGAGCCACTGCGATTTTCGCTATCGTCTCGACGCCACCGAAGAAAATACGAAGGAAGCCTGATATGCCGGTTGAAAACTGGACGTCGAACCAGCTCGATGAACTCGTCGCATTTCGTCGTGACCTGCACGAAAACCCGGAGCTGCTTTACGATGTAAACCGGACGGCAGACAAGGTTGCCGATGCACTGCGTGCGGCTGGCGTCGATGAGGTCGCAACCGGCATCGGGCGCACTGGCGTTGTCGGCGTCATACGCGGTCAGAGCAACAAGTCTGGCCGTGCCATTGCCTTGCGCGCGGACATGGATGCGCTGCCGATCCTGGAAGAAACCGGCGCGGAATGGTCTTCGAAAGTGCCAGGCAAAATGCACGCCTGCGGTCATGACGGCCACACGACGATGCTTCTCGGTGCGGCCCGCGAACTGGCACAAAGTCGCGCTTTCGACGGCACGGTTATCGTGATCTTCCAGCCTGCCGAAGAAGGCGGCGCTGGCGCCAAGGCGATGATCGATGACGGCCTATTCAAGCGCTGGCCGGTCAACGAAGTTTATGGCATGCACAACCGTCCAAACCTTGCGGTCGGGCATTTCACCATCAATTCCGGCCCGATCATGGGATCAGTCGACGTTCTCGACATCACCATCGAGGGCGTTGGCGGACATGCGGCCTCACCGCATCAGACCATCGACCCAATCCCGGTGACAGCCGCTCTCATTCAGGCAATCCAGACCCTGACAGCGCGCACCATCGATCCGCTGGATTCTGCCGTGATTTCGATCACGACTATTCAGGGAGGCGATGCATTCAACGTCATTCCGCAGAAAATCCGGTTGACCGGCACGGTTCGCACACTTCGCGAGGACGTACGTAATCACATCGAGGAAAAACTGACCCGTGCAGTGCAGGGCATTGCCGATGCTTTCGGAGCAACGGCAACGCTCGACTATCAGCGCAACTATCCCGTGACCGTCAATCACGAGCACGAAACCGAACTTGCAGCCATTGCTGCCGAAGCCGTCTCTGGCGCTGATCGTGTCACGCGCGACATGCCGGCCACACTTGGCGGCGAAGACTTCGCGTTCATGCTAAACGAAGTTCCGGGCGCGATGATCAATATCGGCAACGGCCCAAGCGCCAATCTCCATCACCCCAAATATGACTTCAACGACGATGTCATTGCCTGGGGTTGCTCTTATTGGACAACTTTGGTGCGTCACCGTTTGCCAGTTTGACGTCACAGAATGCGGTGAGGCAGAATAATGCCTCACCGCACAGTTTTAAGCGGCACTTTTCTCAGGAAGCTGTGGCGAGATCGGAAAAAGCCAGTCATAAGCGATATTGAAAACAAAGGCATAAGCCAGATAGAAAAGCACGATCACCACGTCCATCATCAGCGCGGCGATGATCGAAATGCCCAGATACCAGGCAATAAACGGTATCAGCAGCACAATCAGACCCGCTTCGAACAAGATGGCATGTGCAACGCGGATGGGCATAGTTTTATGCACCGTTCCCCTCAGTCGCAGCAAAGCCCGATCAAATCCAAGATTGAAAAGAAAATTCCAGATAGTCGCGGTGGTGGCGGATATGACGCCGATGACACCCATCGCATCCACCGGCTTATCAAAAATAATCGCCGAGCATGGAATGAAGATTGCCAGTCCAATAATTTCAAACATCGCCGCATGGCGAACACGATCTGCAAAACTACGCACTTATTTATTCCTTGATATTGGTGCGCCCTTTCTATCTATTATTATGGATTTTAAAAGTTAGATACTATCTGGATTTGCGATAGATGAATGTCGAGCTGGACCAACTGGAAGCGTTTGTTGCCGCTGCTGAACACGGATCGTTTTCGGCTGCGGCCCGCCATCTGCGCAAAGCGCAGTCAGCCGTCAGTGTGTTGATCTCCTCTCTGGAAGACGATCTTAACGTCAAACTTTTCAGCCGAGCGACGCGCAGTCCGGCACTGACCGAAGCAGGCGCGAGGCTGTTGCCCGAAGCGCGTCTGATGCTGGATCGGCGTGAACATCTCATTTCAGTCGCACGAAACTTCGATGAGCATGTCGAGTCCCGCCTTGTGGTTGCTCTGGATGAACTCTATCCCGAACCGGCGGTCGCCGCCCTTTTCGCCGCGTTTGCGAAGCACTATCCCCATGTCGAACTCGAATTGCAGTTTCCGCATTCATCCGTGATCGCCGGGCTGCTTAAAAACGGCAAGGTTGATCTTGGCGTCATGTGGCGGCTGGATCAGATACAGCCCGAACTCGGGTTCCAGACCATTGGCTGGGTGCCGCTTGTGCTTGTCTGCGGTCGAAACCATCCCCTTGCGAGCAGCCCTGTGAATTGGGAAGACCTGCGGACGCACCGGCAGATCATGGTTCGCAAACGCAGTGACGAGGACGAAAAACACAGGCTTCGCGTGGCCGCCGAGGTCTGGTGGGTGGAAAGCCACTGGGTCATTCTGCAAATTCTGAAACAGGGCATCGGTTGGGCTTATATCCCGGAACATATATTGCGGGATTCACCATTGGCGGATGAACTTGTTATCCCAAAACTGCAATTCGACGGTGGCGCCCATCCCGTGGCGCTTGAACTGGTCTGGAACAAGCTCCGCCCGCACGGACCCGCTGCCAAATGGCTGAGACAGCAATTTGCCTCAAACAAGTTTTGATCCGGTCAAACGCGCCGCACAAAAGCCGCGACGAGGCACTATTATTTTTTAACAGGAAACTGAAAATTGACGCCCGCAAATATCTGCCATTTCGGCGCGCCGTCGCCTTGATGCCAAACCGTATATTGCGGCTCGATAAACGCATTCATGGTGATGCCTTTATCAAGCTCGAAAACTTTACCGATACCCAAACCGACCGGAATATACCCTTCATTGTCCTCAAGATTGAAGTTCCATGTTGCTGTCGAGCGAAGATACCAGCCATCCTTCAGATTGTAATTGATGATCGGCTCGACGGTTGCCAAGCTTACCCTCTCTCGGTCGCCATGCCCTGCGAACGATGTTTGATAGGTCACCAGGCCGCCCAAAAGACCCCAACTTTGCGGCGCGACGATTACGCCCGACACCCCGACCTGCCATTTTCCGCTGCCAAGTGCGTCATCCGTCGCGGTTGGGATAACCAATATCGGCCCCGCACCGAATGTGATGTCTCCATGCTTGGGGAGAATGAAAATGTCCATCAGCGTCAGATCACCCAATCCTGTCACATATCCGTCGGGAAACTCCGGCGCTGTGGCGATGGGTAGCGTATACCGTAACAATTGCGGCAAACCGGCTATCTCCGCTGGCACCAGTCCACGCAGGAGAAACTGATTGGATCGCCGACCGGATAATCCATATATTTCCGGCACATAATAGTTATGGAAGTTGACGGTAATCTTCGGTGTCAGGGGATTATTGGCGTCGTTTACCGACTGATGCTCTTGCGCTGCAACGCCATTCATCAAAACGAAGAACAACAGCAGTCCCAGACCTGTACGCGTGAAGATCGACATCGCAAGTTTCCCCATTTCATATCGAAAAGGGTATCTTAAACGCACGGAAAATGAAGTTTGTTACAGTAACAAACAGCACATTTTCTGTGTGTGTAGCGAACTACGTTTTGCTAGGTTTCGATCAGAGCGGACATACGCACCAGATCGGCCAGCGATCCTGCCTGCATCTTCTGCATGACATGCGCACGACGCACCTTCACGGTGATTTCCTTCACCTCGAGTTGAGCGGCTATCTGCTTGTTCAGTAGACCTTGGACAACGAGCGTGAACACATCGCGTTCGCCCGCTGTCAGGCTCAGCCAACGGTCGTGAATCTCAGAACGCGCTTGTTCGTCCTGCAAACGTTTCCTATCGCCGTCGATGGCCCGATAGACAGCATCCAACAGATCGTGATCACGAAATGGCTTCGGCAGAAAATCGACAGCTCCGTTTCTGATCGCATTGACGCCCATGGTGATATCGCCGTGACCGGTAATGAAGATAACCGGAATGCGAATACCGAGGCCTGTCATCTGGGCGAAAAAATCCGTACCTGTCTGCTCCGGCATTCGCACATCAAGTATCATGCAGGACGGGCCGGACTGGCGTTCGAAATCAAGGAAACTCCGCACAGATTCAAAGCTGATCACCTTCATATCGATGGAAGCAAATAAATCTTCCAAGGCGCGCCGAACCGAGAGATCGTCATCGATAATGTAAACGACCGCTGCGTTCTCGTGTGTAGCCGTCATTGCTCGCCCATCCTGACCGCTGGCACTTCCAGCAGAAACGTCACGCCACTCGACCCAGCACCCAATGCACCTTCGGCATCGGTCCAAATACGACCACCATTGGCCTCTATGATAGTACGACTGATCGTCAGCCCCAACCCGAAGCCGCCGTCTTTCGTGGTCCAGAACGCATCAAAAAGGCGTTCTCGCGTTGCATTCGTGAGACCTGATCCCGTATCAGCTATCGTAAACCGCAAGCTGGCATTTACGCCGAACTGGGATTTTATCAGGAGAAACCGATCGTCCCTATCCGTCCCCGCCATTGCTTCAACGGCATTGAGGATTAGGTTGCCGATGACCTGCTGTATTTGCACCCGGTCCGCCCAAGCGGGCGGCAGATCGCTCGCCAAGTCAAGTTGAAGGCGTATCCCATTTCGGTGAAGCTCTGCTGCGGCCAAATCTGCCATTTCACGGATAGCCAGGTTGAAATCAAAGCGCCCGATCTTTGGCTTTTCGCCTTTGGACAAGCGGCGAACACGATCAAGGATTTCACTCGCACGATGAGAATCTGCAGATATCCGCTCAAACGTTGATAGAGCACGCGCCACGTTTGGCGGAGTTTGTGACAGCCAACGGTGGCCGGCGCCCGCACTGGTTTCGATTGCAACCAGTGGCTGGCTGACTTCATGGGTAATAGAGCCGGTCAGCTGACCAAGGGTGGTCAGCCGTGCAAGTCGCAACAAGCGTTCCCGCGTCTCGTGGGCTTCGGCTTCCGCATCGACCAGTTTCAGGCCTAGATATGCTGTGCACGCGATGGCCACAATGCTGATCAATGTGTTGATGAAACCAACATTATAAGAGCCCGAGCGCGTCAGGCCGAAGCTTACAACAGTCAAGACGATGCAGCCAGCGGCGACACCAATCACTGTGCGGTGCGAGAACAATCTGGCCGAAACCAGCACAATAGCTGTATAGAAAACAGCGGCGGCTATCGCGTAATCGGTGACTGTGTCGAATACGAAAATGGTGGCGCAGAAAATGGCGAGTACCAGAGATGCCGCAATGTCCTGCGGAGACATGCGGTGAAGGCCTTTCATTCGCATCTAGCGCTCCTCTCTGGTGTTAAGTTTGAAGCTTCATTTGAACCTTATAGCTCCAATCCTTTGGTTTGATCTACCATGATACTTCGCAAGATCCGGCATGCGTTCGAGCGACACAGTCGTTTCTATGAAAAAGTGACCAGCAGCATAGCTGTTGGCCACTTCCTTCGACGTGACGCTGCGAGGCACCGACAGCGTCACATCAGAACCACTGACCAAAGCGACGAATGTGGAAACTCTTCATGCCTTGGGCGACAACACAGTAGGCGAACAGCGTTGCGAGCAGCCATGGGAAGTAAGCCCAGGGTAGCGGTTGCAAGCCGACCATAGTTCCAAGCGGCGAGAATGGAATGTAAATGCCAAGCGCCATGATCAAACCGGTCATCAGCATCACCGGCAAAGCGGCAGTGCTTTGGATGAACGGTATTTTCTGCGTGCGCAGCATATGCACCACAAGCGTCTGCGACAGCAGGCCCTCAATGAACCAGCCCGACTGGAACAGTGACTGCATGTCCGGCGTGTTCGCCGCAAAGACATACCACATCAACGCGAAAGTCGTGATGTCGAAGATCGATGACGTCGGCCCTACCCAAATCATGAAACGACCGATGTTCCGGGCGTCCCATTTTCGGGGTCTTGCCAGAAACTCTTTGTCCATGCGATCCCATGGCAGGGAAAGCTGGGAAATGTCGTACATCAGATTCTGGATCAGCAAATGGATTGCCAGCATCGGCAAGAACGGTATGAAAGCGCTCGCCACCAGCACGGAGAACACATTGCCAAAATTCGAGCTGGCGGTCATATTCAGATATTTGATGATATTACCGAATGTTTCACGCCCTTTGAGAACACCCTCTTCCAGCACCATCAGGCTCTTTTCGAGAAGGATAATATCGGCAGATTCCTTCGCAATATCAGTGCCACTATCAACCGAAATACCCACATCCGCATCGCGCAATGCTGGGGCATCGTTGATACCATCGCCAAGAAACCCGACCGTATGACCATTTGCCTGCAACGCTTTGAGAACCCGCGATTTTTGCAATGGCGTGAGCTTTGCAAAAACTGTGGCTGCCTCAACCGTCGCGCGCAGTTTTTCGTCGTTCATCTTCTCGATTTCGCGACCAAGAATTGGCGTGCCCGGCTCCAGTCCAACTTCACGGCAGATCTTTGTGGTGACGACATCATTGTCCCCAGTGAGTACTTTGACGGCAACGCCATGCTCGGCCAAGGCGGCAATTGCGGGACGTGCAGTTTCCTTTGGCGGATCGAGGAAGGTCAGGAAACCTTGCACCACCAGCTCTTTCTCATCCGGGATATCATAGCGCGCCACGGTAGAAGACGGATCGATCTCCCGTGTGGCGACCACAAGCACACGGAAACCATCGCGATTGTAATCGCGTGCCAGTTCGACAAGCGCTTTGAGACGCGCATCATCCAGCGACTTGATTTCATCGCCGTCGCGAATTGAGGTTGAGATCGCCAGCATCTCTTCCACTGCGCCTTTACAGACCAGCAGATGCTCGCCACCAAAGCCTTCAACCACAACCGACAAGCGGCGACGAACGAAGTCGAACGGCAGTTCATCCACTTTTTTGTAGAACCGAGCTGAAGCAGTGCTTGAAGGGCTGTCTTCGGCAAAGCGAATAACGGCCTGATCCATAAGGTTCTTCACACCGCTCTGGTGGTGGCTGTTGAGCCACGCCAGCCGCAATACACTTGGATCACATTGGCCGTTAACATCAAGATGGTGTTCGAGGATGATCTTGTCTTGAGTCAATGTGCCGGTCTTGTCTGTGCAAAGCACATCCATCGCCCCGAAATTCTGGATAGCATTCAGACGCTTCACCACGACTTTGCGGCGCGCCATTGCGACAGCACCTTTGGCAAGGTTCGAGGAAACGATCATCGGCAACATTTCGGGTGTCAGGCCAACCGCCACGGCAAGCGCAAACATGAAGGCGTCAGGCCAGTCCCCTTTGGTAAAGCCGTTGATCAGCAGGACCACCGGCACCATCACCAGCATGAAACGGATCAGGAGCCAGCTCACGCTGTTAACACCCCGATCAAAGGCCGTTTCTGCGCGCGAACCCACAACCGCCTTCGCAAGCGAACCAAAGTAAGTGCGTGCGCCGGTTGCGACCACGACAGCAGTCGCTGTGCCGCTGACAACATTTGTGCCCATGAAGCAGACCGACGGCAGATCGAGCATGTCCATCTGATCACCGACGGTTGCTTTAGTCTCGGCAGACTTTTGAGCAACAGCGCCAAGCGTGTCATATTTTTCAACCGGTAGAGCTTCACCCGTCAGGGCCGCCTGACTGACGAACAGATCACGCGATTCAAGCAGTCGCACGTCGGCAGGGATCATATCGCCAGCTGAAAGCTTGACGATATCGCCTGCGACGAGTTCGGCCATGGGAACTTCGACCAGTTTTGCTTCCACACCTTGTGCGTTTCCGCTTCCCTGACGGCGCAACACTGTTGCAGTTGTGCGGACCATGGCCTTAAGCGCTTCCGCAGCTTTGCCGGAGCGGAATTCCTGCCAGAAACGCAGCAATGCGCTGAGGAACACCATCGTCAGAATAATCGTCACGCCGGTATATTCCGGGTCTTCGCCGTTGCGCAGCGGCAGAATAATATCCGTAACGGAGGATATAGCCGCAAGCGTCACTAATACGGCAATGAACGGGTTTTTGAAGGCGAGCAGAAACTGCACCAACGCATGCGGGCGCTTTTCATGCGCTACATGATTGGGTCCGTCCTTGATCAGGCGGTGTTTCGCTTCAGTCTCAGTCAGGCCGTTGATGGTCGTCCTGAAATTTGCGAGCGTCGTATCAACGCTGTTTTGTGCCTCGCGCACCGCACGCATTGACAGTTTCCTGTCGTCCTTGCGGGCAGCGGCAGATACGGGCTGTTTCAATATGGCATTCATGTCATTATCCTCATGCCACCACGTCCGGCACGAGCGCTGACATGTCCCCCTTAAGGGATATGCCAAGCCATGCCGCACCGTCGAAGCGACGTCCGGTTTGTTTTCCTGTCGAGATTGTGAAAAGCCTGCCCGATTAGCGCTACCGGCGATAACCGAGCGGACCTACTGGGGTCATCGTCCATGGTCTAATTCCACTGTTTGAATGATTTCGCTTATCAATGCACCCAGGTTGACGTTCGGTTCTGCTGCCCGGCAGCAAGCAACAGGCCGAAACGTTCCAGCACCGGCAACGACCTATAGTGTGCAATCTCTTTGGGGTCTGTTGTCCAGCGACATTCCACGCGTCCGTTTTCAGGATTGACGTACCAGATCGTTGTCAGCTGGGGAGCCTTCCCGATGGCTCCGTCACGGTTCACATCGGCTTCAAACACGTGGCTATAAATGGTTACGCTGCTGCGAGCGGTTTTGCGGCTAATGGAATGCATAGGCACACCAAAGCGCGCGCCCAAATTGGCGATTGCGGCTGCAATATTCATCTCTTACCTCATGACGCGCCACTGCGAGCGTCCGGGCAAGAGCATGAGATTAGCTCTCGTCGAACAACCCCAGTGGCGACAGCTTTCGACTGCTGTCGCTTGGCATTGTGTTTTCCTGTGTTAAGGAGCTTGTTGCTCCGACGGCATCTCTTTACCAGATGGGCCTTTCGCGAGCTACGAAAATGCATGGGTTTCGCAAGGTGCATTATGGTACACGGCATATACCAAGGTATACGCCGTGTGATGCTTGAGCAGTCTGCATGCACCGCAGCCGCTGGCGTAGCTCAATTACGATGCTTTTCCAAACCGATCCGCCGATTGATCCAATCGGGCTTGATGGTGGCTTTGGACAGTTCAAGATCGGCAAATAGCTTCTCCTGTGCCAACTCAGGCATTTTGCTTGAACGCGGCGATCCCGACGCTCGGCTGACATGCATCAAAACCTGCTCGCAGAAGGCCGTTTCCTCCCCGTCTCCATTCAGCATCCGCATAAAAACATGCATACGCTTGTGATCGGCATTCAAGACAGACAGCTCCACGTTCAATGTTTCATCGACGTGGCATTCTTTCAAATACCCGATGCGGCTATCGAGGGTATAGAGCGTGGCATTATTTGCCTCACGATAGGCGGCATCAATGCCAATTCGGTCCATATAGGCAGTGGCGGCATCCGAAAAGACGATACCATAGGCATAGTCCCCCATATGACCATTGTAGTCTATCCAGCTCGGCGAAACGCTTGTGCGATAGATGGGCAACGCTTCGCTCATGCTTATTTCCTCCGCTCCAGCCTGGCATAGAACTCTCCGACGATACCTTTACGGAAGAGGATGACGCATGCCATGAAGATGATGCCGGTAACGATGGTTACGGGGAAGTCGGACGTTGCGAGATAGTTCTGCAAGGCGACGACGAAGGCTGCACCGACGATGGGCCCGATCAGCGTGCCGATCCCGCCAAGCAGTGTCATCAGGATGACTTCACCCGACATTTGCCAGCCGACATCGGTCAGCGTTGCAAACTGGAAGACGAGCGCCTTCAGACCGCCTGCAAGGCCCGCAAGACCAGCCGACATCACGAAAGCGGCCAGCTTGTACTGATTGACGGAATAACCGAGCGATATGGCGCGGTTTTCATTCTCGCGCACCGATTTCAGGATCATGCCGAAGGGCGAGTTGATGATGCGCCAGATGGCGAACACGCCGAGCACGAACAGCGCCAGCACAAAGTAATACATGTTCATCGGATTGTTGAGATCGATGAAGCCAAACAGATATCCGCGCGGCACGCCCTGCAAGCCGTCTTCGCCATGGGTGAAGGCAGCCTGCAGGCAGAAGAAGAAGAACATCTGCGACAGCGCAAGCGTGATCATGGTCGAATAGATGCCCTGTCGGCGAATGGCCAGATAGCCGATGACGAGGCCAAGCGCTGCGGCGGCAAGAATGCCGAGGATCAGGCCCACTTCCGGCGTCACGCCCCATTCCTTCACCGTATGCGCGGTGATATAGGCCGCACCGCCGAAGAAGGCTGCATGGCCGAACGAGAGAATGCCGGTATAGCCGAGCAGCAGGTTGAACGCCGAAGCGAACAGCGCAAAGCACAGCATCTTCATCAGGAAGATCGGATAGACCACGAAGGGTGCTGCGGCCAGTGCGACGATGGCGATGATGAGGATGGTGGCCGACAGGCTGTTGATCGCCGGTTTGCGGGTCGGGGGTGCGCTATGGCTTGCAGCCGTTGCTTTAAGAGCGGTATCAGCCATATCAGGCCTCCTTCCCGAACAGTCCGGCGGGTCGCACCAGAAGGACGATAGCCATGATGACGAAGATGACGATGCTGGAGGCTTCCGGGTAGAAGACCTTGGTGAGCCCTTCGGCCAGTCCCAGCACATAGCCGGTGATGATAGCGCCGAGGATCGACCCCATGCCGCCGACAACCACCACGGCAAAGACCACGATGATGATGTTCGAACCCATCAGCGGGCTGACCTGATAGATCGGGGCGGCCATGATGCCGGCAACGCCCGCAAGGCCAGCACCCAGCGCATAGGTGAAGGTGAGAAGCAGCGGCACATTGATGCCGAAGGCCTTGACCAGTGTCGGGTTTTCGGTGGCGGCGCGCAGATAAGCGCCAAGCTTGGTCTTTTCGATCAGAAGCCAGGTGCCAAGGCAGATGATCAGCGAAGCCACCACCACCCAGGCGCGATAATTCGGCAGGAACATGAAGCCGAGATTATTGCCGCCTGCAAGCGACGGTGGCACCGCATAGGGCTGTCCGGCAGCACCATAATAATAGCGGAATGTGCCTTCGATCACGAGCGCCAGGCCGAAGGTGAAGAGCAGGCCATAGAGCGGATCGAGATTATAAAGCCGTGACAGCGCCACGCGCTCGACAATCGCGCCGCCGAGACCGACGATGATCGGGGCCAGAATAAGCGCTGGCCAATAGCCGATGCCAAGCCAGCTCAACAGCAGATAGCCGACAAAAGCGCCCAGCATATATTGTGCGCCATGCGCAAAGTTGATGATGCGCAGCAGGCCGAAGATGATGGCAAGGCCAAGGCTCAGCATGGCATAGAACGAGCCGTTGATGAGACCGACCAGCAACTGGCCGAGAAGCGCTTGCAGAGGGATTCCAAAAATCATTGTCATGTCAGACTCCCAGCGCTTCGTTCAGGGCCGCCATGCGGTCGGGAAGTTCGGCGGTTGGGAAGTTCTCCGTCACCACGCCATGATCCATCAGATAGAAGCGGTCTGCGACCTTGGCGGCAAAGCGGAAGTTCTGCTCGACCAGAAGGATGGTCATGCCGCGCTTCTTCAGTTCCACCAGCACATCGCCGATGCGCTGCACGATGACAGGCGCCAGACCTTCGGTCGGCTCGTCCAGCAGCAGCACCTTGACACCGGTGCGCAGGATGCGCGCGATGGCCAGCATCTGCTGTTCGCCGCCCGACAGCTTGGTGCCGGGGCTATTGCGCCGTTCATGCAGATTGGGGAAAAGCGCGTAGATCTCGTCAAGCGACATGAGGCTGTCGCCATCTTTGGCGACGACCGGCGGCAGCAGCAGGTTTTCGTGCACGCTGAGCGTGGCGAAGATGCCGCGCTCTTCCGGCACGAAGCCAAGACCCGCATGGGCGATGCGATGCAAAGGCACGCGCATGATGTCTTTGCCCTCCAGCGTGATCGTGCCGGTGCGCTTGCGGATGATGCCCATGATGGCGCGCAAGGTTGTCGTCTTGCCGACGCCGTTGCGGCCCAGAAGCGTGATGGTTTCGCCCGGCCAGATGTCGAGATCGACGCCATGCAGGGCATGGCTTTCGCCATACCAGGCATTCAGTCCGCGCACGGACAGGAGCGGTTGGCCTTTATTCATGTTCGGTTCCCATATAGGCGGTGCGCACGCGCTCGTCCTTCGAGACGTCGGCATAGCTGCCGGAGGCGAGGATCTCGCCGCGTTGCAGCACCGTGACATGGTGGGCGATATCGGCCACCACCTTGAGATTGTGTTCCACCATCA
>Ga0180219_1000714_pt1 | contig 24606 bp, 25 predicted proteins | sample eDN3rd30CBELigMG_FD_151338 | JGI IMG/M metagenome (GOLD analysis project Ga0180219, IMG submission 151338) | Enriched Miracle-Growth compost microbial communities from Emeryville, California, USA - eDNA 3rd pass 30_C BE-Lig MG (version 2)... ... | reverse complement strand
TCACCCGCGTGCTCGCTTACTGCCTGGAGTACGAAGAGGGAATCGCCTTCAGCGAGGGCATCGCCGCCGCCGATGAGCCGGCCGTGTCCGTGCGCGACCTCACGGGCCGCCTCGTCGCCTGGATCGAAGTGGGCGCCCCGGATGCCGCGCGCCTGCACCACGGCAGCAAGTCGGCCGACCGCACGGCCGTCTACACGCACCGTGACCCCGCGAAGGTCATGGCGCAGTGGGCCGGCAAGCGCATCCACGAAGCCGACCGCATCCTGCTGCACAGCTTCGACCCCGGGTTCGTCGACGACGCGACCGCAGCCCTGGAGCGCCGCAACGAGCTCACCGTCTCCGTGACGGAACGCCGCCTCTACCTCGACATCAACGGCGTGGCGCTGGCATCCGACATCCACACCGCCGCGGCGCAGTAGACGCCGGCGCGTGCGTCAGCCGTTGTCGCGGGCGGCGACGGGGCGGCGATCGGCGACGACGACGTTGACGCCGGCATCCCGCAGTCGCTCGACATGTGAGCGATCGGTGCCCGCGTCGACGACGACGGCGTCGAACTCGCTCAGCGCGACCATGGCGTGCAGGGCGCGCTTCTCGAACTTGGTGTGGTCGACCAGCAGCAGACGCGTGGATGCCGAGTCGAACATCGCTCGCTTCACGTCGACCGTCTCGAGCGTCTGGTGGAAGCAGATGTCGTCGGTGATCGCCGACGTCGACATGACCAGCGTGTCGGCACGGAGCGCGGACAGGGCGTTCACCGTCATGCGGCCCATGAAAGCGCTGCACCAGTTGTAGTACTGACCGCCGAGTCCGACGAGGGTGATGCCGCTGGTCGCGCGAAGCGGCTCCATCACCGTCAGCGTGTTCGTGATGACCGTGAGCGGCTTCTTGGCGCGCAGGTGCGGAAGCAGGTGGAGCGTCGTCGTGGAGTCGTCGAGGATGATCGCCTGCCCGGGCTCGATGAAATCGAGCGCCGCCTGGGCGATCGCCTCCTTCTCGGCGAGCTGGCGACCCGCGCGGTACACGTCGCTCGACTCGACGAGAGCGGTCGACAGCGCCGTCGCGATGCCGCGGCTCTTGCGCAGGAGACCCCGGGCCTCGAGCTCGTCGAGATCACGGTGGACGGTCATCTGGCTGATCTCGAAGCGTTCGGCGAGCTCCTCGATGCGAATCGCGCCGGCCTTCATGACGGCTTCGGTGATCGCCCGCTGCCGAGCGGCCTGGCGGCTCTGCCGGGCGTCACCCGAGGCGACCAGATCCGTCTCCATGGCGGTGCCTTCCTCGCTCAATCCGTGGCCGCGGCTTCGTCGATGATCCGACCCAGTTCCCCGGGATCGTGCGCGTGCCTCCCGAGAAACAGACCGTCGACAGCCCTCCCGAGATCGGTGAGGACGCCGCGCTGAGCGCTTCCCCCGTAGATTATCGAGCCGCGGGTGATCCGGGGATCCGCGTCGACACGTGTCCGGAGCGCCGCCGCGACCACGCGGATGTGCTCGGGCTCTGCCGGCTCGGCCTGCCCGATCGCCCACGCCGGCTCGTACGCGACGATGAGCTCTGTCGGGTTCGCCTCGTCGACCTCGGCGAGCGAGGCCTCCAGCTGAGCGATGCTCTGCGAGATCGCCTCCTCCGCCGTGCCGCGAGCGGTCTCGCCGACGCACAGCACCGGGATGAGGCGGTTGCGGACGGCGGCGGCCACCTTGCGCGCCACGACCCCGTCGTCTTCGCCGAAGAGCCGACGTCTCTCTGCGTGACCTACCTCCACGAGAGCGCAGCCGAGCGCGGCGAGATCCTCACCGCTGACCTCGCCGGTGTACGCGCCGCGGTCGAAGACCGACAGGTCCTGCGCGCCCACCAGCACCGGCGTGCCGGCGAGCGCCTTGCGCACGGCGGCCACGGCGGGCAGCGACGGCAGCACGAACAGCCGCACGATCCCGTCGCGGACGGCGGGGTGGCTGCGTGCGATGGTCGCGACCACGCGCGCCCACGCCTGTGTGTCTTCGATGCTCAGGTACAGCTTGGTGCTGACGCCCAGGGTGACCTTCGGGAGGGTGACCTGCGCATCGGGCACCTCAGCCACAGGTGCCCGACTGCTCGTACTCGGAGAGCACCGCCACCTTCTGCGCGGAGGCGCTGGATTCGTCGAACTCGTAGCCGAGCCACTCGCGCACCAGGCGACGGGCGAGCTCAAGGCCGATCACACGCTGGCCCATCGTGAGGATCTGCGCGTTGTTGCTGAGCACGCTCCGCTCGACGCTGAAGCTGTCGTGCGCGGTCACGGCGCGGACGCCGGCGACCTTGTTGGCAGCGATCGCGACGCCGAGGCCGGTGCCGCACACCAGCAGGGCGCGGTCAGCGAGTCCGTCGCGCACTCGTTCGGCCGCCGTGACCGCGATCGTCGGGTAGGGAGTGTGCCCCTCGGCATCCACGCCCACGTCGACGACCTCGGCGACGCGGTCGTCTTTGAGGAGGTCGGCCTTGAGCGCCTCTTTGTACTCGTATCCTGCGTCGTCGCTGCCGACGACGATGCGCCACTGGGTGGTCACGATGCTTCTCCTTCGTGGGGGGAACGGATGGCGGTGCCGGCGGCGGTCACCGCGAGCGCGAACGACACAGCCCCGGGGTCGGGGGTGCCGATGCTCTTCTCCATGTGGGGGCGGGCCCGGCCGAGCCGCGCCATGATGTCGGCGGTCGCCTGGGCGGCCTTCTTCGCCGCTGCGGCGGCGTTCTGCCATGCCCGGTCGATCGGGAGGCCGGATGCCACGGCATCCTGCAGCGCGTCGACGAAGGGCACGAGGGCGTCGACCAGGGTCTTGTCGCCCACCTGTGCCTTGCCCATCGTCTGCACCGTCTCGCGGAACGCCTCGGCCGCTGCCGCGACGCGTGCGGCATCGGGTGCGAGATCGTCCCCGAGCGCGCTGCCGGCGGCCCGCAGCCCGGCGCCCCACAGCGCGCCCGAGGTGCCGCCCGCGCGGTGCGCCCAGGCGTCGCCGGCGAGGGCGAGGAGCGTTCCGGCGCCCGCTCCGGCATCCAGCGAGGTGGCGGCGGCGGCGGCGGCGGCGCGAGCACCGCGCTGCATCCCGATGCCGTGGTCGCCGTCGCCGGCCACCGAGTCGAGGCGTCCGAGCTCGTCGACCTCGCGGTCGATCACGTCGCGCACGGCCTCGACCGCCCGCAGCAGCACCGCCGCGGCTGCACGAGAGGCGTCGCTTGCCGGCGGCACCGCGGCCGTCGCCTCGGCGGATGCGCGCGTCTCGGCGGCGGCGCGTCGTGCCTGCTCCCCGACGGAGCCCTTGCGGTAGGCGGGGGTGTACGCGGGCGAGGTCCAGGCCTGCTCGAGCTGCTCGTCGAGCCAGAAGAGGGTGAGGGAGATGCCCGCCATCTCGAAGCTCGTCGCGTACTCGCCGACCTCCGGGTCGACGATCGTCACGCCGGCTTCGCCCAGCAGGCGCTCGACGGCGCCGTACACGACGAACAGCTCTTCGGCCTTGACCGAGCCGAGGCCGTTGAGGATGACGCCGACGCGCGCGCCATCGGGGTCGGCGATGTCGTCGGGAAGCTCTGCCAGCAGCGCCTCGAAGAAGAGCACGGCGAGCTCGTCGGCGGTCGCCAGCCGCGCCGTCGAGATGCCGGGCTCGCCGTGGATGCCCATGCCGATCGCCATCTGACCGGCGGGCACCGTGAACAGCGGCTCCTCCGCGCCGGGCAGGGTGCAGCCGGTGAACGCGATGCCCATCGAGCGCGTGCGGTCGTTCGCCCGGCGGGCGAGCTCGTACACGCCTTCGAGATCGAGTCCCTGCTCCGCCGCCCATCCGGCCGCGCGGAACACGGTGAGGTCGCCCGCGATGCCGCGGCGCTTGTCGCGCTCGGAGGCAGGGGCACTGTAGATGTCGTCGGTGACCCGCACGGTGCGGCACGGAATGCCGTCGGCGATGAGCTGGTCCTGCGCGAGGTCGAAGTTGAGGGCGTCGCCGGCGTAGTTGCCGTAGCTGAGGAGCACTCCCGCACCGGCCTGGGCGGCGGTGGCGACGGAGACGACCTGCTGCGCGCTGGGCGACGCGAACACATTGCCCATCGCCGCGCCGTGCGCGATGCCGCGGCCGACGAGCCCGGCGAAGGCGGGATAGTGCCCGGACCCGCCGCCGATCACGACGGCGACCTGCCCGTCGGGAGTCGACTCGGCCCGGACGACGCCTCCCGGCACGCGGCGGACGAGGTCGCGATGCGCGGCGACGAAGCCTGCGGCCGATTCGTCGGCGAAGTCCGCCGGGTCGTTCAAGACGTAGCTCATGATGCCTCGTTGTCTGTCGGGTTCCGTCGTGGCGGCGGAGGGTGGGGGAGGTGGAGCCGCTGCTCCACCTCCCCGATGCTGATGAGGGTGGATCAGCCTTCGTAGGTGAAGGGCGCCGTCATCTTGTCGACGTTGTCCTTCGTGATGAGGATGCAGTCGAACGACTGCTTCTCGGTCTCGGGCGCCTCGCCCGTGCGGATGAACGCGTCGGCGAGCGCCACGGCCTCCTTGGAGAAGACGGCGACGGGCTGCAGCACGGTGTACGCGAGCTCACCCGACTCGACGGCCGCGACGGCGTCAGGCGATCCGTCGAAGCCGCCGACGACGACGCCCTCGAGCTTGCCCGCTTCCTTCAGGGCGGCGATGGCGCCGAGCGCCATCTCGTCGTTGCCGGAGATCACGCCGTTCAGGTTGGGGTTGGCCTGCAGGAGCGACTGCATCTTGTCGTGTCCCTTGGTGCGGTCCCAGTCAGCGACCTCCTTGCCGACCTGAACGAGGTCGGGGTACTGGCTGATGACGGTCGTGAAGCCGTTGGAGCGCGTCTGAGCGTTGTTGTCGGACGGGGCGCCGAACAGCTCGACGTAGTCGCCCTTGTCGCCCATCTGCTTCACCCATTCCTGGGCTCCGACCGCGGCGCCCTGGGCGTTGTTCGACACCAGCTGGGCCTTCGCGAGGCCCGCCTCGTTGATCTCGGCGTTGACGAGGAAGACGGGGATGCCGGCGGCATCCGCCTTCTTCACCGCGGCGATGGAGCCGTCGGCGTTCGCCGGGTCGAGGATGATCGCCACCGACTTGTTCGCGATGGCGGTGTCGATGAGGGTGTTCTCGGTGTTGGTGTCGCCCTTGTGGGCGCCGACCGTCGCCTCGTAGCCGAGCTCCTCAGCGGCCGCCTTGGCCACGTCGCCCTCGGTCTTCCAGTAGGGGTTGGCCGGGTCGTTCACGATGATCGTGATGAGACCGCCGGCTTCTCCCTCACCGGCCGGCTCCGAGGAGGCGGGGGTGGAGTCTCCGGCGCAGGCCGTGAGACCGAAGGCGAGAGCACCCGCTGCGAGGATCGCGGCGATTGCCTTCTTGCGCATGTGTGTCTTCTCTCTCTCAGTGAATCGGCAACGTCGTCGATACCGATCGCGGTCAGTGGGCAGCGACGGTCGGGGCCGCGCTGTTCTGATCCGTCGTCGTGGATGCCGAGGCCGGGCGGCTCGGCGTGGATGATGCCGGCGCCTTGCGGCGACGGCCGTACTGGAGGGTGTTCAGCAGCACCGCGACGACGATGACCGCTCCCATGAACACCATCTGCCAGTACGCGGAGACGCCGACGATCACGAGTCCGTCCGAGAGGAACCCGATGACGAAGGCGCCCAGGAGGGTGCCGCGGACGTTGCCGCGGCCACCCGAGAGCGCGGCACCGCCGATCACGACCGCCGCGATGGCGGTGAGCTCGTAGGTGTTGCCCGCCGTGGGGCTCGCGCTCGTGAGCGTGGAGGCGAGGATGAGGCCGGCGATCGAGGCGCACACGCCCGAGATCACGTACACCCACACCTTGACCGACTTCACCGGCACGCCGGACAGCTCGGCCGCGCGCTCGTTGCCGCCCGATGCGTACAGCCACCGGCCGAAGCGGGTGCGGCCCAGCACGAATCCGAGCACGATCGCGACGGCGATCATGATGAGCACGCCCACGGGGATCCCGAGCAGGCGGTTGAAGCCGAGCCACTCGAATCCGGTGTTGCCGAGCTCGGCGTCGCCGGCCAGGTCGTTGATGGTCAGGCCGTTCGTCATCAGCAGCGCCAGGCCGCGCACGACGTAGAGCATGCCGAGCGTCGCGACGAACGGGGCCACGTTGAATCGCGACACCAGGATGCCGTTGACGAGCCCGATGAGGGCGCCCACTGCGCACGACAGCAGCACCACCACGGGAACGCTCGGGTACAGCACGACGCCGAAGACATTGATCGGCACGCCCTGCAGGAGGAAGCCGGCGATGATCGCCGAGAACCCCAGCGTGGAGCCGACCGACAGGTCGATGCCCCCGTTGAGGATCACCATGAGCATGCCCAGGCCCAGCAGCGCGTAGATGGCCACGTGGGAGGCCATGATCAGCACGTTGCCGAGCGTGAGGTAGTTGGGCGAAAGCAGCGAGAACACCACCACGATCAGCAGCAGCGCCAGGAAGGCGCGGCCCTCGAGGAGGAGCTTCGCGAGCGAGAACGTCTTTCGCCGCTGAATGATGGCGGTCGTTGTTGTGGTCGTCATTGTCCGGTCCTTGATGTGGTCTCAGGCGGCTGCGGATTCGCCGGAGGCGGCCATGATCTGGTCCTTCGTCGCGTCAGGGCCGAACACGGCCGAGATCCGGCCGCGGCGCATGACGAGAATGCGGTGGGCGATGCTGAAGCACTCGCCCACCTCGGAGGTCGAGTACACGACGGCGAGGCCCTTGCGCGCCCGCTCGGCGAGCAGTCTGAACACCTCGCCCTTCGCGCCGATGTCGATGCCGCGGCTCGGTTCGTCGAGGAGCATCACCTTCGGCTCGGTGGCGATGATCTTGCCGATCACGACCTTCTGCTGGTTGCCGCCGGACAGCGCCCCGATGGCCTGTTCGGGGCCGGGGGTCTTGACGGTGACGTCCTGGATGAGGCCGCGTGCGCGCTTCTTCTCGATGCGGTTCGAGATCATGCCGCGGCTCAGGCTGCCGCCGAGGCTCGCGAGGGTGAGGTTCGTGCCGACGTCGAAGGTCTGGACGAGGCCGTCGCGCTGACGGTCCTCGGGCACGAGACCCACGCCGTTCTCGATGCGCTGGGCGATCGACCATCCGGCGATGGAGACGCCGTCGACGAGCACGTCTCCGCCGGCGATGGGCTCCTTGCCGGCGATCGCCTCGAGCAGCTCGGTGCGCCCCGCGCCCATGAGGCCGTAGATGCAGACGATCTCGCCTGCGCGCACGTCGAGGTCGAGGCGGTTCACGATCGCCCGCTCGGGGTTCTCGCGGTCGACGACGGTGAGGTCGCGGATGCTGAGGACGGTGTCGCCGAAGTCGTATCCGGTGGGCGGCGAGCCGAGGTCGAAGTGGTCGCCCACCATGTTCCGGACGATCCACTCGAGGTCGATGTCGGCGCGCTGGCCCGCCGCGGTCATCGACCCGTCGCGCAGCACCACCGCGTAATCGGTGACCTCGAGGGCCTCCTCCAGGTGGTGAGAGATGTAGACGATCGCGACGCCGCGCGAGAGGAGGTCGCGGATGATCCCGAAGAGCACCTCGACCTCGGCGGCGGCGAGCGCCGACGTCGGCTCATCCATGATGAGGATTCGCGAGTTCACCGACAGCGCTCGGGCGATCTCGATGATCTGCTGCTGTCCGACGCGGAGATCGGCGACGAGGGTGTCCGGCTCGATCGGAAGCTGCAGCTCGTCCAGCAGCGCGCGCGTCTGGCGGTCTTCCTCGGCGTAGTCGATGCCGAAGGGGCCGGTGATCTCACGGCCCATGAAGATGTTGTCGCGGACCGACAGGTTGGGGGCGAGGCTCAGCTCCTGGTGGATGATCGAGACGCCGCGGTCGCGCGCCTCGCTCGTCGAGGCGAAGGTGACCGGCGCGCCGTCGAGGATGATCTGCCCGGAGGTCGGCTGCTCGACGCCGGAGAGGATCTTCATGAGCGTCGACTTGCCCGCCCCGTTCTCTCCGAAGAGGGTCGTGACCGTGCCCCGGCGCACCTGGAAGTTCACGCCGCGGAGCGCACGCGTCCCGCCATAGGTCTTGACGATGTCGCGCGCTTCGAGCACGACATCGCCCACGTTCTCCCGACCGGTCATCCGACGCTCATCTCCGTCGGCGTGACGAGCCACGCCTCAGGGTTGAGGAGCGTGAACGCTCCGGTCACGCTGATCGTCTGCCCCGAGAGGTCTGCCGCGTCGATGCCCGAGAGAACCTGCTCCTTCATCTCGTTGTTGAGCGCTGCGGCGGCGTTCTGGTAGTCGATCTGGTTCGTGAAGTCGCCGAACGGGAAACGGTCGGTCGCGTCGCGCAGCTCGGTGCCGTTGATGGCGGGGCCCGTCTGCACGCGGATCAGCAGGTCGTCGGAGAGACCCTCGACGTCGACGGTGGCGATGCCCGACTGGATCTCGCCGACCACGCCCGAGAAGGTCACGCTGAACACCGGTCCACCGGAGCTGCTCTGCGCGTACTCGGCGGCGGCGGCTTCGGGGTCGGCGGCGATCGCCTCGGAGAGCGTGGCGGCATCCACTGCCTTCTCGGCGACAGCCTGCTGCACGGCGGGGAAGTTCTCGGCGCCGAAGGTCGCGGGGTCGAACTCCACTGTGCCCTGCGCGCGGGGGTCGTCTGCCGGCACGACCTTGGTGCCGAGCACGATCATCAGGAGAACGAGGACGGCCGCGCCGATCCAGATGCCGCGCTTGGCACCCGTCGACAGCCGGCGAGCCGGCGTCGACCCGCGCGTGGCCTCTGCCGTCGCCGCGCTCACAGGAGCACCCGCGATTCGGTGTCGTTCGGGCGGATCTGGAGCTTGCGGCCCTCGCCCTTGCGGAACATGCCGAGCGCAGTCTCGTAGTCATCGAGGGTGAACGAGTGGCTGATCATCGCCTTGGCGTTGATCGCACCCGCCTCGAACAGCTCGACCGCACGGCCGAACGAGTTGAGCACGGCCATCGTCCCGACGATCGAGATCTCGTCGCGGTACACGCGGAAAGGCGAGAACTGTGCCGTGCGGTCGGCCGGCGCGACGCCGAAGTCCTGGAAGAAGCCGGCCGGCTTGACGCGGGTGAGCGCGTCTTCGATCGCGCGGATGCTGCCCGTGCAGTCGATCACGACATCCCACTTCTCGCGGTCGGCCTCGTCGGGAGTGGTGTAGCGCAGGGCGATGCCGCACTCCTCCGCGGTCTTGAGCCGCTGCTCGTTGAGGTCGACGATCGTCACCGTCGCAGCGCCCGCGCGCGACGCGAGCTGCGCCATGAGCAGGCCCATGGTGCCGGCGCCGTAGACCAGCACGTGGTCGCCCAGGCGGCGCGGGAGCACGTCCCAGCCGCGGATCGCGCACGCCAGCGGCTCGATGAGGGCGGCTTCGTACAGGTCGGTCTCGGGCTTGAGCCGGTAGCAGTTGCTGGCCGGAGCCGTGAAGTACTCCTGGGCGGCGCCGTCGGATGCCACGACCCCGAGGCCGTTCCAGAACCGGCACAGGTTCTGGTGGCCATTGAGGCAGAACTCGCACTCGCCGCACGTGGTGCTGGGGTTGACGGCCACGTGATCGCCGACCTTGAAGTCGAACACGCCGTCGTTCACGCCTTCGCCGAGCGCCACGATCGTGCCGGTGGCCTCGTGCCCGGGCACCAGGGGGAACACGGTGCCCTCGAACTCGCCGTCGAGAACGTGCGTGTCGGTGCCGCAGATGCCCACCGCAGCCGTCTTGATGAGGATCTCCTTGTAGCCCGGCTCCGGGGTGGGGCGCTCCTCCAGGGCCAGTTCGCCCTCGGCTGTGAAAACCACTGCTCGCATCTTTGCTCCGTTCGCGTGTTGCAGATACGGCGTCGACCCTGAACGCCGCGCGTCGCTGCGCGGTCTTTCACAGCGACGAGGTGACGGTTCGAGCGGATCACTCTCGTGTTAGATTCGTGTGATCTTGTACGCTCGTTGCGTTAGATTCACCGTAGATACAACGCCTGCGGTTGTCAACACCGCCACGAAAGGCTCGAAGGAGAGCGTGATGACTGACTCAGCACGGAATGTGATCGAGATCCCCGATACGATGTCCGCGAGCGTTCTCGTGGAGGCCGGACGCCTTGAGCTGCAGCAGCGGCCCACGCCGCAGCCCGCTCCCGATGAGGTCCTGGTCCGGGTGTCATCGGTGGGCGTCTGCGGCTCGGACGTGCACTTCTACCACGACGGACGGCTGGGCGACTGGGTCGCGAACGACCCGCTGGTGCTCGGCCACGAATCGGGCGGCACGATCGTCGCCGTGGGCTCAGAGGTGCCCTCGTCGCGTGTCGGCGAGCGCGTCTCGATCGAGCCGCAACATCCGTCGCCCTCGTCGGCCGAGACGCTTCGCGGCGACTACCACCTCGACCCGCACATGCGCTTCTATGCGATCCCGGGCACCGACGGGGCGTTCCAGGAGTACGTGACGATCCAGAGCCACTTCGCCCATCGCGTGCCCGATGGCGTGAGCGACCACGCCGCGGCCCTCATGGAGCCGCTGTCGGTCGCGATCGCCGCGGCGCGCAAGGCCGCCTTCGCCCCGGGCGGGCGCGTGCTGATCACTGGCGCCGGTCCTGTCGGGGTCGCGACGGTGCAGGTCGCCCGCGCGTACGGCGTGACCGACATCGTCGTCTCCGACATCGCGCAGGAGCGACGCGATCGCGCCCTTCAGTTCGGGGCCACCGCGGTCTTCGACCCGCTGGCGACGGATGCCGGCGACCTCGACCCCGTCGATGCCTTCGTCGACGCGTCGGGCGCGGCGGCTGCCGTTCGCAGCGGCATCCAGGCGCTGCGCCCCTCGGGACGCGCAGTGCTCGTGGGCATGGGACTGCCCGAGGTCCCGCTGCCGATCACGACGATCCAGAACCGCGAGCTCGTCGTGACCGGTGTGTTCCGCTATGCCAACACCTGGCCCACCGCGGTTCGCCTGGTCGCCGCGGGGCTCGTCGACCTCGACGCGATGGTCACGGGCGCGTTCGCGCTCGACGAGACGCAGCAGGCGCTCGACTCGGCAGCCGACCCGACGACGCTGAAGTCGGTCGTCGAGCCGTGGCGGCTTTCGTCGGAGTGACCCGCCCGGGGTCGGGCCGGGTGTCGGCGCCGTAGGGCACGATAGGCGGATGCCTGTCTTCGATCACCTCGGAATCACCGTCGACGATGTCTCTCGCGCGAAGGCGCAGTTCGACCCGGTCATGTCCGCTCTCGGCTTCGACCGCTCCGACTACGACGACGGCGTCTCGTGGTGGCGCGAAGGCGACGTCGAGCTCATCCTCTACCCCGCCCGCGAACCCGACAGCGGTCCGCACGAGCACGGCCGCGTCGGTTGGCAGCACCTCGCGTTCGCGGTCGAATCCCCCGAGGAGGTCGAGCGCCTCCATCGCGTGGCGGTCGACGCCGGCTGGAGCGTCGTGCGGGAACCGAAGCTGTACCCGCGCTTCAGCGACCGCTACTTCGCGTCGTTCGTCGAGGATGCCGACGGCATCCGCATCGAGTTCATGCACAACCCGCCGAAAGAGGCGATGCCCGATCACGCGTGAGTGGTACCGCGTAGCACTCGGCTCTACGCCCGCACTCGCTCTCGGTCTCGCCTCATCTCCACGTGCGGTTGCCGGTATCCGGATCCCGAGCGAGCCTCTTCTCCACACTCTTGGCCCGGGCCTGGGCGGATCCTGGCGTGTACCCCGGCGGGAACAAGATGGATGCTGCACCAACGGCGCGATACCTGTGCGTTGGCGCCAGGCAAGCAAGGTCTCCGCCCACCATAACTCTGCCCCGGCCAGATGTCCTCGACACCAGCCCCACCCGTCCGTCCGTGGTGTCGAGCATCTTCGAAGAGATGGTCAACTGAGTAAACCGAGCGTCGCTGGGGATCGTTCCCACACACGTTACGGTGAAGTGCGCATTGACCTTCTTGTAGGCCGATGACTTCCCCAGGTGTGGGTAGTCGTAGCTCCCTTCACACTTGATCGTCTTGATGCCTGCGACGGCCAGCGGCGTCTCGCTGATCAGGCGCTTGCCTGCCACGGCCTCTCGAACGAGGGTCCTTGCCCCGGGCGATGCGCGGCGAGACCTCGCCGAACCCGAACGAGCCCGAGCGTGGCCGACTTTCTGAGCCCGAGGCTCCGACCGGCACGGCGGGAGCCGCGGCCACAGCACCCGCTGCCGTGAGACCGATTGCCATCAGTGCGGGAAACCGCAGCTTGGTGATTCGCTCTTTCATAAGCCTCCTTCAGCAATCCGAGGCACACTACGGCGAGGAGGAACGAAGCCTCCCTCGCTGTCCACAGCCGCTACCATCCCTAGCGAACGCGCCGACCTGGGACCCGGGCACATGACACTGAGGAGCATGCATGATCAGCGAGATTGCCTTCCCCGAGTTCCGCTGGTTCCGGGGATGGATCGAGGGTGAGAAGGCGCGTCCCCCGTCGGGCGCGACTGTCAGGTGGTGATCCTGCATCCCGGTACGCGATGGGCGCCTGACCGTGAATCGTCGTCGCTCTTGCCGTACGAGAATGACCCGAATGATGCGCCCCCCTCCGAGCACCAGCGGCTGATCATCGACGAGGCGGTGCAGTCCGTCGTCAGCTCCGAAGCGGCCTGCCACTTTGCGCTCTACGCGGGCTACCTCGACGAAGGAAGCCGCGGGTTGTCCAACGGATTCGATGAACCGGACGCCACATGGCACATCGGGCGTCTGAACTACGTGCTCTTCCCGGGAGAACTCCACGAGTGCGGTTTCGCAGTCGAAGGCGCTGCCTTTCCCATCGTGGAACTGAGCTATCTCTGGACGGGCGACCACTCGGTATTCATGGCGTCGCCGCCCGACACGGCGGCCACCTTCGTGCGTGGGCCCGACGCCCTCGTGGATCGACTACTCGAGGTTTCGGAAATCGACGCACACGAGTGGAGCCGCATAGACACCCGGTGAGGCGGACGCTACTACGACGCCGACCCATCCGGTTCGGGAAGGAAGGCCACGGCACGAACAGGGGCTCCGTCGCCCTCCAGTCGCAAGGGGAAGAACCCGACCGTGCAGCGGTCTGGCAGACCGTCGAGCCCGCACACGTTCTCGACGATCAGCCCATCGCCTCCGAGTACGACGTCGTGCACGGGGAAGGTGCCGTCTGAGCCGTCCGTGAGGTCGGGGCTGAGGGTGTCGACGGCGAGCACCCTCATCCCCCGCCGTACGAGTTCCCGCGCCGCGTCGGGATGAAGCGCGGGATGCCGCAGCGCCCGCTCGTCACCGAAGCGCCGCGCCCAGCCGGTGTCGATCACGACGATCGCAGGAACGGCCTCGGGGATGCCACCGTCGACGGTGAGATCGTCCCATCCATACGTGCGGCCGTCGGCTGCACGCGGCACCCGGAGGATGAGGGCTTCGCCGAACAGCTCGTCGAGCGAGACGTCGGCCATCGTCCGCCCGCCGCGCACCGTGTGGGCCGGCGCATCGACATGGGTCCCGGTGTGCGAACCCATGTCGATGCGGGCGACCGCGACGCCGTCGGCGTCGACGTGGAGCGCGGACGCGATCGACACACCGGGGTCACCCGGGTAGACCATCATCCGATCGCGGACGGGATGGCTCAGGTCGCGCAGCATCCGTCGATCAGCCCTTGGCGCCGACGGTGGCGTGCTCCTGCTCGGCGAGGTTGCCGGCGGGAGTGACATCGCCCTTCGTGCGCGAGGGCCACGACACCAGCAGGTAGACGGCGAACGTCACGATGAACGCGGGGGCGGTCGATCCGAACGGCAGCGGCCACACGTACGCCCACACGTAGGCGAGGACCGCGCCGACCACCCACGAGCCGATCGCCAGCCAGTTGACGCCGGCGAGGTACCAGTAGCGACCGCCGGTCGACCGCAGGATGTCGCGGTCGTACGAGCCGCGCTTGATCACGTAGTAGTCAACGATCATGATCGCGAAGATCGGGGCGAAGAGGGCCCCGATGGTCACGAGGAAGGTCGTGAACTGGTTGAGCAGCCCGGAGAAGGTCGCGCCGACGATCGAGAGGATGCCCAGGATGATCGCGGTCGGCAGGAACTTCAGGCGCGAGCCGGGCACCGCATTCACGACGGTCGTGACCATGCCGTAGACGACCATCGTGTTGGTGGCCATGACCGACAGGAAGATCGCCAGACCGAAGACCCAGCCGAACGGGGCGATGATCGTCACCGGATCGAACGGGATGGCCTCGCCGCCGCTCAGGATCACGTAGGCCATCGCGGTCGCCCCGAGCGACATCGAGATCACCGTCGACAGGGTGTAGCCGACCCCCGAGCCGATGACGCTCGCCCGGTTGGATCGTGCGAAGCGGTTGAAGTCGGCTGCGAGCACGGTCCACGAGATGGCAGTCGCGAGCACGACATCGAACACGAGTCCGGGCGTGTAGAACGGCTCGGCGGGCGCTGCGATCGCTCCGTACTCGGCAGGACCGAACGACGCGAACGAGACGACGAAGATGTAGGCGGCGATCGCGAGGATGACGACGGCGAACCAGGGCTCGACGCGGGCGACGCCGGCGTGGCCGAAGATCGCGAGGATGACCACGATCGTCTGGCACAGCACCGCGAAGATCACCGGGTTGGAGAAGCCCGTGAAGGTCATCACGATGTAGTCGAGCGCGATGCCGGCCAGCATCGCCTGCACCCAGCTCCAGCCCATGAGGATGATGACGTTCGCCGCGACGGGGAGCAGGCTTCCGCGCGTGCCGAAGGGACCGCGCGTGAGCGCCATGGTCGGAAGGCCCGTGCGGCGACCGATCGTGCCGACGGCGACGAGCACGGTGGCGCCCGCGACGGTCCCGCCGACGATCAGCAGGAGCACGAGACCGTAGGGCACGTCGGGGACGAACAGCGTTCCGGTGAGGAGCGTCGTCACGACGAGGTTCGCCGCCAGCCAGATCATGAGGAGACGGCCGGTGGAGTAGGTTCCGCGCACCGGGCCGGCATCGTCGGATTGAGCTTCGAGCCGCTGCTCGAGGCGGGTGTAGAGCGACATCATCGGGCTCCTCTGTATCGGGTGTTCAGTGGTGGGTGGGTGCCGGGCATCAGCCGGCGAACGGGGAGAGATGCTCGTGAATGGCGACGAGGCGATCGTCACGGGTGGCGAAGACGATGGTTTCGCGCTCGCGGTACGACTCGGGGCCGTCGGCAGTCTCGACAGACGTGTCGACGGTGTGGGTGAAGACGGCTCCACCGTCGAACACCTGCACGTGCGCGTCGGTCGAGGTGCAGGAGGCGACGCGCCACCCGGTCGCCACCCACTCCGCCCAGAGCCGCTCGTACTCTGCGCGGTCATCGAGACGCCGCGGTTCTGGGTGGAACACGAAGGTCGCGTCGGGTGCAAAGCGGGCGAAGTAGCGCTCTGCGTCGGTGTGGGCGAACGCGTCGACGATCGCCGCTGCCGCCGCGTGGACTGTGGCCGGGTCTGGGGTGGTCATTGCTTCTCCTTCGAAGACGAGAGTCGGCCGCCGCTCAACGCGGCGCCATCGCACTCAGCAGCTCGTACACGACGTGGCTCGCAGCCACCGCGGTGAGCTGAGCGTGGTCGTAGGCGGGCGAGACCTCGACCACGTCCGCGCCGACGATCCGCAGGTCGGTCAGCGCCCTCAGCATCCGCAGCAGCTCACGACTCGTGAGGCCGCCGGCCTCGGGCGTTCCGGTGCCCGGAGCGTGCGCCGGGTCGAGGACGTCGATGTCGATCGAGATGTACAGAGGCGCGTCTTTGACACGGGCGCGGATGCGCTCGACCGCCGCGGCAACGCCCTGCTCTTCGACGAACTCGCTGCTGATGATCGCGAAGCCGAGTCGCTCGTCGTCTTCGAGGTCCCTCTTGGCGTACAGCGGTCCGCGGATGCCGATGTGCATGCTCGCGGTGAGGTCGATCAGTCCCTCCTCCGACGCGCGGCGGAATGGCGTGCCGTGCGTGGTGGGTTCGCCGAAGTAGGTGTCCCACGTGTCGAGGTGCGCATCGAAGTGCAGCACTGCGACGGGCCCGTGCTGCGCGTGGACGTCTCGGAGCAGCGGGAGGGCGATGGTGTGGTCGCCGCCGATGACGACGAGCCGGTCGGCGCTCTTGCGGAGCTCGCGCGCGGCCGCTTCGATCTCGGCCACGGCCTGGCCGATGTTGAACGGGTTGGCGGCGATGTCGCCTGCGTCGGCGACCTGCTGCGAACCGAACGGAAACACGTCTTGCGCGGGGTTGTACGGACGCAGGAGCCTCGATGCCTCACGCACATGCGCAGGGCCGAACCGGGCACCGGGCCGGTAGCTCACGCCGCTGTCGAACGGCACACCCACCACAGCGATGTCTGCGTGCGACACCTCGTCGAGGCGCGGCAGCCGCGCAAACGTCGCGATCCCCGCGAAGCGAGGCACGACGCTCGCGTCGACCGGTCCCCGCGGCTCCGTCGGCGCGCCCGGAGCGACCGCGCCGTCGGCGGGGTCTGTGTGTTCGGCGTCGGCATCGGTGGGGTATTGCATATTTGACAACCTTTGATACTCTGTACGAAACCGTTCGTCACGGTACGCCAGCGTTCGGCCCTGCGTCAAGTAGTCGGGTCACGGCGCGAGCCCGAGGAGCCCCATGCGCGCGATCCATCCCGACGCCGACGTCGCGATCACGCCTATCGGCGCGAAGCTGCGCGCCGCGAGGACGAGCCAGGGTCTGTCGCTCGGTCAACTGGCCGAGACGACCGGGCTGTCGAAGGGCTTTCTCAGCCGCGTCGAGCGCGATGAGACCTCCCCCAGCGTCGCCACCCTCGTGCAGCTGTGCCAGGTGCTCTCGCTGCCGGTCGGTGCACTGTTCGCCGAGCCGGAGGTGCAGAAGGTCTCGTACGCCGACGCGCCGAACATCAATCTCGGTGGAGTGCACGCCCACGAGCGGCTCATGTCACCCCGGGGCGAGCATCGCGTGCAGCTTCTGCGCTCCGAGCTCGAAGCCGACGCGCACGGCGGCGCCGACCTGTACACGATCAACTGCGACGTCGAGGTTCTCCATGTGATCGCGGGAAGCGTGAGCGTCCGGTTCGCAGACCGGTCGATCTCGCTCGACGCGGGAGATGCACTCACCTTCCCCGGCCGCGAACCACACACCTGGCAAGTCGAGGGCGGAGCGCCTGCGACCGTCGTGTGGGTGATCGTCCCGGCGCCGTGGAGTGGCTCGGCCTGACACCTCCTCAGTGCGTGTCGAAGAGCTCCTGGTAGCGGGCCACGGCTGCGATCGTCGCGGCGCGCTCCGCGGGTGTCGGATGCGCCGGGTCCTGCGCGATCGGAAGCGCACCGAGCTTCATGAGCGCCGCCATGAGCAGCAGTCGCGCCTTGATCGACGTGAGGTTCGACCCGGCGATCGCGAGGGGCGTCGCATCGGCGAAACCCTCGGGAGCTCCGCGCCCGACCCGGACGACGGGGATGCCACTGAACACCGCCCGTTGGAGGAGCGCCTCCGATGCGCGTGAGGGCAGGCGACCGTAGGGCACGAGGCCCTCGGTCACGATGCCGCCGAGCCGGCCGATCGTGAGCTTCTGATCGATCAGCGCAGTCAGCACGGGATGGTTCTCCGCGCCGCCCCAGTCCTCGTCGAAGTAGCCGCCCTCCTTCACGATCGACACAGACGGGATCGCGTCTTCGGTGATGCGGCCATCGGCATCCTTGATCCTGATTTCGACCTCGCGCAGCACGCCGTCGACCCGAGTCACCGCTGACACCGCGTCGGGCAGCACGGTCGTGCGCACGTCCGAGAGGTGCGTGTGCTTGTACGCGGGGAGGTAGGTGAGGGCGATCGCGCCGGTGTGACTGGTCTGGCCGATGATCCCGCCGTGGCCGCCCGTTGCCCGGTAGTTGCCGGGGCGGGCGTCGGATTTGTACACCTCGCGCGCCGCGAAGTACTGCTGCTCCTCGATCACGACGACGCCGCAGCGGTTGCGCCCCTCGGCATCGGCCCACCGCCCCGAGGCGATGAAGGCGACGGAGTCGACGATGTTCTTCGGCCCGTCGGCGCTGATCATCCCCTGCGGGCGCTGGGCGGCATTGCCGCAGATCGGCAGCGTCGTGTCGATGAGCAGACTCAGCCAGTAGGCGGTCTCCTCGATCTGCGGGCTCCCCTGCGTCCAGATCAGGCCGTCGTACTCGCCAGACGACGCGATCCGCTGCACGTCGTTCGTGATCTTCGCCAACGCAGGACGCACCGGCGCTGAGGCGAGGTGCACGGGCTTGTACCCGTTGAAGTCGGATCCGCGCGACTCGGGCGCGATGTCTCCGTCGCCCTTGTCGGTGCGGCGTGAGGCGGGCAGGCCCTTCTTGTATCCGGCCGGAGGGGCGACACGGTAGAAGTCGACGTCGGCCCGCGAGGAGATGGTGCTCGCCGTGCCGTCGGAGTCGATCCCGAGCCGGTCGATCTCCTCGAAGCTGCGGGATCCGTCGGGAAAGAAGCCCTGGCGAGCAAGCCCCTCGCCGCCGAGCGGCACCGCCATCTCCTCCTCCCATGCGCTTCCGTCCGCCTGCACCGCCATGTAAGGCAGGGGGTACAGTCCGTCGTCGGGGTGGAGGTCGATGCGGTAGACCGGCACGTCGTCGTCGGATGACGGCTCCTCTCGCACGGTGCCGTCGGCGCCGACCCAGCCGTCGGGCGGGCCGTAGAGCTCAGCGGCGTCGGACTCCAACGGGTGCGCGGAGAACTGCTCGACGTACACCGTGGCGGGTGCCGCCAGGCGCTGCGCCCGGAGCGCGTCGAACACCAGCGGCCGGCCCTGCGCGTCGGTGCGAGGGGGGAGCCCCCGCGCCGCACGGGCCTTATTGGAGGTGACCAGCGGCGGCGTGTTCTGGATGGTCGCCGTCGGACCGCTCAGGTGGGCGATGCGGGGAGTGCGGTTCATCAGGTTCCTTTCGGGGAGGCCGAGCCGGTGGACACGACATCGACGAGACCATCGAGCGGTTCGTCGTCGACGGGCGGAAGCTGCCTGCGGCGGCGAGCGGATGCCAGCAGCACCGCGCTCGTGATCCCTGCCGCAGCAGCCGCTCCCCCGACCACCACGAAAGCGATCGACAGAGTGGCGATCGCCGTGACCGCACCGAACGCCGCCGGGCTGATCACGAGGGCGGCCTGGTTGCCCATCGACCGCAGGCCCGAGGCGATGCCCATCCGGTCCCCGGGGACGTCGTCGGAGAGGAGGGTTAGCGAGAGCGGCTGCGCGAAACCGACTGCCAATCCGCCCACGGCGCTGACTGCGAGAACGTACGACAGCTCGCCGGGCGCGAGCGGCACGAGCATGGCGGCACCGGCGCCGACCGTGAGCACGAGACCTACGAACCAGGGGGCTCCCAGCACCCGCAGCAGGAGTGCGAAGAACGGCCGCGCGCAGAAGCCCGCCAATGCGCTCATGCTGAGAACGAGACCGATCTGCCACTGCTGGAGCCCTGCACTGTGCAGAAGGAGGGGCTGCCAGGCCGATCGGATGTCGTGGAGGAGCAGCGCGGTGAAGCTCACGAGCACGGCGATGACGACCGTGCGGCGGCGCAGGAGTCGTCCCGCCTCACGGTAGGTGGAGACGATGGACGTCCGCCTCCGGTTCGGCGACGCCGCCGTGACCCGCGCGGTCTTCGGAGCGACGATGCACGCGAACACGAACAGCACGAACGACAGCGATGCGTAGGTGATGAAAGGCAGGGCGTAGCCGCCGATGCTCTGCAGCGCACCGCCGAGGGTGGGTCCAGCGGTCTGACCGAAGGAGACGAACAGGGAGAAGGTGGCGATGCGCGACGCGCGCGTGTCGCGCGACTCGGCTTCGTCGGTCGCGGTGGTCACGGAGGTCTGCAGACTCACCCACACGCACAGCGTGCCGAGTCCGAGGACGACCTGGCTCGCGATCACGGTCGCGAGGAGTGGAATGAGCAGGAGACCTCCGCCGATCGCCATGAGCGCACCACCGGCGATCAGTATCGGGCGGGTGCCCCAGCTGTCGACGACGCCGCCCACGAGGATCGCCAGCACGGTGGGGATGAGAGAGAAGGCGGCGAGCGCGATGCTCGCTTCCCACTCCGTGCCGCCGAGGCTGAGAACGTACGTGCCGACGAGGGGACGCATCATCGCGTGCGCTGTCCAGTAGAGGGTCCCGAGGACCGCGTAGACCGCGGTCCTCGGGAGGTGACGCCGAACCAAGGCCTCAGGCGGCGAGGCCGGAGGCGACGAGCTCGGCCTCGGCGGTCTGCCACATGCCGGCGGCCTCCTCGGCTTGCAGGACAGCGCCGAACATGCCCCGCACGTTCGTCACCGTCCCTTCGTGCAGGTGGGACTCGTAGGCCGCGCAGCAGTCTTCGACGAGCGCGACGTTGTAATCGAGGAACAGTCCGTCCCTCAGTGTCGACTCGACGCAGACGTTGGTCGCGACCCCCGTGAGCAGGATCGTCCGCACCCCCGCGGTGCGCAGCACCATGTCGAGATCGGTGCCGGCGAACGCCGAGTAGCGGTGCTTGTTGACCACGAGGTCGCCCTCCGCGGGCGCGATCTCGTAGAAGTCCGCGCCCCAGGTTCCGGTTCGGCAGTTGGGGTCGTACGGGGGCGTGTCGATGTCGCCGCCGCGGGTGTTCCAGACCTCGGAGTCCACGGTGAGGTCGTGGGTGGTCTGGATGAACACCACCGTCGTTCCGGCCTCGTGCGCGGCAGTCACCAGCGCATCCAGACGGGGAACCATCTCCACCGCCGCCGCGACGTCGTGCCCCTTGCGGGCCGACACCCCGTCGGGGTGGCAGAAGTCGTTCTGCACATCGACGACGATCAGCGCGGTGTGTTCGGGCGCGAAGCGCTCTCTTGAATACGTGGCCATGGTCGGGGTCCTCTCTCAGCACTCGCCGGTGAACTGGGTGGTTGCGACGGTGTCGTACGACTGCGGGGCGGCGGAGTCGTCGAGGATGCCGCCGGCGCGTGCGACCTCGAGGTTGACCGCGATCGCTTCCTCCGACAGGCAGCTGCCGTCCCACAGCGAGTCCGCGTAGGCGCGGTCGAGGGTGGCCTGGAGGCTTGCGGCATCCAGGGTGGGGAATTCCGCGGTGGCGAGCTCGAACGCGTACTCCGGATCGCTCTCGATCAGCTCCTGGCCGACGGTGAGCGCGTCGACGAAGCGCTGCACCAGCTCGGGCTGCTCCTCGATCGTCTTGGTCGGAACGACGATCGACGAGTACGCGTAGGGACCGAGCTCGGCGGGAACGTTGAGGAAGGGCGAACCCCAGAGGCCTTCTGCTTCGCCGAGGCCCAGCTGCGGCTCAGCGACGACCGCGAGGTCGGAGGTTCCAGCGGCCATCGCTGCCGGGATCGCGGAGGAATCTTCGAGCTCCTCCAGCGAGGTGTCGGCGTCGGGGTCGATCCCGTTCTCGATCAGGATGTAGCGGAGGATGGCGTTCGGGGTCCCGCCGTGGCGACCGCCGACGATGGTCTTGCCGGCGAAGTACTCGCCGAGGTCGGCGCCCGCTGCCGGCTCCTCCCCTTCGGGAGCCACGAAGTACACGTTTCCGCGGTTGACGACGTTGACGACGCCCTTGAGGCTCGCGCCGCGGACGTTGGCGACCGCCCCGGACTCGACGCCCCCGATGAAACCGAACACCTCGCCGGACAGCACGGAGTTCACATGTCCGCCGCCGGTGAGCGTGGTGACCTCGATGGTGAGTCCCTCGTCGGCGAATGCACCGGACTCGATGGCGGCGTAGAGCGGCAGGTAGCCGACGCCGTGGACGGGTTCGGCGATCGTGAGGGTGACCGGCTCAGAGCCGCTGGATTCGCCGGCGGCGTCGGCCCCGGCTTCGGTCGCCGCGCAGCCGGTGAGTCCGAGAGCGAGGGCTCCCACAGAGGCGATGCCGAGTCGGGCGAGTCGGCGAGTGGTTGTCGACACAGGATTCCTTTCGATGGTGTGTGTGGAGCGGGTCAGTTGACGCGGGCGACGCCTTTGAGGAGCCAGCGCTCGAGCAGGGTGACACCGAGGTAGAGGACGGCCGACAGCAGGGCGAGGGTGAACACGCCCACCCAGATCAGCGCGATGTCGTACGTGGAGCCGGCGTACTGGATCATGCGGCCCAGGCCCTCCTTGGAGCCGATGTACTCACCTACGACTGCGCCCGTGAGGGCGAGGCCGATGGCGACTCGGAGACTGGAGATCACCCACGGCAGCACCGAGGGCACCACCACTTTGCGGAAGACCTGCCACTTCGATGCCCCGAGCGACGAGACCATCGTGGTGAGATCGCTGTCGACCGAGCGCACAGCGGCGTAGGTGTTCAGGATCTGGATCACGATGACGAGCGCTGTGGCCATGGCGATCTTCGAGGAGATGCCGATGCCCAGCACGAGCACGATGATCGGGGCGAGCGCGAGCTTGGGCATCGCTTCGAACGCGATGACCATCGGCTCGGCAACCAGGGCATAGGTGCGCGACCACCAGAAGGAGAGGCCGATGCCCACGCCGCCGATGACCCCGATGAGGAATCCGGCGATGGTCGAGGTGAAGGTGAATCCGGCGTTCACGAACAGGTCGCCGTTGCCGAGCGCGATCAGTGCGGTGTTCCAGATCGCGCTGGGCTTGCTCCAGAAGAACGTGTCGATCCACCCGACGGTGGCTCCGATCTCCCAGTAGGCGAAGATCGCGACGACCACGCCGATGCGGAGGGCGTTGACCCACCACCCGGAGGGCTCTTTGGTCACCCGCCGGCGGCGGGGCGTGAAGACGGTCGTGAGCCGGAGCTCGCCCAGGCGCGCGAGCGATTCGGCGGTACCGGGGGCGACGACCGAAGCTGCGGTCTGTGCGGGAGAGGTGGTGCCGGTCATGAGTGCTCAGTCCTCCACGACGATGTGTCCGTCGACACGATGGGCGTTGTTCAGGTATCCGCGGGCGGTGGTCTTCAAGGCGATGAATTCGTCGCTGGTCACGATCGAGGGGTGGCGCGGACGATCCAGGGTGATGGGAATCTCGGCGACGATGCGCCCCGGCCGCGCCGACATCACGAACACACGGTCGGACAGATAGATCGCCTCGTCGATGTCGTGCGTGACGAACAGCACGGTCTTCTTGAAGTCGTCCCACAGGTCGAGAAGCCACTCCTGCATGTGCTCGCGGGTCTGCGCGTCGAGGGCACCGAACGGCTCGTCGAGGAGGATGACGTCGCGGTTGAACAGGATCGTGCGAAGAAGCGCGGCGCGCTGCTTCATCCCTCCCGAGAGCTGACGCGGGTAGCGGTGCATGAAGGAGCCGAGGCCGTACGTCTCGAGCAGCGGCTTGGCGATCTCGTACGCGTCGCTCCGCTTGACCCCGCTTATCTCGAGGCCCAGCACCACGTTGTCGAGGACCGTGCGCCAAGGGAGCAGGAGATCCTTCTGCAGCATGTACCCGACGAGGCCCTGCTGACCGTTGCGCTCGATGCCATCCATGAGGATGCTGCCCGCGGTGGGCTCGTCGAGGCCTGCGATCAGGTTGAACAGCGTGGACTTTCCGCAGCCGCTGGGACCGATCAGCGAGATGAACTCGCCTCGCCGCACACGGAGGTTCGCTCCGACGAGGGCTTGCACGACTCCCCCGTCAGGGCTCGGAAATGTTCGAGAGACATCGTCGACGACCAGCTGGGCATCGTCGAGGAGCGGCTCGCGGGTGGTGGTGAACTCGGGAGCGATGGTCACGGTGCCTCCTGAAATCTATAATCTATAGATCATGAGACACCCTCTTTGTTTCGCGACGAGTTCGCCTTTCGTAAACTCTGTGTTTCAGGAGGGCCGATGACCGAGCATGACGTGATGCCGCGCCAAACCGCTCACGAATGGGTGCGTGAATCCCTGCGCCGCGACATCCTGAACGGCCTCTATTCCCCGGGTGACCCCCTCAAGCAGACAGAGATCGCCGCGCGGCTCGACGTCAGCGTGACGCCGGTGCGTGAGGCCATGCGCGACCTGGCCACCGAGGGGATCGTCGTCATCGACCCGCAGCGCGTGGCGCGCGTACGCCGCCTTCACGAGAGCGAGGCGCGAGAAGTCAACGAAATCCGCGCGCTGCTCGAGCCCCTCGCCGCACGACTGGCCGCCGAGAACGCCAGCGCGGAGTCCGTCGCGAGCATCCGCCGCCTCGCAGAGGAGTCGGCCGCGGCGGACAACGACCCCGATTGGCTGGACGCGAACCGCCGGTTGCACCTGGCTGTCATCGACAGTTCCGAAGCGCCGCTCCTGGCGAGCATCCTCGGCAACCTTCGGCAGATCTCCTCGATCTACCTCGCGACCGCCGTGAGGTCGCAGGAAGGCGTGCGCGAGAAGAGCAAGCTCGAGCACCTCGCCCTCGCCGATGCGATCGAACGCGGCGACGGCGCTGAGGCGATGCGCATCATGCAGTCGCACCTCTTCTCATCCGACGTGATGGCCACCGTCGCCACGGAGCATCGCGACGGCAACGTGGAGCACCGCGTGGCATCCGCAGTGAGTGCGACCGCCTGACCGTCCAGTGACTACTGGAAGTCGCCCGCCATGTCGGTGAAACGCGAGAAGTGGCCCTGGAAGGCGACGGTGATGGTGTCGGTGGGGCCGTTACGGTGCTTGGCGACGATCAGGTCCGCTTCACCGGCGCGGGGACTGTCCTTCTCGTAGGCCGCCTCACGGTGCAGC
>Ga0180219_1000713_pt1 | contig 24617 bp, 21 predicted proteins | sample eDN3rd30CBELigMG_FD_151338 | JGI IMG/M metagenome (GOLD analysis project Ga0180219, IMG submission 151338) | Enriched Miracle-Growth compost microbial communities from Emeryville, California, USA - eDNA 3rd pass 30_C BE-Lig MG (version 2)... ... | reverse complement strand
ATCATCATGCTGACCTGCGACGCCTTCGGCGTGCTGCCGCCGATCGCCAAGCTCGATCCGGCGCAGGCCATGTATCACTTCCTCTCGGGCTATACGGCGAAGGTCGCCGGCACCGAGAAGGGCGTCACCGGACCGGAAGCGACCTTCTCCACCTGCTTCGGCCATCCGTTCCTGCCGCTGCATCCTTCCATCTACGGCAACCTGCTGCGCGAACTGATCGCCAAGCATTCGGTCGATTGCTGGCTCGTCAACACCGGCTGGACCGGCGGCAAGGAAGGTACCGGCCGCCGCATGCCCATCCGCGTCACGCGCCGCCTGCTGACGGCCGCGCTCGACGGCTCGCTCAACAAGGCGACGTTCCGCACCGATCCGTATTTCGGCCTCGCCGTGCCGACCTCTGTCCCAGGCGTCGAGCCGCATATCCTCGAGCCGGTGAAGACCTGGTCCAACAAGGCCGAGTTCGCCGCGACTGCGAAACATCTCGTCGAGATGTTCCGCAAGAACTTCGTCGCGTTCGAGAGCCATGTCGACGAGAAGGTGCGCGACGCCGCGCCGTTCTCGCGCATCGCTGCGGAGTAAGTTTTCAAGGCTGCAAGTTCAAAGGCCCGAAGCAGAGATGCTTCGGGCCTTTTTGTTTGGCACCCTCATCCGACCCTTGCTGCGCAAGGGCCACCTTCTCCCGCGGAGCGGGAGAAGGGAACGCGACGGCTCAAAAATACCGCCACCACACATAGACATGCGCGATGGCGACGCTGACCAGCATCATCGGAAAAGCGTATTTCGTATACGTCCAGAAGCTGAAGCCGATGCCGTTGCGCTCGGCGATGCCCGCCACCGTCAGATTGGCCGAGGCGCCGATCAACGTGCCGTTGCCGCCGAGGCAGGCGCCGAGCGAGAGACACCACCACAAAGGCTCGATCTGGTCCGGCCCGCCGAAGGCCGGCGCCATGCTCTTGATCAGGGGAATCATCGTCGCGACGAAGGGGATGTTGTCGACGATGGCCGACAGAAGCGCCGAAGCCCACAGCACTGAAAAGCCGGTGCGCGCCAGATCGCCGCCGGTAGCTGCGACCAGCCTCTGCGCCAGCAGATTGAGCAGGCCGCCCACTTCAACGGAATGAACGATGACGAAGAGGCCGGCAAAGAAGGCGATCGTGATCCATTCGACGTCGGAAAAGGTGCGATGAACGTTCACGGCCTGGGCATCGGTGTGATGCTGCCAGTTGTCGAAGAACATCAGCACCGCCGCGCCGGCAATGGCGATCGTCGCGGGTTCCAGGTGCAGCGGCCGCGCAAAAATGAATGCGACGATGATCACAGTGAGCACGCACAGCGCCTGTTTGAGCAAGGTCGTGTCCTTGATCGTCTCAGCCGGCTGCATGGCCATGACTTTGGCGCGATGGCCGGCATCGGCCTTCATGGCGCGGCCCCAGACCAGATGGGTGATCGCCGCCTGCACCAGCATGATGACGACGATGACGGGCGCCAGATGGACGATGAAGGAATTGAACGACAGGCCGACCAGCGAGCCGATGAGAATGTTCGGCGGATCGCCGATGAGAGTCGCCGTGCCGCCGATGTTGGAGGCGAGGATTTCGGCGAACAGGAATGGATAGGGCGGAATTTCCAATTCGCGGGTGATGTGCAGGGTCACCGGCACAATCAACAGCACGGTCGTCACATTATCGAGCAGCGCCGAGAGCAGCGCCGTCGCCAATGACAGGAGCAGGAGAATGCCGGCTGGATGGGCCTTGGCAAGCTGCGCTGCGACGACGGCAACATATTCGAACATGCCGGAGCGGCGCGAGATCGACACCAGGATCATCATGCCGGTCAGCAGGCCGATGGTGTTGGTGTCGATGCCCTTGACCGCTTCCTGCTGCGACAGCAGGCCGGTGAGGATGACGATGCTAAGGCCGAGCAGGGCGATGATGGCGCGGTTGAGCCTGTCCCAGATCAGCCCGGCATAGACGGCGGCAAGCAGCGCCGCCGACAGCCACATCGGACTAAGGCCGAAGATCGGCTGCGAGGCAACGGCATGGGCGTTCATCTTCCCCCCAACACTATTTTCTTGTTTTGCGTGCTTCTAGAAAAACGCCTGCAGGCCCGTCTGCGCACGACCAAGAATCAGCGCATGCACGTCATGCGCGCCTTCATAGGTGTTGACGGTCTCGAGGTTCTGCGCATGCCGCATGACGTGATATTCGCCATGGATGCCGTTGCCGCCGTGCATGTCGCGCGCAAGCCTTGCGATGTCGAGCGCCTTGCCGGCGTTGTTGCGCTTGATGATGGAAATGGCTTCCGGCGCGGCCCTGCCCTCGTCCATCAGCCGGCCGACGCGCAGCGCCGCCTGCAAGCCGAGCGAGATTTCCGTCTGCATGTCGGCAAGCTTCTTCTGCACCAGTTGCGTTGCCGCCAGGGGGCGGCCGAACTGCTTGCGGTCGAGCGTATATTGGCGGGCACGATGCCAGCAATCCTCCGCCGCGCCCATGGCGCCCCAGGCGATGCCGTAGCGGGCGCGATTGAGACAGCCGAACGGACCTTTCAGGCCGGCGACATTCGGCAGCAGGTTGTCTTCCGGCACAACCACGCCATCGAGCACCACTTCGCCGGTGACGGACGTGCGCAGCGACAACTTGCCCTCGATCTTCGGCGCCAACAGGCCCTTCATGCCCTTTTCAAGAATGAAACCCTTGATCTGGCCCTTATGCGCGTCGGACTTGGCCCAGATGATGAAGACGTCGGCGATGGGCGCGTTGGAAATCCAGATCTTCGAGCCGGTCAGGCGGTAGCCGTCAGACACTTTCTCGGCCCGCGTCTTCATGCTGCCGGGATCGGAGCCGGCGTCCGGCTCCGTCAGGCCGAAACAGCCGACGAGCTTGCCGCTGGCGAGCTTGGGCAGGTATTTCTGTTTCTGTTGCGTGTCGCCATAGGCCCAGATCGGATGCATGACCAGGGACGACTGCACGCTGAGCGTCGAGCGATAACCCGAATCGACCCGCTCAAGCTCGCGCGCCACCAGGCCATAGGAGACATAATTGGCGCCGGCGGCGCCGTATTCCTCGGGGATGGTCACGCCGAGCAGGCCAAGCTCGCCCATTTCCGGAATGAGATCATGGTCGATGGTCTCCCTGGCATAGGCGTCGACCACGCGCGGCAGCAGCTTGTCCTGCGCATAGGCGCGGGCCGTATCGCGAATCATCCGCTCCTCTTCGCTGAGCTGATCCTCGAACAGGAAGGGGTCATCCCAGATGAAGGCTGCGCGATCGGCGTGCGAGACGGGCGAAGATGAGGACACGTCGAACTCCTGATGATTTCAGTAGGCTGAGCCGGTTGAAGCCGGATTTTGCGGCATTTGCCGGTTCCAGACAACAATGTCGCGCTCAAAGTATAACTATTGCGCGCATGTGCAAAACGGCCTCGCCATCGCATTGACCCGCGCCAGTGTCACACGCCACGGTGCCCGCACGGTCAGGCACGCGGAGACATCCCGCCGACCAACGAAAACAAGCGCCCCGAAGGACCTGAGATGCCGTCGACAGCCCGTAGCAGTAGCGTATCAATTCAGAACCTCACCTTGGAGGTTGAACGACGGGGCGCCGGAACCCCTCTCCTTCTCCTTGCGGGAGAGGAGCAACTGGAACGCGAGGCGCCGTTTGTCGATGCGCTGGCGAAACAGTTCGACGTCATCATCCCCTCCCTGCCCGGTTTCGGCGTATCGGACCGGCCGGACTGGATCGCCAATGCCGACGACATCTCCTACATCCTGCTCGACCTGCTCGATGAGCTCGATCTGAGCGACGTCACCGTTCTCGGCTGCTCCTTCGGCGGCTGGGTAGCCGCCGAAATGGCGGTCAAGAACACGTCGCGGATTTCGCGCCTCGTGCTTGTCGATGCCTATGGCATCAAGGTCCGCGGCCCCTACGATCGCGACATCATGGACATCTGGACATCGCACCCTGCGGAAGTCGCGGCGGCGAAATGGGCCGACGCCGAAAAGGCCAAGCGCGATTTCTCGCAGATGAATGACGAGCAGCTCACGGTCGTGGCGCGCAACATCGAAAGCTTCGCCCGCTTCGCCTGGGATCCGTACATGCACAACCCGAAGCTCAAGCAGCGGCTGCACCGGATTGACGTCCCTGCCCTGCTGATCTGGGGCGAGAAGGACGGCATCGTCGATACAGCCTACGGGGAGGCCTACGCAAACCTCATTCCCGGCGCGAAATTCGCGACCATCGCAGGCGCCGGCCACTATCCGCATCTCGAAGCGCCGGACAGCTTCCTGGCCGCGCTTCATCCCTTCATCAACTGATCGCACGAGGGCTACACTATGCTTGCCTGGCACTTCACCGAAATGCCCTATCCGAACCTGCCGCCGCTGGAGAGCTTGTCGACGATGCGCGTGTCGCTGTCGAACCAGCACTACGATCCGATGGTGGGCGCCGATCTCTACAATCGCTATCTCGACGAATATATGATCGCCGACGATCTCGGCCTGAACCTGCTCTGCAACGAGCATCACCAGACAGCGACCTGCATCGACGTGGCGGCGCCGCTCACGGCCGCCATTCTGGCGCGCCAGACGAGCAAGGGGCGCATCTGCATTCTCGGCAACCCTGTCGCCAATCGCGGCGACCCGCTCCGCATCGCCGAAGAGATGGCGATGATCGATTGCATCTCTCGCGGCCGTCTCGACGTGGGCTTCGTGCGCGGCGTGCCGTATGAAATCTTCGCCGCCAACACCAATCCGACGCAGACGGTCGAACGCCTGTGGGAAGGCATCGATCTTTGCGTGAAGGCGTGGACGACGACGGAGGGCCCGTTCAACTTCGAAGGCCGCTTCACCCATCGACGCGCCATCAACCTGTGGCCGCGCCCCTATCAGACGCCACATCCGGCCGTCTGGATCACCGGTTCGAGCGATCTCGACAACATCAAGAAGGCGGCCGCGCGCGGCTATGTCTTCGCCACCTTCCTGCAGCCGCATGCCAAGGTGAAGTGGATGTTCGACGGCTATCGCAGCGCCTTCCGCGACACCGGCCTGCCCGGCGGCGGCGGCACGGCCTACATGCCGCTCGTCTACACCGCAGACACGGAAGAGGAAGCCGAGAAGGGCGCGCGCGAGCTGACCTGGTATCTCGCCGCCAAGTCCGAGCCGCAATACCGTAATCCGCCGGGCTATGTGCCGGTCGAGTTCAACGTCAATGCGCTGAAAGGCACATTCACCGGCCGCACCGACGCCATGCGGCAGAAGTCGCTCGAGTTCCTGAAGGAAGAAGGCGTGATGGTATATGGCACGCCCGACAGTGTCGCCGAGCAGATCAAGCGCCTCTACAATCTTGTCGGCGGCTTCGATCATCTGCTGATGATGCAGCAGGCAGGCTCGCTCGATCACGCGCGTACCGTGAAGAGCATGACCCTGTTCGCGAAGGAGGTCTATCCGCAGATCAAGGATCTGGCCCGGACCAAGCCGCTGGAGATGGCCGCCGCGGCGGAATAATAAGGACTGTCATTCCCGACGTCCGCGTAGCCTGCCTGTGCGAAGGCAGGCGGGCGAGCGGGAATGACACCGAGGCTGAGGCGGTTGCCGGCTAGCTCTCCCGGACAAGCGGATCGCCAATCCCTAAAGGCTTCGCGTCGATCAGAACGAAAGCCATCCGGCACACGTCCGGGCCGGGATTGAGCCAGGCGTGATAAGTGCCGCGCTGGATCATCACATCACCTTCGCCCAATTCCACCATTTCCTCGTTGTCGAGAAACATCTGGACACGTCCGGACAGAACCACGATGTAGTCGATGGTTTCGGTTCTGTGCCGGCGCGGGTGATTGCCGGGCGGATATTCGGCGATCATGAAGCGCGTGCCGTTCACGGGCGGATAGGTTCCGAGCTTCCGCGCGCCCATGTCTTCCACGTCTTCGCCAAGCGGCATGGACACAGGCATGTCGTCGCTGCACCACATCATCGTCGTGTACTGGCCGGGACGCGGCGATCTTGTGTTCGTCGCAATGGAATCCACGATAACGGTGGCCTGCCCGCTCTTGTCGTGCCCCGTGACCACGCGCCTGATCGGCTTGGACGTCATTGAAGTCGTACTCCCTATTGCTTCAGGATGGCGGCGATGGTCTGAACCTGCGCCTTTTCCGTCTTGTACATCTTCTGGATGAAGGCCGTGAGCTGCGGACCGGTCATCCAGCCGAATGTGTCGATGCGCGCTTTCGCGATCTCTGCCTGAAAATCGCTGTCCTGGATTGTGCGCTCGAATGCCGTCTGCAACGCCCCGATATAGGCGGCCGGAACATCCGGTGGGGCCATGATGGGGCGCGCAGCAACAAGCGGCGCCAGCGCAAAAGCGACCGCCGCCTTTTCTTCCACGTGGGGCGTCTTTTCCATGATCGTCGGCACGTCGGGCAAGGTGGGATGACGCTCGCTCGACAATTGCATCAGGATGTTGATGCGCCCGTCGCGCACCCAATCGGGCTTGGCGAAGTGAAGCGTCGACAGCATGATGCCGGGAAACCCATCCACCTCGCCCCGTTCGAGCGCCAGCAGGCTGTCCGACGAGGCCTTGTATCCGGAGATGATCTTCAGCTTCGCGCCGACAAACCGATTGATGAGATTGGCGTTGAAATAGCTGCCGGAGCCGGCGCCCGTCGTGCGACCGTGAGGCCTTTGGCGATCGCTTCGTCGATCGTCTTGACGCCGCTTTCCTTGCTGGCAATGAGCAGGGCTGTTTCCGAAGCGGCGCTGCCGATCCAGTTGATCTTCAGAGAATCATAGCGGGCGTGCTCTTCGCCGAGCAGCGGCAGGAACGGCACGGGGTTGTTGACTATGCCGAGAACCAGGCCGTTCTTCGGCGCGATGTTGTAGATGTAGTTGGCCGCGGTGAGACCGCCCGCGCCGACCATCTGCTTGGGCACGAATGTCGGCTCGCCCGGCATGTATTTTTTCATGACCCTGCCAAGCGCGCGGGCATAGGCGTCGTAGGTCGCTCCCTCGCCTGTCGAGATCAGGAAATCGATGTTCTTGCCGGCGTAGTACGATTTGAGATCGGACTGCGCCAGCGCCACGGGCGCGAGGCCGACGGCGGTCGAAAAGGCGGTAACGAGCGCAGCGAGCGCCACAGTCTTCTTCATGGACATTTTCCTCCGATGGTCCTGAAATTCTCCGATCGTCGGAATGGGTCAAGCTCCCTCCCTCATGAAAACGAAGACACTGTCTCAAAAGCGCAAAAAGGCTGCGACGGCCTGTCCCACGTGACGGCGTGGCAGATGTCAGGAGAGGGTCTTCCCAAAATCCGCAGAATTTGCTCTAAAACGCAAAATTTTGTCCAAATCCGCAATTCTGTGTCGCCCCACCGTTGCCTGCCAGGATCGAAAGGCACTTAGTGAGTGCAGGGAGTATCAACGTGCCTCGTTCCACCAATGCCCTGCCGAAAGCCGTGGCGAACGCGCCCGACGTTATCGTGCCGATCAACCGGCGATCCCTGGCCACGTCTCCACTGGCCATGCCGGCGTTGATCACATCCTGGGCCAGGACGTGCGACGTGCTCACGCGGGATGCGCTTCGCGCCGTCGGGGCTAAAGCCTCGATGAAGGCGATCGAGACCATCACCGGCGGTCGCTGCCGGTTAGCGGTCGAAGATCGGTCGAAGCCTGTGTCTCTCACCGTCGCCGACGTCTGCGTCGGTCGCAGCCATGTCAAAGTTTTCGATTGGGCTTCTTACACCGGCTGCGTGACGCAGACCTGGCGGCCGCGCGGGCATCATCTCTCTATTCACATCCCTCTCTCCGGCTCTTTCGAGGTGAAGGACAAGGAAGAGTGGCGCGCCATCAAGCCCGGAGCGGCCGTTATCGTCAGCGCGACGGGCGAGATCTGCCGTAGATGGACGGGCCCCTGCACCGATCTGCATATCGTTGTCGACCGCCTTGCCGTCGACCAATGTATCGCCGCCTCCGACGAAGCCTCGTCCTTGCTGGAAGCAGCCAAACTCACCGTTTTTGAGTTTGAACAACATCCGGTGCTGGCCAAGTACCTCGATATGATGATGTCCGACCTGACGGCAGCCGCGCCGGCGCTGAGCGATCCGCTGATCGTGAATGATTTCGAGCGGCTGCTCCTGCGCCTTCTGCTGCAACCCATTCGCGAGACATACGACAATCTGCCGGTCGGGCAGCGCAGCGCGATTGCGCCCCATTACGTGAGGTCGGCGGAGAAATACATCCGCGAGCAATTCCGTCACACGGTGACTCTCGACAGCATCGTTGCGAGTTCGGGTGTCAGCGCCAGAACCCTGCAATATGGCTTCCGGAATTTTCGCGGCACGACGCCGATGAATTTCCTGCGCGAGGTCAGGCTGTCGTCGGCTCGGCATGCCTTCCTGCAAGGACCGCGCAGTAGCATCGCAGACGTCTGCTTCGGTGTCGGCTACAGGAACAATGCTTTGTTCTCGCGCGAATATCGCAAGATCTTCGGCGAAAGCCCGCGCGAGACGGCGCGCTCGCGCAATCAATAATCCCTCTTCCAGCGGAGAGCACATGCTACCCGAAGATATCGACCCTGTTTCGCGCTGCCGCGTGCCGTTGCCCAGACGTGAGGACATGGATGAAGCCGGAGCCGCCGTCTTCGATACTTACGTCGATCCGAACGGCGGCACGATCCGTGGCCTCCATGGTCCCGGCGGCATTCGCCTGCATTCGCCGAAATATTCGGAGATCAGCCGTCCGCCGAACAAATATCTGCGGTTTCAATCGGGCGTTACGCCGAGACAGCGGGAAGTCGCGATTCTCATCACTGCGAGAGAGTGCAACAGTCCGTTTGAATGGGCCGCGCATGAACGGGAGGGACGCTCGTGCGGCGTGCCCGAGGCCGCCATCGATGCGATCAAGTTCAGGCGTCCACTCGACGGTTTGCCGGAAGAGGATGCGGTAATCATCCAACTCGGGCGGGAGACATTCGGGCTGAACAAGGCCTCATCCGCAACCTACAAGCGGGCGGTCGAGCATTTCGGTATCAAAATGCTCGTCGATATTGTTTCCCTGATGGGCTCCTACGCGGCGACGGCCGCGCTGCTGTGCGTGTTCGACATGCAGCTCGACGAGGGCGAGACCCGGCTTCTGCCGCCTGCTTAGATTTACTAGTCCAGCAGTTTGCGCAACCTGTCGACGACAGGCTGCGGCAGGGCGTCAAGTTCAGCGACGATCTTGGCGATGTCTTCACCTGAGACCGGATCGATGTCGATGCCGAACTTCTTGGCATCGGCGATGAGCTGAGGGTCTTTCATCGCCGCGTCAAAGGCTGTCCGCACCACTTTCACCCGGTCGGCCGGCACATCCGGCGGCATCATGATCGGATAGGTGGTGCGGAACTTGGTGGCATAGGCCGCCAGCATCTTGCGGTCGTCCTCGCTGGTGGCAAGTTCGATGGCTGTCGGCACGTCCTTGATGGCGGGATTTCGGGCAACGCCAAACTGCAGCAGCACGCGCGCCTTGTGATCGCGCATCCAGTCTTCCTTGCTGAGCAGGCTCGACAGCACGACGCCGGTGCCCTGCACCTCGCCTTGCTCCATCGCCATGAAGATGTCGTTAACGCCCTTGTAGCCGGCGACGAGCTTGATCCTGGTGCCCAGCAGTTGATTGGTGAGCATGGGCATCACCCAGTTGTCGCCGCCTTGCGACGTCGAGGCGAAGGTCGCCGGGTTGGCGACAAGATCCTTGAAGCTCTGCAGCGATGTCTTGCCCCAGACGATATAGATGAACGGCTGCTGTGCCGGCGTGCCGATCCAGTTCATCCTGGAAATATCGAACTGCACGTTGGAGCCGTTGCGCGACAGGCCTTGCAACCGACGCTCGTGGATGACGCCGCTCAACGACATGCCCATGGCCGTGCCGTCGCGCGCCGCCCGATTGTAGAGATGGTTGAGCATGATGATGGAGCTCGCGCCGGGCATGTTCTCGACGACGATCGCGGGCTGGCCGGGAATGTAGCGGCCGATATGATTGGCGACGACCCTGCCGGCGAAATCATAAGCGGCGCCCGGCGCCGCGCCGACGATCAGCCGTACCGTCTTGCCGCGGTAGAACTCCGCGTCTGGCGCCTGCGCCGATGCGGCACCTGCAGCGCAGAGCAAACCAGAGAGAACGGCAAGCCGGCCGGCGCGCTGCAGCAGTCCACTACGATGTCCCATGTCGTTTCCCCTCGCCCGGCGCTCCTTCGGCGCTTGTGTACAAGTGAAAGCGTCCGACGCCTTCAGGTCAAGCGATCCGTGTCCGGTCACGCCCGCATCACCGCGGCGTGAGGTCTATGTCAGCGCCAATCACGCAAGCATGAGATGCATCCCGCGGCCGTTGCCCGTAAGCTCTGGCTCAGGCTGCACCACAGCGCTCCATTTCGAGTGCCTCGCTCATCAGCCGTGGCGGCCACGAGGAGGGGAACCAATGACCGCAAGATCCATCGCCTTCGCCAATCCACCAATCCCGAACGTCGCCGTGCTCGGACGGCTGTTCGCCGGCGGCCTTGCGGGGCTGCTGATCTGGGAAATCTGGTCGCATTTCATCACGCCGCCGATCGCCGGCTTTCCGCTCGAACCGCCGGCGCTGGTCGCCACCCTCATCGCCCGCTGGACCGGCGTCCAGGTGTCGTCGCTGACCGCCACATCGATCCATTACGCGGTCGGCATTGTCGGCTACCCCATCGCCTACTGGATCGTCTCGCGCGGACTGCGCTCCTGGGGTGCGGTGTTCGACATCGCGGTCTGGGTGATCTTCACCGCCTATGTCGCCTGGCTCGCCGCAAACGGCGGCGCGACCATGTTCATCGGCCTGTTCTGGGTTCTGGTCACGGGCCTGACCGCGACGCGCATCATCAACGGCAATGCGTTGTGGGCGGATTCGCTGAGCTGGGGCTCCTTCTCCTGGTTCAATGCCCTGGGCATCATGGCGCCGCTCGCCGGGCAGCCGTTCCTGCTGCTGACGGACCAGCCACGCCTGTCCTTCATGAGCTGGGCTGGCCATGTCATCTATGGCGCCATCGCAGTCTATGTGTTCGAGCGGCTACAGGCAAAAGCGGAACCAACCGTGAAATAGCCAATCCGGGAGGTATTCGGGCGGGAATTCGCCACTTCCGCCCAATTGCGCGCTTGAACAGCGCTTCCGGCTTCGCCATTTTATGAGCATGGCTTCCCCCTTCGACAGACCATCGGCAGACAGCGCCTCGCTCGCAACCCTGAATGCGCGGTCGCGCGAGATTTTCCGCGGCATCGTCGATTCCTACCTGGCGACCGGCGAGCCGGTCGGTTCGCGCCACCTGTCGCGCCTGCTGCCGATGACCCTGTCGCCGGCCTCGGTGCGCAATGTCATGCAGGACCTTGAGGACATCGGCCTCGTCTACGCGCCGCACACCAGCGCCGGGCGGTTGCCGACCGAACTCGGCCTGCGCTTCTTCGTCGACGCCATGATGGAGGTCGGCGACCTCTCCGTCGAAGAGCGCGGCAATATCGAAGCGCAAGTGAAAGCCGCCTCCACTGGCCAGACGATGGAAGGCGTGCTCACGGAAGCCTCGGCCATGCTGTCTGGGCTCTCGCGCGGTGCCGCTGTCGTCCTCACCTCCAAGGAAAACGCCAGGCTCCGGCAGATCGAATTCGTCCGGCTCGATCCGGAGCGGGCGCTCGCCGTGCTTGTCTCGGAAGACGGATCGCTGGAAAACCGCATCCTGCAGATCCCCCGCGACCTCCCCGCCTCGTCGCTTATCGAGGCGGCGAACTATCTCAACGCCCGCCTGCGCGGCCGCACGCTCGCAGAACTGCGCACCGATATCGAAATATCGCGCCAGGCCGCCGAGGCGGAACTCGACCAGTTGACCGCGCGGCTCGTAAAGGCCGGGCTGGCGAGCTGGACCGGCCCCGGAGGCGACAACCATCAATTGATCGTGCGCGGCCAGGCCAATCTGCTGGAGGACCTGAAGGCGGCCGAGGATCTCGAGCGCATCCGCCTCTTGTTCTCCGATCTCGAAACCAAGAAGGACGTGATGGACATTCTGGCGCGCGCCGAGACCGGCGAGGGCGTGCGGATCTTCATCGGCTCGGAGAACAAACTGTTCTCGCTGTCGGGCTCATCGATGATCGCGGCGCCCTTCCGCGACGGCGCGCAGAAGATCGTCGGTGTCCTGGGCGTCATCGGCCCGACGCGCCTCAACTATGCGCGCATCGTGCCGATGGTGGATTATACCGCGAAGGTGGTGTCGAAGATGATGGAAGGGCGGTAGGTTCATGCGCACGGCCCTCATCCGACCCTCGCGATGCGAGGGCCACCTTCTCCCGTAAACGGGAGAAGGAAGAACGCGCACTTAGCCTTCTTTCATCAATCTGCGATAGCCAATGAGGCCGGCGGTCGAGGCGTCGAGACCTTCCGTCGGCTGCGAGGCGTCGGAGACGATCGGCGCGAGGCGGTTGCACAATTCCTTGCCGAGTTCGACGCCCCATTGATCGAAGGCGTTGATGTCCCAGATCACCGACTGCACGAACACCTTGTGCTCGTAGAGCGCGACGAGGCGGCCGAGCGTGCGCGGATCAAGTTTGCGGTACATGAAGGTGGACGTCGGACGATTGCCGGCAAAGACCTTGTGCGGCGCCAGTTTCGCGATCTCGTTGTCGGACAGGCCCTGCTTGCGCAGGATCGCTTCAACCTCTTCGCGTGAGCGGCCGCGCATCATCGCTTCGCTTTGCGCCAGGCAATTGGCGACCAGCAGATCGTGATGATGCGGATCGGCGTGCGTGGGCTCGGCCGCGACCATGAAGTCGATGGGAATGATATCGGTGCCCTGATGCAACATCTGGAAGAAGGCGTGCTGGCCATTGGTACCGGGTTCGCCCCAGATGACCGGCGCTGTTGCGTGCATCACCGGCTCGCCGGCGCGCGTCACCGACTTGCCATTGGATTCCATCTCCAGCTGCTGCAGATAGGCCGAGAAACGTCCCATGCGCTGATCATAGGGAATGACGGCGTGCGAGCCATAGAACCAGACGTTGCGATTCCAGATGCCAAGCAGTGCCATCAGCACGGGAATGTTCTTGTCGAGCGGCGCATCGGTGAAATGCGTGTCGACATCATGGGCGCCGTGCAGGAACGCCTCGAAATTTTCGCGGCCGATGGAAATTGCGAGCGCCAGGCCGATGGCCGACCAGATCGAATAACGTCCGCCGACCCAATCCCAGAAGCCGAACACGCGGTCGCTCTTGATGCCGAACTTGGCGACGAGATCGAGCTTGGTGGAAACGGCGGCGAAGTGATCACCGACGGCAGCTTCACCCAGCGCCTTGGCGACGAAGGCGCGCGCCGAGGCTGCATTGGTCATCGTCTCCTGCGTCGTGAACGTCTTCGACGAGATGATGAAGAGGGTGCGCGCCGGATCGAGCGTCTTCAAGGTGTCGCCGAGATCGGCGCCATCGACGTTGGAGACGAAGTGCGGACGCGGCCCGTCGCCGCCGAAGGGCGAGAGCGCGCGCGCCGCCATGGCGGGGCCGAGATCCGAGCCGCCGATGCCGATATTGATCACATCGGTGAACGGCGCGCCGCCTGTGCCGCGCAGAGTGCCGTCGCGAACCTGGGTGGCGAAGGTGAGATATTTGTCACGTTCGGCGGCGACGTCCCCCATGACGTCGCGCCCTTCGATCATGACCGGCTTGCCCGACATGTTGCGCAACGCCATATGCATGGCGGCGCGACCTTCCGTGGTGTTGACCACCTCGCCGGCAAACAAGGCCTTGCGCCGGCCTTCGACATCGGCGGCGCGGGCGAGATCGAACAGCAGCGGCATGGTCGCCTGCGTCACACGCTGCTTGGAATAATCGAACAGGAGATCGTCGAGGCGCGCATGGAAATGCTGAAAGCGCAGGGGATTGTGCGCAAACAGTTCCGCGACGTGCGTGCTGCCAAGATGGGTCTTGTGCGCGTTGAGAGCCGAAAATGCGGCGGCGGTCGGGCTGTTGGACATTTTATTTCTGCCTCCGAACGAATCTACGCCCAGACTACCGAAATCAGGGCAATATTTGATGAACGGCCGAGCCCTGCCGGGAGTTTCGCTTCAGGGTTTCCCTCCGGCGGCAAAGCAGGTTAGGGACAGGCCCGATTAGAATGTTTTTTGGATCGTTTGAAACCCATGGCTGCGCCTCCGCTTCTGCTTCTGCAAGACATCCGCCTGATCCTCAGCGGCAAACCGCTGATTGACGGGGCGGAACTGTCGGTTGGGCCGGGCGAGCGGCTGGCCTTCGTCGGCCGCAACGGCTCCGGCAAGTCGACCCTGCTTCGTATTGCCGCGGGCGAGTTGGAGCCGGACGGCGGCACGCGCTTTTTCCAGCCCGACGCCAGCGTGCGCTATTTGCCGCAGGAGCCCGATCTCGGCGGTTTTGCGACAGTGCTGGATTACGTCGAGGCCGGGCTCAATCCGACGGACGATCCCTACAAGGCGCGCTACCTCCTCAACGACCTGGGCCTGTCCGGCGAAGAGAACCCCGCCACCCTGTCGGGCGGCGAGGCGCGCCGCGCGGCGCTGGCCCGTGTCATCGCCGCCGAGCCCGACATCATGCTGCTCGACGAGCCCACGAACCATCTCGACCTGCCCGCCATCGAGTGGCTGGAAAAGACCCTGCGCGCCTCGCGCTCGGCGCTTGTGCTGATCAGCCATGACCGGCGCTTTCTCGAGAACCTGTCGCGCGCCACGGTCTGGCTCGATCGCGGCCGCACGCGGCGGCTCGACAAGGGGTTCGGCGAATTCGAGACCTGGCGCGACCAGGTGCTGGAACAGGAAGAGCTGGAATTGCACAAGCTCGACCGCCGCATCGTCAACGAAGAGCATTGGGTGCGCTACGGCGTCTCCGGGCGGCGCAAGCGCAACATGAAGCGCATGGGCCGGCTCGACGACCTGCGCCAGGAACGGCGCGATGCCCGCAAGGTCACCGGCCAGGTGAAGATGGAAGTCTCGCAGGCGCAGCTTTCAGGCAAGCTGGTGGTCGAGGCCGAGCGCATTTCCAAGAGCTATGGCGAACGGTCGATCGTCGATGATTTCTCGATCCGCATCATGCGTGGCGACAGGGTCGGCATCGTCGGCGCCAACGGCGCCGGCAAGACGACCCTGATCAAGATGCTGATCGGCGAATTGCAGCCTGACAGCGGCAAGGTGACGCTCGGCGCCAATCTCGAAATCGCCTCGCTCGACCAGCGCCGCATGGTGCTGCAGCCGGAATGGACGGTGAAGGATGCGCTGACCGGTGGCGGCGGAGACTGGGTCGAGGTCAACGGTCAGCGCAAGCATTTCGCCGGCTACATGAAAGACTTTCTATTCCAGCCGGAACAGGCGCGCACGCCGGTGACACGGCTCTCGGGCGGCGAGCGCGGGCGGCTGATGCTCGCGCGCGCGCTGTCTCTGCCTTCCAACCTGATGGTGCTCGACGAACCGACCAACGACCTCGATCTTGAAACGCTCGACCTGTTGCAGGAACTGATCGCCGATTATCCCGGCACCGTCATCGTCGTCAGCCATGATCGCGATTTCCTCGATCGCGTGGCGACATCCGTCGTTGTCTCCGAAGGTGATGGGCGCTGGCTGGAATACGCGGGCGGCTATACGGACATGCTGTCGCAACGCGGCTATGGCGTCGGCGGCGAACCCTTAGCCCGTGAAGTAAAGCCGAAGGCGGCTGCGCCCACGTCCGCACCGCAATCTTCCAATTCGAAAAAGAAGCTGTCGTTCAAGCAGAAGCATGCGCTCGAAACATTGCCGAAGCGGATGGAAGAGCTGCAGGCGACGCAGGTGAAACTGCAGAAGGACCTTGACGATCCGTCGCTCTATGCGCGCGATCCCAAGCGCTTCACCGAATTGTCACAGGCCTTCGCCAAGGCCGCCGACAAGCTGGCCAAGGCAGAGGAAGAATGGCTGGAGCTGGAGATGCTGCGTGAGGAAGTGGAGGGTTAACTCCACACGCTTCCCTCATCCGACCCTTGCTGCGCAAGGGCCACCTTCTCCCGTAAACGGGAGAAGGAAGAGGCTCTCGATTATCTCTCCTGCTTCTCCAGCCATCCGGCGATGACGGCGGCGATCTCGTCGGAATTCTTCTCGATCATCATCATGTGGCCGTTGCCGTGAATGCCGATCTCCTTGAGCTCGATATGATCGAGCGCGACGCCGGCCTGGCGCAGGAAGATCGCCGTGCAGTGATCGTAGGGCGCGTGATAGGACGCCTCGCCGCTGATCATCAGGATTTTCACCTTGGCCAGATTGGGCAAGCGTCGCGCCGGCGCCTGCTGGCTCCAGCAGCGCACGCAATCGGGCCGTGATGCCGTCTCTTCCTGCACATAGTTGAGACTTTCGCCCGCCTGCAGCGGCGGGTCCCAGGTCAGTTGCACATCGCCGAGACCTGAAATCTTGTAGCGGCCGTCGTCCTTGAACCAGTCCGGCGCGCCGAGATTGGCGATATCGCGCAGCGGCGGACCATTCGGTTCGACGGCGACGAGCGCCGCGACCAGGTTGGGCCTGCGATCGGCGACGACCCAGCCAAAGGCGCCGGCCTGCGAATGCACCATCAGAACCGCCGGGCCGATCCGCTCGAAGAGATCGATCAGCGCCGCGCTGTTGAGTTCCTGCTGGCGGGCGTAATCGGCGAGCGACGGCATCTGCCCGGCGACGAAGGCGTCGAAATGCTCGTCGCCGGGTTTACCCTCGCCCGGCCATTGGGTGTGCAGCTTCGCCTGCGGCCAGGGCTCGTACCGCTCCGGCGCGACGAAACGTCTCTCGGCGAATTCCCGATTCAGCGGCGCCAGCGGACCGTGTGCCTTTTCATGCCAGGGCGAGCGGCCGCGGGCGACCTGGTCGACCACATAGACGGCATGGCCGCGGCGCAGGAAATATTGCGCCCAGCCCTCGCGGCCGTCCGGCGTGCCGGTCCAGTTGGTGCCGTTCTGCTGACCGCCATGCACCATGACGATGGGGTGCACATGCTTGCGATCCTGAGGTATCTGAAATTCCACATACATCTGGCCGACGAAGGGCGTCCCGGGCAGCGTCTCGTCATAGGCCCCGCCGGCATAAAAATAGCCTTGGCGCGCGATGACGAGCGGCAGTTCGGGCTCATCTATTGGCGTCGACATAAAATCCTCCCAATTGCAGCAAGTTATTGAACCCACACTACTCTGCTTTGCAACGCCGCGACACTCGGTGCAACCGCAGATCTGCTTCCCATCCAGCCCAGACTTGCTCCCTGCCGCCAACAAGGCTAACCCGTGCCCATGTCAAAGAAAGCCTTCAAGCCGGGTGCGCTGGACGCAGCCGCCCGTGACGGGTCGACCAAAGATGCGTCGACCAAGGATCCTTGGATCCATTCCGACACCTATCCGATGCTGCGCCGTATCTTCCTCGATCACGGCCGCCAGCATATCAAAGCCTATATTCTCGCGGCCGTGCTGCTGGCGATCGGCGCCGCCGCCACGGCGGCTTCCGCCTATCTGCTCAAGCCGGTGCTGAACGGCATTGTCGACGGCACGAAATTCAGCGGCCTGCGGATGCTCGCCTGGGCCGTGTTCGGCCTGTTCACCCTGCGCGGCATCGCCACCTATCTGTCGTTGATCGTGCTGTCGCGAACCGGCAATCGCATCATCGCGGGCGTACAGTCGCAGGTGTTCGACCACCTGCTGCGCCAGGACATGCGCTTCTTCAACGACCGTCATTCGACCGATTTCATGGCGCGGCTGGCCTATGCGCCCAATGCCGTGCGCGACACATTGCAGGCGATGATCACCGCCTTCGGCCGCGAACTGCTGACCTTGATCGGCCTCATCGTCGTCATGTTCGTGCAGGACCCGCTGCTGGCGGCGCTTTCGCTGCTCACCCTGCCCGTCGCCGCGCTGCTGCTCGGCCGGATGATCGGCAAGGTGCGCAAGTTTGCGCGCCGCTCCTTCGACGGCTCGACCTTGATCATGCAAACGATGCAGGAGACGGTGCAGGGCAGCCGCATCGTCAAATCGTTCAATCTCGAGAACACGATGCGCGGACGCATGGCGAGCGCCATCCGCGAAGTCGAACGCTCGATGAACCGCGTCGCCTCCGGCATGGCGATGTCGAGCCCGATCGCCGACGCGCTGGCCGGCTTTGCCATCGGCGCGGTGATTTTCTACGGCAGCTGGCGCGTCACCGTCCAGGGAGCGGATGCGGGCTCGTTCTTCTCTTTCGTCGCCGCCCTCTTGATGGCCTATGAGCCGGCCAAACGCCTGGCGCGCCTGAAACTAGAAATCCAGAACGGCCTCGTCGGCGCCAAGCTGATCTATGAAGTGCTCGACCGGCCGGCGCTGGAAATGCCACGCGAAGGCCTGCCGAAGCTGGCCGTCAGCGCTGGCCGCGTCGAAATCGACAATGTTCGCTTCCGCTACCGCGCTGACGAAGTCGTGCTCAACGGGCTGACGATGGCCGTCGAACCGAACCAGACGACGGCGCTCGTCGGGCCTTCCGGCGGCGGCAAGTCGACGATCATCGGCCTGCTGCAGCGTTTCTACACGCCCGAGGCTGGGAAAATCCTTATCGACGGACAGGATATCGCCGATATCGATCTCGCCTCGCTGCGCGACCACATCGCCTTCGTCTCGCAGGATGTCTATCTGTTCCGCGGCACCATTCGCGAGAACATCGCGCTCGGACGGCTCGGCGCCAGCGAGAAAGAGATCATCGCCGCCGCGCAGAAAGCCCATGCGCATGATTTCATCATGGGATTTGCCAGCGGCTATGACACCAATGTCGGCGAACACGGCGCGCAATTGTCGGGTGGGCAGAAGCAGCGCATCGCCATTGCACGCGCCATCCTGAAGGACGCGCCGATCATCCTGCTCGATGAACCGACGGCGGCGCTCGATTCAGAATCGGAGCGTGAGGTCCAGAAGGCGCTCGATGAAATGCGGATCGGCCGCACGACTCTCGTCGTCGCGCACAGGCTGCAGACCATCATCAATTCGGACCGCATTTATGTGATCGAAAACGGCAAAGCGGTCGAATCCGGCACCCATGCGCAATTGATCGCCGCCGACGGCACCTATCGTGCGTTCTTCGCCTCGCAGTTCGGTGAGACCGTGGAGAGCTTCAGAGCCGTGGCCGCGCAGGGCCGTCCGTAACGACACGAGCGGCCGGCCGCGCTGAACGGGGTTGCCCGTTGACGACGCAGGTGAAGCTGATCGTCGCGACGCAGACCAGGGTGATCCACCACAATTGCATGGAGGCAAGGCCCGACAGCGCCACCACCATGATGCAGGTGATGCCGGCCAGCATGAACGGCGCCACCGGCGAAGGCAGGCGGCCGGCGGCGCGGAAACCAAGCGCGACCAACATCGTCAGGCCCAGCGCGCCGACAATGCCCAGATCGAACCAGATTTCGAAAAGAATGCTGCGCGGCATCTGCGTCGGCAGGTAGCCTGAAGCAAGTCCGCGGATCGTCATATCGAACCCGTGGCCGACGAACAGCCGCGGCCCCTCCGCGCGAATCAGATCCGCCCACAGCAGGTAGGGCTGCAACCAGACGGCCAGTCCGTGCGGCGGTTGCCAGCCAGACGATACCGCCATCTGCACCAGCAGCGCCAGCCCCGGCGCCAGCAGGATGAGTGCACAGAAAAGGAAGATGAGGACGCCGGCCATGCGCCGCGGATTGGGCGTGCACAGCGAAAACACGAAAGCCGCCACGACCATGGCGACCAGCGCCGCGGGCACCCAGACCACCGTGGCCGAGGCCGCCGTCGCCACAGCCAGCGCGCCGGCCGAGGCCCAGCGCTCGCGAACTGCCAGGGCGCCCAGTGCCGGCCAGACCAGCACGACGAGCCCCAGCGCCGCGCGCTCGATCGCCGTGCCTTCCGGATCCGGCGCATCGAGCATGAAGGCCGGCATGGCCAGCGCCACGCCGATCGTCGCCAACGCCGCAAGGCCGACGCCGATCGGCATGAGGTTGAGATTCGAGGTTCGCGTGCGGGCCGGAAGAACGAAGACGGCGGCCACCGCCAGCAGAACTGTCGCGGCGGTCTTGCCATAGCGTTCCAGCGCGAGGGCCTTGAATGGCGTCCATGCCAGCGACGCCCCGACCCAGATGAGGAGAAAGAGCAACGCCAGGACGACCGGCGAGAACACGACTTGCCGCGGCGGCAGCAGCGACCGGCGGCCGGGCGCCAGCAAGGCGCCGCACACAATCAGCGCCACACCGACCGGCACAAGCGTGAACAGAAGCCGTCTCGAATAGATCGCGCCCGCGGGCACCACGATCAGGATGATCGCCAGCCCCAGCCGCAGCAGCAATTGAGCCGCCGCGGCAGCAAAATCGGTAGGCGGGTGACGGGCGGTCGCAACCATGTCTCAAAACAGTCAAATAACTGAAACAGGCGACACGATTTATCGCCGCATCGACCATACACAGATGGTGCTGGCGGCACTGTGCGATTGCGGCAACACTCGTTGCAAAAACGCAACGCTATCCACGAGATACCGGGCCTAGTCGTCGCGTTTTGGCGATTTGCGCAGGGATTTCGTACGTGAATCAAGCTTCTTGCCCTCGACCCTGCGTTTTTTCGAGGCCAGGGTTGGCCGGGTTGCACGGCGGGGAACGGGCACCACGGCGGCCTCTCGAATCAGCTCACAGAGCCGCTCGATCGCATCGGTCCGGTTCATTTCCTGCGTCCGGTAACGGTCGGCGCTGATGATGATGACGCCATCGCGGGTCAGCCGCCGGCCGGCGAGGACGCCGAGACGGGCGCGGACGTCGTCGGTCAGATTCGGCGAGGCGGCCGCATTGAAGCGCAACTGCACGGCGCTCGCGACCTTGTTGACGTTCTGGCCGCCCGGGCCGGATGCGCGGACGAAACTCAGCTCGATCTCGCTGTCGTCGAGGCTGATGGAGCGGGTCACGCGGATCATGGTGGCTCCTGAGTGTATGATCAGAAAGTAGCGTCTATTTTTCAGCGCTGCATATTTTGTTGTTTCGACTCCGCCTCGGTGTGTCATTCCCGCCAAGCGAAGCGCAGAGCGGGAATCCAGGGGCAACGTGCCGTTTCTTGATTCCTGCCAATGAGAGAGCCCTTGGCTTCTGGATTCCCGCTCACCCGCTACGCGGGCGTCGGGGATGACAGCCCCTAGTTTCCGGCCATAACCCTTATCAACCGATGACGGCGAAGACCTCGTCGCCGACAATTTTCGTTTCGTAAGTGCGGATGGGAATGCTGCATGGGGGAGCCATGGGTTTGCCGGTCTTCACGTCAAACGAGCCGAAATGCATGGCGCATTCGATTTCGTCGCCCAGGAGTTCGCCCTCGGCCAGGCTTGACAGGCCATGGGTGCAGCGGTCGTCCGTGGCATAGAACGCGCCGTCGATATTGTAGACGACGAGATCGCCGCCGGCACGGGCCACGAGCTTTTTCGAGCCCGCTTCCAGCTCGTCCTGACGGCACAACAACAACAATTCCTCTGCCACACTTGCCTCCAAGCGACTTGCCTCCGAAGGGCTTGTCTCAACCGATTTGTGGAAGTGGGATAATTAGCCAAAGCAGGCGGCGCAAGAAATATCCCCTCAAAACGGCCCGTTTCCGCAGAAACCCGGCCGCAAAAGGGCGATTGACGCCCGACGAAGCCTCTCCTATAGCCTAGTGAGAATATTTGAGCAGTTCGTCATAACAGGCTCAGCAGCGTGGAGGCAGCGTATGGCTTTGTTGGATCGTCTCGCCAGCGAGCCGAAGCACGGATTGCGCCAGCGCCTGATCACCGTCTATGCCCTTCTGATCACAGCCAATATCGCCGCGTGGGTATGGGCGTTCGCGGTTTTCCGCGACCAGCCCGTCATGCTCGGCACGGCCTTCCTGGCCTATGTGCTGGGACTTCGCCATGCGGTCGACCCCGATCACATCGCCGCCATCGACAATGTCACCCGCAAACTTCTGCAGGAGGGCGGCCGGCCGGCGACCGTGGGATTCTGGTTCGCGCTCGGCCATTCCACCGTGGTCATCGTCGCCTGCCTGCTGATTGCCTTCCTCGCGTCGGGCGTGAACGGCGCGCTCGATGAATTCCGCGACATCGGCAACCTGATCGGCACCAGTGTTTCCACCCTCTTCCTGCTCGGCATCGGCCTCATCAATCTGTTCATATTCCTCGCCGTCTGGCGCACCTTTCGAGACGTGCGCCGCACAGGCTACTACCGCGAGGAAGACCTGAATGCGCTCATGGCCAAGCATGGCTTCCTGGTGCGCCTGCTGCGGCCGCTGTTCGCACGGATTTCGAAAAGTTGGCACATGTATCCGCTCGGCTTCCTCTTCGGCCTGGGCTTCGACACAGCGACTGAAATCGGCCTGTTCTCGATGGCCGCCGCTAACGCATCCGACGGGGTTTCGCTCTCGACCGTGATGGTGTTTCCCATCCTCTTCGCCGTCGGCATGGCGCTGGCGGATGCGACCGACGGCACCTTGATGCTGGGCGCCTATGAATGGGCCTATGTGAATCCGGTCCGCAAACTCTTCTACAATCTCACCGTCACCGGCATGTCGGTGTTCATCGCCCTGGTCATCGGCGTACTGCAGGGCGTCAGCCTTATCGCCGAAAAACTGGAGCTGACCGGCGCCTTCTGGCGCTGGGCGGCAACCTTGCACGAGCAGTTTGACGTGCTGGGCTTCATCATCGTGGGCCTGTTCGTGCTGGTGTGGGGCGCATCCGCGCTCATCTACAAGCTCGGCGACTTCGACGCGATCACTGTTGAGCGCAAGGCCTGAGAGTTTCCACCACGTCATGCCCGCGCTTGTCGCGGGCACCCACGCCGTGGGGCGCTGTCGCGCTTCAGAAAGGGTACTCCGCACGTCTGCAAGAGCAACGCAGCATCACCGCGTGGATACCCGCGACAAGCGCGGGCATGACGGAGAGGTTGCGGCCTGAGATGAGGTTTCGCGACCCTCGGCTTGTGGCCGTTGCCGTAATCGCTTACCCAAGCGATACAAATGACACCGACGCCCATCAACAGACAAATGACCGCCGCCGAATGGGGCGCGATCCTGACGGTCGCGACTTTCTGGGGCGGCTCGTATTTCTTTGTCGGCATCGCCGTGAAGGAACTGCCGACATTGACGATCGTGCTGGCGCGCTATGTCATCACCGCGCCGCTGTTCATCCTGATCTGCGCCCACCAGGGCCTGCGCATGCCGTGGGACCGGCAGTTCTGGCCTGACTTCCTGATCCTGGGGATTTTCAACCAGCTTGTTCCCTTCTGCCTCATCGCCTGGGGACAGGGCCATATTCCAAGCGCGCTGGCCTCGATCCTGAACGCCGTCGGGCCGCTCGCGACCGTGCTGCTGGCACATATCTTCACCCATGACGAAAAGCTCAACGGGCGGCGCCTCGTCGGCGTGTTCCTCGGCCTCGCCGGCGTCATCACGATCGTCGGCGGCGCGGCGCTGCAATCGCTCGGCGTCGGCATTGTCGCGCAGATCGCCTGCATCACGGCGACCCTGAGTTACGCCAGCGCCATCCTGTTCGCGCGAAAGTCCGGACAGCGCGGCGCAAGGCCGATGGAACTCGTTGCCGGCCAGATCGCCATCGCCGGGTTTCTGCTGCTGCCGATCCAGTTGATCGTCGATCGGCCATGGACCCTGCCGATGCCGAGCACCGCCGCCCTGCTGTCCCTGCTGGCGCTGGCCATTCTGTCTTCGGCGCTTGGACACATGCTCTACTTCAGAACGCTGGCCAAGGTGGGCGCGACAAACGTATCGCTCGTCGCCTATCTCATGCCTGTCACCGCGATCCTGCTTGGCGTCATCGTGCTCGGCGAACGCCTGGAGGGTCGGCAGATCGCCGGCATGATGATCATCGCCATCGGGCTCGCGGCGACGGATGGGCGTCCACTCGCCTTGCTGCGGCGCGCGCTGGCGCGCTGAATGGGCACGGCCCCAAGCGCTGTGCCACAGGCAGGATCGGCATCCGCAGCGGATGGACTTTGCAGAAACGATCCATGATAACTCTCCCGATGGCGGATCTAAGCGGCCTGTCGCCTTGGGAGGAATGAATGCAGAATTTTCAGGGCAAGACGGCCGTCGTCACCGGCGCCGGTTCAGGCATCGGCCTTGGCATGGCGCGCACCTTCGCCCGCAACGGCATGAACGTGGTGCTCTGCGATATCCGCCGCGATGCACTCGACGACGCGCTGGCGCAGGTTAACCGCATCGGCGCCCAGGCCATCGCCATCGAGGTCGATACATCCGTGCGCGCCTCCGTCGACGCCGCCGCAAAACAGGCGATCGACGCCTTCGGCAAGGTGCATGTGCTGTGCAACAACGCCGGCATCTCGATGCATGGCGTGCCGATCGAAAAACTGCCGCTGCGCGATTGGGAATGGGTGATCGGCGTCAACATGTACGGCGTCATCCATGGCTTCCAGAATTTCATTCCGCACATGCGCGAACATGGCGAGGAATGCCATATCGTCAACACCGCCTCGATCGGCGGCTTCCGCATCCAGCCGGGCTGGGACACCGGCCCGTATTCGATGTCGAAATATGCGGTCGTCGCCCTTTCCGAAGCGCTGGAACAGGATCTCGAAGGCAGCAATATCGGCGTCTCGGTGCTCTGCCCCGCCGCG
>Ga0180219_1000708_pt1 | contig 24705 bp, 22 predicted proteins | sample eDN3rd30CBELigMG_FD_151338 | JGI IMG/M metagenome (GOLD analysis project Ga0180219, IMG submission 151338) | Enriched Miracle-Growth compost microbial communities from Emeryville, California, USA - eDNA 3rd pass 30_C BE-Lig MG (version 2)... ... | reverse complement strand
GGATGAATCGCTGCGCCTGTACACGATGTCTATACCGAAAGATGCCGGCGCACTTCTTCGCTGCCGATCTGTGTACGGTCGCCGCGGGCCACTACCTCGCCCCGGTTCAGCACAATGAAATGATCGGCCAGCTCGCGTGCGAACTCGAAATACTGCTCGCACAGCAGAATTCCAATGTCGCCGCGCGCGCGCAGCAAATGAATGACGCGGCCGATATCCTTGATGATGGAAGGCTGTATGCCTTCGGTCGGTTCGTCCAGGATAATGAAACGGGGCTCGGCCACCAGCGCGCGCGCAATCGCCAGCTGTTGCTGCTGACCGCCCGAAAGGTCGCCGCCCCGGCGTGCCAGCATCGTCCTGAGCACAGGGAACAGTTCGTAGATCTCGTCCTTGATGCGCCGGGCGGCCGAAGCAGGCTTGCTCGCCATGCCCATGAACAGGTTTTCCTCGACAGTGAGGCGGGCGAAGATATCGCGCCCCTGGGGCACATAAGCCATGCCCCGCGCCACGCGCCGATGTGGCGCAAGCTGGGCGATATCGCTGCCGTCCAGCCGGATACTGCCCGAACGTATCGGCAGCACACCCATCAGGCACTTGAGCAGTGTTGTCTTGCCTACGCCATTGCGGCCAAGCAAGCCCAGGCATTCGCCCTGCGCCAGCCGCAGCGAGACATCGCGCAGGGTATGGCTGCCGCCATAGAACTGATTGAGCGATTCGATCTCAAGCATATCAGCGCCCCAGATAAACTTCGATAACACGCGGATCGCTCTGCACTTGCGACATCGTGCCTTCGGACAGGACAGATCCCTCGTGCAGCACCGTCACCTTTCCATCGCCCGCGATGCTGTTGACGAAATCCATATCGTGCTCCACTACCATCATTGAATGCTTTCCCTTCAGTTCGTTGAGCAGTTCCCCGGTTCGCTCGGTTTCAGCGTCCGTCATACCAGCCACCGGTTCGTCCAGCAGCAGCAACAGCGGTTCCTGCATCAGCAGCATGCCTATCTCCAGCCATTGCTTTTGCCCGTGCGACAGCAGCCCTGCCGGTCGCCGCGCTTCGCGCGTCAGGCGTATCAATTCCAGCGTTGAACAGATACGGTCAGACTGCTCCGAGTTCAGCCTTGCGAACAGAGTACGGCTCACCCGCTTGTCGCCCTTGATGGCAAGCTCCAGGTTTTCCAGCACCGTGTGCTGCTCGAACACGGTCGGGCGCTGGAATTTTCGGCCTATGCCCGCATGCGCAATCCGCCCTTCGTCCAGCCGTGCCAGATCGATATTCTGGCCAAAGAAAACGGTGCCTTCGTCGGGCCGCGTCTTGCCGGTGATAACGTCCATCATGGTCGTTTTGCCTGCGCCGTTCGGGCCGATGATGCAGCGCAGCTCGCCCACCCCGATATCCAGCGTGAGCCGGTTCAGCGCCCGGAAGCCGTCAAAGCTCACTGTGACATCTTCCAGATACAGAATGACGCCATGGCTCGTATCCAGGCCTTGGGGCGCCACTCGCCCGTACTCGGGCGTGCCGCCCGCGCCTTCCCGATCCTGGTGAGCGCCATCCGACACTCCATTCATGACAGGGTGACTCATAGCTCACTCCTTGTATCTCCGCGACTGCGCAGGCGGCGAGCCAGGCCGACCAGGCCCTGCGGCAAAAAGAGCGTGGTCAGTACAAAGATCAGCCCCAGCGCATATAGCCAGTATTCCGGGAACGCGCCGGTAAACCATGTCTTCAGGCCATTGACGGCGCCCGCGCCGACAATGGGACCGATAAGCGTGCCGCGCCCGCCCGTGGCAACCCAGATCACCATTTCGATGGACGACTCGGTGGACATCTCGCCGGGGTTGATAATGCCGACCTGAGGCACATACAGTGCGCCCGCGACGCCGCACATGATGGCCGATAGCGTCCAGACAAAGAGCTTGAAGTGCAGGGGCTCATATCCAAGAAACCGCAGCCGGCTTTCGCCATCGCGCACGGCGGTCAGAACCCTGCCGAGCCTGGATTGCGTGATGGCCCGCGCAAGCAGGAACGATCCGGCCAGCACCGCCAGCGTCACCCAGTAAAGGGCGGCGCGCGTGCCTGGCGCGGTGATGTCAGAACCCAGGATCTGCCTGAAGCCGGTAAAGCCGTTATTGCCGCCGAAACCCGTTTCATTGCGAAAGAACAGCAGCATGGCGGCGAAGGTCATTGCCTGGGTAATGATGGAGAAATAAACGCCTTTTATGCGCGAACGGAATGCGAAGTACCCGAAGGCGAACGCAAGCACGCCAGGCACGCAGACCACCAGCAGCATGGCCCATGCAAAATGATCCGTGAATGCCCAGAACCACGGATATTCCTTCCAGTCGAGAAAAACCATGAATCCCGGCAATGCGCCTGGGCCACCATCCAGGGCTGCGGACGTGCGCATCAGATACATGCCGTGCGCATAGCCGCCCAGTGCGAAGAAAACGCCGTGCCCCAGGGACAGAATCCCCGTGTAACCCCAGACCAGATCAAGCGCCAGGGCAGCCAGCGCGTAGCACATGAACTTTCCAAGCAGCGCCACCACGTAGGACGATACATGCAGCGGATGATCCGCCGGCATTATCAGGTTCAGTAATGGCAGCAGCGCCAGTATGACGACCGAGGCCAGCAAGAAGGACCATACAGTGGGAGAAAGCAGGCCCCGGCCGGGCGCTGCGCCCGGCAGCGCGGGCATGGCGACAGCGGTTTTCATTCAGCACTCCTTCCGCGCAGGGCAAACAGGCCTTGTGGCCGCTTCTGGATGAACAGGACTATCAGCACGAAGATGGTGATCTTGGCAATGACTGCGCCGGAGAAGGGCTCCATCAGCTTGTTCACCGCGCCCAACCCCAATGCTGCGACCACCGTGCCCGCCAGTTGGCCGACACCGCCCAGCACAACGACCATGAACGAATCAACCAGATAGGCCCGGCCCAGATCGGGCCCCACATTGCCCAACTGCGAAAGCGCGACGCCTCCCAGACCCGCAATACCCGAGCCAAGCCCGAACGCCAGCATGTCAATGCGTCCGGTCGGCACCCCGACACAGTCGGCCATGCGGCGGTTCTGCGTGATGGCGCGCACGAACAAGCCCAGCCGCGTATGGTTCAGCAGAAACCAGACAAACAGAACGACCAGCACGGCAAACACCACGATGGCGATCCGGTTGTAGCTGAGCACCAGCCCGCCCAGCACGGTAACCCCGCCAGACATCCAGCCTGGGTTGGCAACCTCCACATTCTGCGCACCAAAGATCGAGCGCGCGCCCTGTATGAGCATCAGACTGATGCCCCATGTCGCAAGCAGCGTTTCCAGAGGACGTCCATATAGCCAGCGGATCACCGTGCGCTCCAGCGCCATACCGACCAGCGCCGTCGTGACAAACGCCGCCGGCAGCGCTGCAACGACATACCAGGCCATTGCATCCGGCAGATAGGCGCGAAAAAGCAGCTGCATCACATAGGTGACATAGGCGCCTATCATCAGCAGTTCGCCATGCGCCATGTTGATCACGCCCATCAGGCCGAAAGTAATGGCCAGCCCCAGTGCCGCCAGCAGCAGCACGCTTCCCAGACTCAGCCCGTAGAAAATATTGCCGGCCCATTCAATCGTGGCCATGTGCCGGTCGATTTTCCGTATGGCCGCGCCTGCCGCCGCACGCACCGATTCGTCGCGCTCCAGGTACTGCCCGTTCGCATCCTGCGCCAGCAAGGCTGCTACGCGAGAACGGAAGGCTGCGCTGCCTGTATTCCCCAGCGTTTCCGCTGCGGCGGCACGCTCGGCGGGAACCTGGCTGTCCAGCTGCAGGGCTGCGAGCGCGATAAGCAGCGCCTCGCGCACCTGTGCATCCTTTTCCCCGGCCAAGGCGGCATCAAGCGCCTGCCGGCTGTCCACGCCGCCCTGCTGCATACGCCGCGCCGCCGCCAGGCGAACAGCCGGGTCTTCGGACTGAAGCCTCGACACGGCCAGCGCCCCATCCAAGGCGCGCCGCAAACGGTTGTTGATCGTCACCCGGCTTGCGCCCTCGGGCAATTGCGCAACTTGCCCCGTGGCTGGGTCCAGCGCCTGGCCATCCTTGGAGACAATGTATGTACGGCCATCGTCCGCCGCATACAGCCTTCGTTCGCGCATTGCTTCCAGTACGGCCGGCGCCAAGGGACCGGCAGTCTGCCCCAGCGCAGCCAGCGCCTGCAGCCTGGCCGAGGTATCCCCCTTCGCCAAAACACCAAGCAACGCCGGATCGACACCCTGAGCATGCGCAGCCGAAGCGCCAAGGCATGCCCAGGACAGACAAAGCGAAAGCAGCAGCCGCCCGGCAAAACGGATCGTATTGCGAAACACCATGGTGAACCAACCCTTCGGGCTCAAAGCCCTTGCTTGCCTTCATTACCCGGGATGTACGGGCTCCACGGCTGCGCACGGATCAGCCCGTCCGACTTGGAGACAATGTCGAACTGGCCGTCGGCATTGATCTCACCGATATACACAGGCTTGTGCAGATGATGGTTGGTTTCGTCCATCTTGACGGTGTAGCCGTCCGGCGCCTTGAAGCTCTGCCCGCCCATCGCATCGATGACCTTGTCCACATCAGTGGAGCCAGCCTTCTCTACCGCCTGCTTCCACATATGTATGCCGATATAGGTGGCTTCCATGGGGTCATTGGTCACCACCGTATCCGCGTTGGGCAGGCTCTTGGCTTTTGCATAGGCCTTCCATTTCTTGATGAACTCGGCATTGACCGGGTTTTCGATGGACTGGAAATAGTTCCAAGCCGCCAAGTGCCCCACCAGCGGCCCTGTATCCACGCCGCGCAGTTCTTCCTCACCGACGGAGAAGGCAACCACCGGCACGTCGGTCGCCTTCAGGTTGGCGTTGCCTAGCTCCTTATAGAACGGCACGTTGGAGTCCCCATTGATGGTGGAAATCACCGCCGTCTTGCCGCCGGCGGCAAACTGCTTGATGCCCGCCACAATGGTCTGGTAATCCGCATGGCCGAATGGCGTGTAAAGCTCCTGAATGTCGCTGTCTTTGACCCCCTTGCTGTGCAGGAAGGCACGCAATATCTTGTTGGTGGTGCGCGGGTATACATAATCCGTGCCCAGCAGCACGAAGCGCCTGGCGCCCCCGCCATCCTCGCTCATCAAATACTCGACGGCAGGAATAGCCTGCTGGTTGGGCGCCGCCCCGGTATAGAACACATTGCGCTCAAGCTCTTCACCCTCGTACTGAACGGGATAGAAAAGCAGCCCGTTCAATTCCTTGAACACCGGCAGCACAGACTTTCTCGATACCGAAGTCCAGCAGCCAAACACCACCGCAACCTTGTCCTGTCCCAGCAGCTGGCGCGCCTTCTCGGCAAACAGCGGCCAGTTGGATGCCGGATCGACAACCACAGGCTCCAATTGCTTGCCGAGCACGCCCCCGTTAGCGTTGATTTCAGCAATGGTCATCAGCGCCGTGTCCTTGAGCGACGTCTCCGAGATCGCCATCGTGCCCGACAGGGAATGAAGAATGCCGACCTTGATGGTGTCGGCGGCATAGCTATTGCCGTTCAGGCCCGCCAGGGCAATCAGCGTGGCGGCGGATAGATGCTTCAATGCGGTTCTGCGTTTCATCATAGCTCCCGGGTAAAGGTAGGTTTGCCTACTGCCTTACGCAATAGGCGTGCCAACCTTCCGGCGCAGGCGATGCCCCTGCCCACGCACCCGTCGAATACCGCGTCGGTGCCGCATCGGGGTCATATTGGTGCAGCCTCGGTGCCATATTGGTGCCGCGCCGGTGTCATGTTGGTGCCGCATCGGTGTATCACCGTGGTGCGCGGCACGCCGCCCGCAAGTGGAACTATTCACCTGCAGTGAGCATCTCAAGCATTTGTCGGAAGCACCGGTTTCTACGATCAAACGCGAGGGATGGAAGAGTGTTATGCGCTCATTAAGCGAGGAGGGGCGGCTGGTTGTCACAGATCACAACGAGCCAGAAGCCGTTATCCTGTCCACTCAAGAATATGACCGGCTGATCAAGGCGGCCCGGTCAGCTGCCAATGCAATAAACGACCCGCTGCAAGCACTCAGAGACCGGTTCGATACCAGGCTTGCAACACTCGACATGCCTGACGCAGGAAATGGACTGCGAGGCGTGATGAGGAATCCCGGGGTGCTTGGCGGCAAGGTCAAAGCAGATAGGTGAGCCAAGGCTGCTCCAGAAGAAGAGCGAAACCAAACGCCTTTACCCGATCACACTTACAGAGGCCGCAAATACACCTGGGTGGGACAAGCCCGCACTTGAGATGGCCTCGCTTGACCTCGCCGTAAACGGCGAGGCTGGCGCTTTGCCGCGTGGTCACACAAAAGAACCTAGAATCGCATGGTGGCCGTCAGACTTACGCGGCGGGGGTCACCGGCTTTGATGTAATCTGCATACTGAAACAGCCAATGACGCTTGTTCGCAAGGTTGTTGACTGCCAGACGGAATGTAGTGTCATAACCGCTAATGGTAGTGTCATAGCTGGCCCCGATACTGAAAATCGTGTATCCGCCAATTTCAACATCATTGCCCGGCCGCAGCATCGTACTGCCAGTGTACTTGGCGTCGGCCTGGAGCTTGAGGCCAGGAACCCGGGGCACGCGATACGAAACCTGAGTGGCCGCGACAAGCCTGGGTGCGCCAGCGACCCGATTACCGATGTTATCCGCCCCCCTCTTGTAGCTCGTATCCAGCAGCATCACATCAGCGCCTATTTCCCAGCTGGAGCCAAGCCGCAACGACGCGCCGAGTTCTGCACCTTGATAGACCGATAGCCCGTCCTGAACAATTTCGTTGTCAGCATTCGGATATTCTGCCTTTCTTTCTATGCGAAACAGTGCGACAGTCGCCGTCCAGCGATCATTCTGGCTCTTGATGCCAATTTCGTATTGGCGGCTCTTGAGAGGCTCCAACTGCGCGCCGTAGTTGGCGTAGCTGATTCCAACCGAAGCCCCCTGCTCCAGCGATTCAATGTAGCTCACATACGCCATAGTCTGTGGCGCCACCTTGTACATGAACGCCACCGTCGGCGTCAGCACACCGCTTTTGTCGTACGACGAAGTCTGATGGCCGTCGGAGCCAAAGGCCTTCTGACCGTAATTGGTGTGGCGCACACCTGCCAGTATCGACCACCTATCGGATAGATGTACCGTGTCACTCGCAAAAACCGCCTTCTGGAAGATCTCGGCACCTCTATATAGGCCTAAGCGGTTTATGGTACCGATACTGTGATACGAGGCAGTGTTCTGTGTCGATAAGGAGCCAGCCCCTATCTGCTTATAAAAACCGTTGCCTGCATAATCGTTTTTCTGCGATTGCCACGATGTGCCCAACACAATATTGTGCCTGATCGACCCAACCTGAAACTTACCTTGCAGCATAGCCTGCCAAAAGTTGAACTGATACGCCTCGCCATAGTCCGAACCGATCACATGGTAGCGACCGGATTCATCAGCAATCTGCAGCACCTCCTCGTTGCGCCGCGTCCTGGTAGACGCATGGCTGTAGCTGGTACTCAATATCCAGTCGGGTGAAATCTCATATTTCAATCCTGTGGAATAGAACCGAAACTCGTTATCGAAGAATGTACCGTCGCCCACCAGTCGCCCATTGTCGCTATATACCGCAGAGGGCAGTTTGTGTCCTGGCAGTAGTCCGGTATAAATCGACGGGTCGGTATTTTCCCCCTTCATGTCTTGGTAAATGCCCTGAAATTCCCAGGCCAGGCGGTCTGTCAACCGCGCATCGAGCGCCAGCGATACAGCGTTGCGATTGATGCTCCCGTTGTTATAGATCGTGCCTTCCTGATGTGTCGCATTGAGCCGATAGCCGAATCGAGCATCACCGCCCAGGCGCCCGCCCAGATCGACACTCTCTCGCCATAAGTCTTTAGACTCAACACCCAGCGTTACATCACGAACGGGCACATTCGTGGGTTTCTTGCTTATATAGTTCACGACACCGCCAGGCGAGCCGAAACCGTACATAAAACCGGTAGCCCCCTTCAGCAGCTCAACGCGCTCGAACTGCTCATACGGCAGCGTGACAACGTAGCTGATAAATGGTTTTCCATCGATACGGAAGGAGTTCTGCCAATCCAGGGCCAGGCCACGCACCGTGAGATAACTCGCATAGGCGCCATAGGTGGCACTGTTGTCGGACACGGAGGCATCGGTCGAAAAGGCATTGCCCAGCTTGTTGACATGGCGTTCTTCGATTTCCGCGCTTGTGACGGCTGACGATGAGAAGGGTGTTTCGAGATTACTGCGCGTACCCAGCGCCCCACTATCAACCGGCGATCCGAGATGCTGCCATGTTTCATCCACCCGAGCTCCAGTGACGGTTACCGCCGGCAGCAGCTGTGCTTCTCCCGGTGCCAGCGCAGGGCCTCGCGCATAAACAGATGATCCTGTACCCAGGCAGCTGATGATAAATATCGCAAGCGGCCTGTACAGCCGTGTGGATGATTTTACATGCGGATCGAATTTCGCTGCGGACATGGAGTGTGATCGCTCAGTTTGCCCATCTGCAGAGTGTTGCCCAGCTGCAAACGGTTCAGGCAGGTGTGTTCGAACTCTGGAGTAAATCAGACACGTAGGGCCTCCATCCCGTTTTCCGGACATACCTGTTTCGGAAAACTACCTAAAAAAAGCACCGGGCTTTGTTGGCTTTAATACCGCACTACCTGGTAACAATAACGATTCTTGCTCTTTAAAATACGCAGCCTGGATATTACCAATGTGAAACTGAATGTTATTTCCAGGCATAAGGAACAAAGGCCGCGCCAGGCGGCAAGCCTGTTCTCTTGGACATTGCCGGCATTACATTTGACATGACCCTTGCGTGAACCCTATGGTCACGTTGACATGTTTGAATATGTCGATCGACTGCAGATCAAGAACACACGCAGTTGCCGATGCCAGCGAACTGCTTCAGGCACTTCCTCGCCACGAAGGTGTTTTCTACAAGGCAACCTGCGCAAACGTCCGAGCCGTAGAGCTGACTAATGAGGTTCAACACTGTTCAACCAGGTGGCGAACTCTTCTCGCGGCCATTGCTTGTCAAGCGCGTCCAGCCCAATCTTTACACGTTTTCTCCAGCCGGGGCCTCTTGCTTGAAGGTCCAGCCACGCATCTTCCACTTCATCCTGACGCTGATTGCGCAGAATATGCAGCAGAAGACCTGCTTGTTGGAGATCCTTGTTTGACTTCGTGCGCTGTTCTCCCACACGCATTCCGTACACAATCAGCTTGTGGAGTGCGTAGCGCGCGGGGTGCGGCACGTTGATCGTGACGGCGGAAGACATATCGAAGATTGCCGTCTGCTGCACATCTTCCAACGAGTATTCCATGAACTTCAGGGGCTGAAGCGTGATGCCGAGCTGGTGGTGTTGAAAGGGGGCGCCCTCCTCGGTTGTCTTCGGAGTTACGAAATCAAGCGTGAATTCAGGCGTGTCGGGGATTATCCATGAGCCTGCCCCCAAGCCGGACCTACTCAAGAGCGGTATGAATCCCATCTGTAGTGACTCGATCGCATCGGATGTATTGACTTCGAGGTCAGCCGGCAAAGCGATGCTGAGTTTTCGGCCAGCGTGTGCAAAATCAATGTCCAGTGTGAAAGCGGCAGAGGCATTTCCCCAGTGAACACCCAGCATGTTGCCGTATGCAATAAACGCATGGGAACCAATAACCACGCCGCCGCTTTTGAAGAAACCGTAATCCGATAGCCGCTTTATCACTTTGAAATGGATACTAGGCGTCGTCTGACATCCTGCGCTGGCAGCCATCTTGGCAAGCGTTCGCAGGGTGCCTGGCTGCGGTGATGCCTGCTTGTCCTCTACAAGCTTGCGTACCTCCGGAGAGTCAGGCCCCACATAGATCTGCCTTTGCTTACCCTTGGCGTCCATGTGTTTAAAGTACCAGTAGGTCCTGTTGCGTACGATACGATGGGAGAACGAGCCTGAAAGATTGGCGATCGTCCTTCTCATCTCGGCACGCATCGCCACTTCGTTAAGTTGAGAGAACGCAGTCTGAGCCCTTAATGATAAGGGAGTGTAGTAGCCTTCAAGTTGCATTTGCTGGCCTCCGATTGTTGTACCCAACAAATGTAACTTAGGTACAACAGGCATGTCTAGCTGTTGTACCCAACAAATGTAACTTAGGTACAACAGGCGACGGCATCCAGAAACCATCAAGCTGGAAACGGGTCCAGACACAGCACGGGGGGCCGCGCCAGGCGGCAAGCCTGTTCTCTTGGGCATTGCCGGCATTACATTTGACATCAGCCACGGGTGAGCCCTATGGTCATATTTGTATGTTTGAATATGTTGATCACCAACAACTCAGAAACCCAAGCCGGACATCCAACGTTCGCAATGCCAGTGTAAATTCTGTACGTTACCTGCCAGGGGAAGCAGACTTATGACTCAAACCACCGCCACAACCTCGGACGTTCGCCCGCTTCAGATCGATGACATCACTGTTGTCGATGACGCCAAGCTCAAGAAAGCCGTCACAGCAGCGGCGCTGGGCAATGCCATGGAGTGGTTCGATTTCGGCGTCTATGGTTTCGTTGCGTTTGCCCTGGGCAAGGTTTTTTTCCCCGACGCCTCGCCCGCCGTTCAGACGATCGCGGCGCTGGGCACATTTTCCGTGCCCTTTCTGGTTCGCCCGCTGGGCGGGGTTTTCTTTGGCGTGATGGGCGACCGCTTCGGGCGACAAAAGGTGCTGTCGCTCACCATCATCATCATGGCGATCAGCACCTTCTGCATCGGGCTGATCCCCTCCTACGCCAGCATTGGGCTGTGGGCGCCCATCATACTGTTGCTGTGCAAACTGGCACAGGGGTTCTCCGTCGGCGGCGAATACACGGGGGCCGCGATCTTCGTTGCCGAGTACGCGCCGGACCGCCGGCGCGGGTTCCTGGGCAGCTGGCTGGATTTCGGGTCTATTGCCGGTTTTGTGCTGGGGGCGGGTTTGGTCGTGCTACTGCAGACGCTTCTTGGCGAAGACACATTCCTCGAGTGGGGCTGGCGCGTTCCCTTCTTCATCGCTGGCCCGCTGGGGCTGCTGGGCCTCTATCTGCGTCATGCTGCGGAAGAAACACCCGCCTTTACCCAGCAGCTGGAAAAAATGGAGAAGGAAGACCGCGACGCCATCAAGGAACGGCCAACCGTGTCTTTCCTGGAGGTCTTCTCCAAATACCGCAGACCGCTGATGGTCTGCATCGGCATGGTTCTGACCACCAACGTCACCTACTACATGCTGCTCACCTACATGCCAACCTATCTGTCCAGCAGCCTGGGCTACTCCGAGGATCATGGCGTACTCATTATTGTCGTGGTCATGATAGGGATGCTGTTCGTGCAACCTGTCGTTGGTTTTTTCAGTGACAAGGTGGGCCGCAAACCGTTCTTGCTGATCGGCAGCCTGGGCTTGTTTGTTATCGCCTTCCCGGCTTTCCGGCTGATCGGCCACGATAATATCGGCTTGATTTTCTTGGGCCTGCTGCTGATCGCGATCTTTCTCAATTTCCTGATCGGCGTGATGGCCGCCACCCTGCCCGCGCTTTTTCCCACACGCATCCGCTACAGCGCATTGGCTAGCTCATTCAACGTGGCGATCATCATTGCCGGCCTGACACCGACGGTTGCCGCCTGGCTGGTGGAAACGACGAACAACCTGATGGTGCCTGCCATTTACCTGATGGTGGCAGCTGTGATTGGCTTGATTACCTCATTCTATCTTCCAGAAACCGCCAATCGCCCCCTGCGCGGCGATACTCCCACAGCATCCAACCCCCGCGAAGCTAGAGCATTGCTGCAGCAGGCATATGACCATATAGAACAGACCGTGCAAGAAGTCGACGAGGAGATCAAGGCGCTGGAACAGCAGATCGAAGTGCTCAGGACGCGCCGCCAGCGGTTGACGGATCGGCATCCCGACCTGGAGTAGATCTGGAGTGAAGCGACCATGCTTTGCCGCCTGCACGTGAAGACGCGCTTGCCGGCATCACGCATCAAACGGCCGCTTGCCAAGCGCTTCGGCGATGTAGTCGACAAAGCACATTATTCGCGCAGCCACGGCTGTGTTGCGGTAATAAACAGCGTTGACTGACTGGCGTACATCCAGCGTCTGCCTTGGAAACAGCTGCACCAACCGCCCGCTGCGGCGATCTTCGCACGTCATGAAATCCGACATGCATACTATGCCCAAACCAGCCAGCGCCATGCTGCGCAGTGTTTCGCCACTGGACGCTGAAATGGTCGGGCGAATGTGAACAATGTTGCCAGCAGCATCGTGCAAAGGCCAATCATTCAGGGTCTCTGGCTGGGTAAACCCAAGAAGGGCATGCTGCTCCAGTTGCGACGGTCCTGACGGTGTACCGTGCCGCTTCAAATATGCGGGGCTGGCAAGAATCCGCAGCCGGCTGACACCCAGGGGCCGGGCATGCAAAGTAGAGTCTTTCAAGATACCTATCCGAAACGCAACGTCTGTGCGATTCTCTATCAGATCAACAATGCCTTCATTTGAGCTCAGCTCCAGCTGCACATCAGGATAACGGACACGAAAGCCATCAAGCAACGGAACAAGCACATGCAGCATGAACGGCGTGGCCGCATCAATCCGCAAGCGGCCGGCGGGGCGCATGCGCCGTGCAGCCATCTGCTCCTCGGCCTCGTCGACCGACGCCAGAATGGTCCGGGCATGCCGCAAGAAAGCCGCGCCCTCCTCGGTTAGTTCCAGCCGCCTTGTCGTCCGGCGCAACAAAGTGGCTTGCAGCTTGTCCTCCAGTCTGCCCAGTGCACGGCTGGTGGCCGAAATGGTCAAGCCTAGCAGCTCCGAAGCTGCCGTGATTGATTTCGTATCGACAATCGCCACAAAGACACACATCTCGTCCAGGGTGGTTTTCATTATTGAATTTTATTCAAAGGTATTTGGCATATATAGGTCTTAATCAGCAAATATTAACCGGGCATACTGCAATCCGTGAAATCTACAGCGACTCCGCAATCCATGAAGTCCTCCGCCACTTTATTTGCCCTGGCCATAGGCGCTTTCGCCATTGGCACCACTGAATTCTCCCCCATGGGGATGCTGCCTGTCATCGCCGACGGCGTGCAAGTAAGCATCCCTACCGCAGGCATGCTGGTTTCAGCGTACGCGATTGGCGTCATGCTTGGCGCGCCGGTAATGACCCTGTTGTTCAGCCGCTTCGGCAAGCGCGCCGCCCTGATGTCGCTGATGTTTATTTTCACACTCGGCAACTTGCTCTCGGCACTTGCGCCCGACTATGCAACCTTGCTGCTGTCGCGGCTCGTCACCAGCCTCAACCACGGGGCCTTTTTTGGCATCGGCGCAGTGGTGGCGGCCAACGTCGTCCCCAAGGAAAAGCAGGCCAGTGCGATCGCGTCAATGTTCATGGGCTTGACCGTGGCGAACGTCGGCGGCGTGCCAGCAGCAACCTGGCTAGGCCAGCAAGTGGGCTGGCGTCTCTCCTTCGCCAGTACCTCCGGGCTCGGCCTGCTTACCATTGCTGCACTATGGTTGACCCTGCCGAGCGGCGAGCCAGGTGCGCGCCCCGATGTGCGGCGGGAGCTCAAGGTACTAGCACGTCCCGAGGTACTGCTTGCCATGGGCACGACAGTGCTGGGCGCCAGCGCAATGTTCGCACTCTATACGTATGTGGCGCCGGTACTGGACGAGATCACACATGCCAGCCCCGGCTTTGTGGCTTTCTCTCTGGTGCTGATCGGCATTGGCTTTACGCTGGGCAATACTCTGGGTGGCCGCCTGGCTGACTGGTCCCTGGATGGTGCAACCAAGCTGATACTCGCCGCACTTGCGATCATCATGACTTTGCTGCCACTCATGCTGACTACTCATCTGGGCGCTGCTATCGGGCTCGTCATATGGGGCGCCGCAGCCTTCGGCATCGTACCTCCGGTGCAAATGCGCGTCATGCAGGCAGCAAGCCAGGCTCCCGGTCTTGCTTCGTCTGTCAACATTGGTGCTTTCAACCTCGGCAATGCAGTAGGCGCCGCCCTGGGTGGAGTCGTCATCAGCCAAGGCCTCGGCTACGCAGCCATTCCCCTGGTGGGCGCAGCGCTTGCCGTCGGCGGCCTGGGCCTGGTTTGGATCGGCAATGCCCGGCGCCGCCGCGTCCTCATTTCAACCCCGCCCTCTTGCATCTAATTTAAGAGTTTCATCGTGAGCAATATCCCCGCATTCGACGCCAGCGCAAGACCTGGGATTCGACGTGACCGCCCGGGCCAGCACCGCCTTCCATTCCTCCCTGGGCACCGGGCTGGCGTAGGCGGATTCCCGGATTCTGGAAATTAGGGTTGGCCGCCCGATGGGCTGGCTATATCGCGGTCAGCATAAACCTTAATTGGCTTTCGCCCCCACCTGATCCACAACGACACGCCATCGCTCGATCTCCTCGTTCACGAACGAGTCGAACGCATCGCTCGTGTTCGGCTCACTGTCGTATCCCAGCTGCTTCAGCTTGTCCTTTACGGCTGGCTCGGCAAAGATGGAATTGAGCTCATCGTTCAGCTTCACGACAATTGCTTCAGAAGTTCCTGCCGGTGCGAAGATTCCAAACCACGACCTAACGTCAAATGGCCCATAGCCCAGCTCCTGCAAAGAGGGCAGTTCCGGAAGGATCCCGGAACGCTTGGCACTTGTCACTGCAAGGGCGCGATATCGGTTTGACTGAACATAAGGTATCGCGGAAGGCAGCGGATCAAACATGAAGTCCAGCTGGCCGCCGAGAAAATCCTGTATTGCTGGAGCGCTGCCCTGATAAGGGATGTGAGTGGCGGAAACCCCTGACTTGTTCAGAAAATATGCTGCAGCCAGGTGCGTTATGTTGCCCACGCCAGCCGATCCATAGTTCAGCGCATTTGGTTTGGCACGAATGGCTGCGAGCAACTCGTCCACTGTGGATAGCCCCTTGTTGGGCTGGGTGACCAGCACCAGTGGCGTATCGGCCAGCTTGATGATAGGCGCAAAATCCCGGCGCGTGTTGTAGGGCAGGTTTGCATACAGGCTGGGATTGATTGCCATTGGCCCAATGGATCCCAGCGCAAGCGTGTAGCCGTCCGCAGGCGCCTTCGCGACAAACCCGATGCCAATGGCGCCGCCCGCCCCCGGTTTGTTGACAACAATCACTGTTTGACCCAGCCGCTGAGACAAACCGTCGGCGGCGATGCGAGCAACTGTATCGGTCGCTCCACCTGGCGTGAAAGGCACAACCAGCGTCACAGGCCGGCTCGGATAAGCCTGTTCAGCCACGGCAGTTGATATGAAGCATGTTGCCGCAAGAGAAGCGGCAGCCAGGACATGGCGTAGCAATTTCATTTTCTGTTGTCCCCTAGGAATAATAGTATTGCGGCGCACATACCCCGGCGGACTATGTGCGCCAATGATCAAGCAGCCTTGCTTGCTTTATCGTTCAACAGGCCCGCCTGCCGCAGCGCCGACGCAATTCGCGCTTTTTCCTCAGCGCCCAGGTTGACCCAGGGCAACCGCACATCTGCGCTCGGCAACCTGCCCAGCATCACCAGCGCATCCTTCATGCGGGTGTGCATATCCAGGACGGGGTCTGAGTAAAAGCAGCTGGCCAGCGGGTAGATTTTGTCATTAAGCGCGCGCGCGGTTTCGAGATCATTGTTCTGGACCGCATTCCACAATGCCACATGCCAGTCGGCTATTACACTGCCCGATCCAGAAAGAATGCCGTTGCATCCAAGCACCAGCGAGGGAAGCAGCCAGCCGCTATGTGTCGTCAGAACGTTGACAGGCCGAGGAAGGTTCTGCAGGACGCGAATGTTGCGCTCGTGCTGCATTGGGTTATTGCTGCGGTCCTTGATCGCCTTGACTGTTGGCACTTCCTCGCTCAGACGCACCAATGTCTCCAGCGTGTGGCCCTGGCCCGTGCTCATTTCATACTGGAATACCACCAGTGGCAGGCTTGTTGCGTCGGCAATGCACTTGTAGTGTCCCAGGACCATTTCCGGCCGCATTTGAGATCCGCGCACAAACTGCGAGGGCGGAAATACCAATAGGGACGATGCGCCAGCCTGCTCCGCCCTGCGGGCGATAGCAGCGGCCTCAGATCCACTGTCGGCAAACACGCCATGCATGAGCGGCACTTCGTCACCCACCTCATCCATCATGATCTGCATGCTCAGATCGCGTTCGTCCTGAGAAAGAGCAACCAACTCCTGGGAAATGCCATTCACGCAAATGGAGCTGATGCCCTTGGTGTCGGCAATATCCCGAATGTGCTTGCGCAGGGAGGCCTGGTCGATGGAAAGATCAGCGTTAAAGGGCATCAGTGCAGCCGGTATCACGCCCTGTGGTATATGATTCTTGAACTTTGTCGTCATGTTGTTCCTCTGGTCTAAAGTAGCGTTGTGTTCGAACGCAAACGATTCTAGACAGGCAGTGATAACGGAGTAAGCTGGTTTTTCACTGTATGAACATGACATCATCGAACCCATGACAAACGTGGATACGGAACGCCCTGCTCAGGCCGATCCCATGCGGTCGTTATCCCGCGCGGTGGCCATTCTGCGAACTCTGGCTGGCCCCAGGGCGCACGGGCTGGCTTTGACCGAAATATCGAAACAAGCAGATTTGCCCCATCCGACTACCTTGCGTCTGCTCCGGCATTTGCAGCGTCTGGGGCTTGTGCATGTCAACGAACGCAATCGCACGTATGTCCTGGGGCCTCTGGCATTCGAACTCGGGCTTGCCGCAGCGGCGCACTTTGATATCAGGGACGTTTGCCAGGAGCCGATGCAGCGCCTGGCCAAGAAATTTGGCGATGTCGTCTATGTTGTGCAGCGCAGCGGCTTTGACGCGGTCTGCATTGGCCGCAAAGAAGGACCTTTTGGCGGACAAGTAGTCACATTGGAGCCAGGTTCCAGGCGACCGCTGGGCGTAGGCGCCGGCGGCCTGGCTATTTTGATGGCCCTTCCTGATTCCGAGGCGCAAGAGGTCATCTCATATATCAAACCCAGACTGCATGAATACCTGAAACTGAGCCCGGATGAATTATTGCAGTGGGTCAGGAACGCTCGCAAAAGCGGCTATGCGTTCAGCCGCAATCACGTGACGGCAGGCGTTACTGGAGTGGGTGTACCGGTGTACAACGTCATGGGCATCCCCTTTGCGTCGATCACCATCGCATGCTCCAATGTCAGGATGAGCAGTGAGAGAGAAACCGCCATCGTGCATGCATTGCGCGAAGAAAGCGCGCTGATCACTTCAGAACTGAGGGTTTTACTGAACATGTGAACCCTCTTCAAATTCCGGTGGTGTACGAATGGCCTGCCCGGCTGGCAACTCCAGTTCAATTTCACCCAGGGAACTAATGCGCGAGCGGATCGCGTTGAGAAGCGAATCACCTCGCTGTGCCTATGTGGAAAGAGCCGATCGCAGTATGTCTCGAGCCTCGTCCTCCATCGAGCGACCATGCATTGCCGCCTGCACACGAAGATGCGCTTTCAGTTGTTCAACCAACGAACCGCCCTGCATCGCCCGTCAGGCGCCGGTATAGAAGCTCTCGATGTAGGCTTTTTCTTCAGCCGTCATGGATCTCAGCTCCTTGATCACCTGCTGACGTGTTTTTTTTGGCGCCGCGATATCATGGGGCCACAGGCCGGTTGCTTCACCCTGGCGGGTATCCCATGTGGGATCGGCCTTTGCGGCCTCGAGCTCTTCGAGGACCTGTGCGCGAGTCTTCATGTTGGACCAGTCATAGACTTCTGTTCCGCCCTGCTCTGTGTTGTCCGGCACCCAGTAGGCAAAGCTGGCAGCTGGAACAGCGGCGGCAAGAGCGACGGAAGCGAGAAGTGTTTTTGCACGAATAGACATGATGGGTTCCTGTGATAAATGCCACACAACGTTTCAATGCTGTGAAATGGCGATGCCAGAACATCTGGCCAGGACTCCACTCTAGTGGTCACGCGCTGACTGCTCGATGTCACACACGTGACAAGATAGTCATCTTGGTTGCTCGCCTTTCTGCCAAGGCTCTTCAGGCACGCGCGGAAGATATCAGCCGTTATCGACGCAGCGCCGAATTTCGGATCGCGCGCGACTATCCGTAACGGATCGGTTCGATTTCGTAACAAATCGGCGCACGGCCTCATCTGTTGAGCCAGGGCAATATGAGCGAGAATCCTGCCTATGGCAGAACAGCAATCGTCACTGATGCGTCGTACGGTTCGACGCACCCTGGCAGCATCGGGAATCATCGCCACGGCCCTGTACACATGGTGGCAGGCAATCGAGGGCGCACGTATATCTCCTGTCTTGCCCGAAACGCGGCCAGGGGAGGCGCTGGCGCTGGGCCGCGTCCAGCTCACCCCGCTGTCGCTGCAAATGCGCCCAGTCCAGTCAGCATCCACCGGCGAGAAACAGATGCTGGTGCTGTCTGCGAAGGTCGAAAACGTTACAGGTGAGACGCAGCCCGCCCCCTTCGGATATCCGCCTCGGCTCGTAACCGTCGAGGCAGGCGACGCAGCGTTCGGCACCCCGGAAATAACGCTGCTCAGAGATCGTCAGCCACTGCGCCAGCTGCAACCCAGAATGCCCGAGGAAGTGGAAATTACCTGGCATGCGCCGGAGAGCTGGCAGCCTGAAGAACTGTCGCTGACCTTTTACCGCCAGCAGTTCAAGCTGAAAGACAATCTCTATGGCCGCTCAAACTGGCTGGGTTATTCGGCTGTTGCACGCATGGCCGCGATGCCGGAGCCAAGCCCATGATCCGCGCGCGTCACATACTCCCCATCTTGCTGGGCGCCTGCATTCTGGGCGCCATGATGGCCACGACACCCGGCTTCGACCGTGCATTCCGCCCTTTACGCACCACAGCGCCAAGCGGTGATCTTGCCCAAGGCCGGCTGCATGCCGCTCGGTTCGCAGGCTGGCAGACAGCGGACAACATCGCCTTCGATGTCTATGGCGCCCCGGTCACGCGCAGCACACAAGGCATTTTCCTCATCGTCGATGTCGATATTCTGAATGCAAGCGAATCGATACGCCTGGCTGCGACCTGGCAAGGCCGCAGCGGCCGCCGTTATGTGCAGACGGCCCGCGCTGACGGCGCACCAGGGACATTCGATGTCCGCCAGTTTCACCCAGGAATCGACGACAAGGGGCGCGCCGTTTTCGAGCTTCCCAAGGACGAAATCGAGGGCGGCACATTGCTGCTGGCCCGCAAGGGCCTGAACATACTGGACAGTGAGCTGGCACTGATATCTCCCCAGGGCATGCCGGCGCAGCACACCACACAGCTGAGGTTGGCGCCATGAAGCAGTTGCGATGGCTGGTATCGGCCGGTGCACTCTTTGCCGTGCTCGTGGCTGTCGAAGGCTGGCCCGCGCTGCGGGACCTGAGCATGAATCGTGAATGGCGCACGGTAGAGGCCTCGACCAACGGCGCCTCCATGAACGGCCTGCGACTCAATATGCAGACACAGGTTGCGGCCATCTCGGCGCAGAAGCCCGATCGCGCAGCGGTTTTCGTGCGGCTTCAAATGCTGGTGACGCCTTCGGCCCGAGAAGCATGGAAAGACTGCCGGGTTTCACTGCGCGGCCCAGCGGGGCAGATCTGGATGCCTGTCACCAATACCAGCGCCGATGGCGCCATCAAGCTCCTGTCGCCAGACGGCAAGAACCATGGCCTGTGCCGCCTGTTCTCAAGAGGCGAACCAGAGGACACGGAAACGATACAGGCCGATCAGCTCTTCCTCTTGCCAACGGACAGCATGCAGGAGCTGCGCCTGCATGTATCGGGAATAGGCACACGCCCCCACACTCTGTCGTTTGCGATCACCCCGACAGTCAGGAAGTTTCCCTAGAGGTCTCGCGCGACTTGAGCGCCATCGACAACCCTGCGGCCAGTATGCAGAACTGCACGGCAACGACTGCCACACCATTCTGCGGCTGGCCGGGCATGCCAAACAGGATGTTGAGCGGCACAGCAGCCACCGTCCATACATGGGGGTCCCGCGGGCCGATCAGCTCAGTTGCCCCGACCCAGGCCCAGCGCCCCAGCCAGTCGGACAGCCGCCAGAGCACCAGAATCGATACGGTGAGCCAAACACCTGCCGACGCGGCCAGCAGCACGCCGTTGGCAACCGCATGCCAGCGCTTGACCAGCCCGATCCAGAAATGCCCGATAAAGTCAGTAATTGGCTTGGGCAGAGCGGTCCAGCGATTCACCAGGCCACCCGTCACGCGCCGGGTAGGGTCGGCCATCATGTTCAGGTCGTGCCCATAGACGATAGCGCCCAGGTTGAACCAGATAAGCGGCAGCAAGGCATAGCGAAACAGCTGGCTCAGCCATTCTCCCAGCTGAAACGGCGCAGGCCAGTCGACGGGATGCTGGCTCGCCTCTGAAATGGCCGCCTGGGCTGCAGGGAAAAGCCAGTCCAGCCAGCTTGCGGGCGAAGGCAGATGTGCAAGCCAGGACACAAACTGCCCCTTCCATCCGCTCAGCACATAAAGCCCGAGAATGACCCAGGTGGCTTCGCAGGCTACGACTACCAACGGCCAGATTGCGCGACCTGTGCTCGCATGTCGCGCCTTGGCCGCGCGGCGCATCAGCCATATCAACGCAACGGGAATGAGCAGCCACAAGGTGCCGTCCACCTCCAGCGCGGAAGGGCCCATGGACTCGGGCCGCATGAAATCAATGCGGTCCCACTGCTCCGACAGGAATGCTCTGGAATAATCGCGCAGCGTGTTGCCCAGAAACCCCCAGCCCGCGTAGTAACCATAGAACGGTATGAGCACCGCCAGCAGCGCGCTGGCAAAAACTGGCAAAGCGGGGGCTTCTTCAGCGGAGCGCGGAGCCGGCGCACGCGCGCTGCGCAGCCTGAACGCGGAAGCCCCATCTCGCAAGACGATGAACATGCCCACGAACACGATAAGCTGCAGCAGAATGACCATGATTACAGCCACCAGCCCGGCAAAGCGATGAATCATGCCCAGCTCGATCGCGAGGCGCATCAGCAGCGCCTCGAACAGCTTCGCCCCGAGCAGGATGGTCACAAGCATCAGGCCGTGCCTGCGCAGCAGCTGACAGGTCAATGCGAGGTGGGAACCGATGATTGTCCTGGCGCCATTCACATCAATAAACCTCCGGGATACGCATAGGCAATGTATGCGATCAATTCTACTGGATTGGTGTCGGGATGATCAGACCGTCAGTGATTTCTGGTGCATGGCGGGATTCATCACCGGCACCCGGCAATCGTTCAGGAAGGGATAACCAATGATTTCTGTCCGATCGCCTTGAGGCAAGGGCATGGGTATGCATGTTGCAACGATACATTCAGCCATGGATACAGCACAGTGCGCAACTGATCCAGCGAGAGATATATGGATCATGGGTGAGCAGGATGATATACAGGTTAAGCGTTAGAATAAAGACAAAAGAGAACTAAGCGCATCCGCGCATGCTCATTCCATTGGTGCCGATTCAGCTCTCCACATGCGACCTAAACAGATCAGTATTCGTGACGTCGCCGCCTTGGCGGGGACGTCGGTAGGCAGTGCTTCTCGCGTCATCAACGGCGCCCCCAATGTATCGCCCGAGATACGCGCCAAGGTAGAACGCGCCATTGCTGCGCTCCAGTATCGCCCGAGCCATGCTGCGCAGGCGCTGCGCTCACGCAGCAGCAAGACAATTGGGTGTATGTTCTCTGATGTAACCAACCCCTTGTATGCCCGCGCCTTTCGTGCCCTGGAAAGCCGTTTCTTCGCGGCTGGCTACATGCTGCTGCTCGCCAATGGGCTGAATGATCCAGACAGGGAAATCAGCATCCTGAATACCTTCCAGTTGCGCAACATGGACGGCGTCATCATCGCACCTGGAAACGAGCGGCACCCCGGGGTGCTGCAGGTGACCCACCAATTGACGATGCCGATTGTCATTTACGACCGTGATATGGGGGTTGATGCCGACTGCGTGCAATATGATCATGCAGCAGGCATCAGGACTGCGGTGGAGTATTTGATGGCACTAGGGCACAGGCGCATCGCGTTGGTGTTGTGGAAAGCAGAAAGCCGGCCGGTGCGCTGCCGCATCGAGGGGTACAACTCGGCATTCCAGGCCGCAGGCATGGCAACGCCAGATTTGCTGATTCAGGTGGACAGCCCCACCAGTTCGGTTCACGAAGAAATCACGCAATTGCTGAATCGCCCGGACAGCCCGACAGCCATCATTGCCCAGGGCACTCAAACCCTGAGCAGCACCCTGCGAGCCATCTCGCTGAGCGGCAAGCGGGTGCCTGACGACATTTCTATCATCGGCATCGGCGACACTAACTTCGCTGAGCACTACTCTCCGCCGCTGACTGTCCTGCAAACTCCTGTGGAATCCGTAGCGGAAAGCGCATCCAGCATGCTGCTTGGACGTATCCGAAAGAAGGGGCCAGAACCCGCCCATGTGGATTCCTTCCCTTACACATTAGTGAAGCGTGGCTCCTGCGGCCCTGCACCGCTGCCGGAATGATGCGGGAGGAGGCTGTTTCCCTTTCCCGCAGCCAGCGCTGTTGCTATTGCTGCGCCTGCAGCCCCGCTTTCCGGACTACCTCTCCCCAACGATCGATCTCGCCATTCACAAACTCGCGGAACTCCTGCACGCTCATTAAACTGATGTGTATGCCTTCAGCCTCGAAACGTGCGCGCACCTGCCCGTCGCTTAATGCCTCATTGATTGTGGCATTCAATTTTTCCACGACAGGAGCAGGAGTGCCTGCCGGAGCGAATACGCCGCTCCAACTTGTGACTTCGTATTCCGGCAAACCCGCCTCCTTCATGGTGGGCACATCAGGCAATACCGCCGTCCGCTCAGCACTGGTCACGGCCAGTGCCCGCAAACGCCCAGCCTTGATATGAGGCAGCGCCACATTGATGTTGTCGAACATTAAGTCTATGTGTCCTGCTATCAGGTCAACAGCGGCAGGTCCCCCGCCCCGATAAGGCACGTGCGTGAACTGTGTCCCCGTCATGAGTTGAAACAGCTCACCAGACATATGTATGCTGCTGCCCGATCCTGACGAACCCATCATCAACGACCCAGGATTCGCCTTTGCATATTCGATGAGTTCTTCTACTGTGCTGGCTGGCACATCAGGGTGTATAACCAGCACATTGGTGCCGGCGGTCATGCGCGCAATCGGCTCGAAGTCGCTGCGCGCATCAAAGGATAAATCGGAGTAGAGCGTAGGGTTGATCCCGTGCGTACCTATTGTGCCCTGCAGCAGGGTATAGCCGTCCGGTGGCATGCCAGCGACATGAGCGCTGCCAATGTTTCCTCCTGCGCCGCCACGGTTCATGACGATGACGTTCTGGCCAAGCCGCTTACCAATTTCCTCCGCCAACATGCGTCCCGTTGTGTCCGTGGAGCCGCCTGGAGGAAAGGGGATGACATAGGTGATCGGCCGATTCGGGTAAGAGTCGGCCATTGCGGCAGGCATCTGAACCACAATCATCAATAGCGCAGCAAGAGCGCCCAAAATCCGCCGCAGTCTCAAACGTAGACATATTCCTTTGGTATCCATTTTTTTCTCCTTGCATGGGTAAGGCCTATGCAGGCCCTTCATGGCCAACAAACCTGGCCAAGCTCAGATAGTCGCAACAGGCGTGACAGGGGAGCCTACCGCACCTGGCAATCTCAAAGGCGGCGCGGTCAGCAAAAACTTTGACCGCCCTTCTTTCTCAAGCGCCTGTGCCAGCTTCCCCAAGTACCAGAGCTCTCCCAGCGGAATGCCGTATTGAAAAAGGCACAGTTGATGCAATGGCAAGCGCGCGCATGGCATGGCTGCCTCACCCGCCGGCAACCCTTCGACGGCGTAGTTGTCCGCACAGATAGCCGCAATGCCGCTGTCAGCGATCCACTCACACAGCCTTTCATCCCTGCCATCGAGTACCGCGCAGCTGCGATCCAGCACTGCAATATCCGGCTTGCCGTCCATCTCCAGCAACAGGTCAGCGAATCCTGTGTAAAGGCATACGATATCTCCCGGTTCTATGTCGGCGCCCGCCAGTTCTACCGCACGCATGAACAGGTCGTAACCAACATAGCGACGCTCGTTTCCGCAAAGCGCAGCCAGATCCAGCAGCACTCCTCGTGATTGAATCGCCTTCTCAGCCATGCGCTCTATGCCCAGGCGTCGCGCCTCAGCCGGCGCACTGCCGGCTTGCCCCACAACATCCACACCGCCACGGAAACCGTTGTAGTAGACGGGAACGGGCTGGCCCGTACCGTCCACGTCGAACATTTGGCCCACATGCGCCAGGCCATCCCATTGGGTGGAGTATTGTGTATGCAAGAGCACCGAGTCATCACAGAGCACATCTGTTCCCGCTGCTCCGTGCGCATCGAGCCGGAAGTTGTAGACCGGCTGGCCATCTCGCAGCGTCGGCGCCAGCCTCGGCGGGTAGCGGCGCGGGTTCAGCGCATTCCCGCCCGGCAAATTCAGAGGAAGGCTCAGGCAGTAACTCTGCCCCAGCTGCACCTCGGCCACAGCCTTGCGCACGACATCCGGGGTAATTAGGGAAGCACTGATTTATTGATTGCAGCGCCCCTCTTGGGGCGCAACCTGAGATAATTGTCCCATTGTAGTTTTGCCGAACACGACGACCATGCAAA
>Ga0180219_1000706_pt1 | contig 24722 bp, 31 predicted proteins | sample eDN3rd30CBELigMG_FD_151338 | JGI IMG/M metagenome (GOLD analysis project Ga0180219, IMG submission 151338) | Enriched Miracle-Growth compost microbial communities from Emeryville, California, USA - eDNA 3rd pass 30_C BE-Lig MG (version 2)... ... | reverse complement strand
GTGGTGGGGAACGAAGGCTGCGTGTCACTGGCAGAACTGGGCTACCTGTAAGGAGGCGATATGAAGCTACTGCTACGCACGTTCGCAGCCGCGTTCATGTTTGCCGGGATACTGGCTGGCTGCCTGGCGATATTGCTACTGGTGATTCTGATGGTGCGCTTTCCGCCACTGCTCGTGGCCGTGATACTGGCATGCTGGATCTTCAATCGGCTCAAGCGGACTTAAATTGATAGCTGATGCCCAGGGAGGCCGCATGCATGCGGTGCTCCCTGGACAGATCCTTCGCTGTTCTTTTTTTGTCAGTCAGGCAGAATCCACCGCCCATTCGAAAGTCAGCCAAGCAACGATGAAACTACTCAACACTTACGACGACCGCGACGAGGCCGAAGCTGCAGCGGATAAGCTGACCGGAGAAAAACGTCTGGCAAGCGAACGCGACGCCACCGTTGTCATCTACAACCTATTTGGTATTCCCAGCTGGGGTAATTTTCATCGCCTTGGCATGTACAACCTGGGCGAGCTGAAAAGCCTGCTGGACCGCCGTGATGGCTGGCAGCCGGCCGATCAGGCACGTCACGCTGAGATCCTCGCCACACTGAAAACGGTCGCGAAGAACTACAGCATCGAAATCCCGGCTCACTGGGCATAGCAGCGGGCGTCAACCAGTCCGCCCGCCACGAATGCAACTATTCAAACTCGTAGGTATTCACCTTGAGCACGTTGCAGTTCTCTTTAACCGAGCGCTGAAGCGAGTCATCAAAACCACCTGAGCTGCTGGCCTGGATGTCGATGGAAATAGTCACGTTCACGCCGTGCTTGGCCGTGAACTGCTGAATGACCTCGTCGACCAGCGTTGCAAACTGCATCTTAGCTTTCACTGGATCTAGCTCCGCGCTGGCATAGAACTGCGTCGGCAGAGCCTTCATCACCGGAACATCAACTGATCCGACCGAACCATCCAAAGCCCCAGCACCGCCAACTGATCCAGTAGAACCTCCCACAGGAAGATCATGGATCAGCTCGCCGGCAGGTATCTGCACTGTGCACGCCGCATTGGCCGCTGCCTCCTTGGCTCGGAGCGCTTCTGCATAATCGGATGCAGCACTCGGCTCAATCAGAAGGCAAGAGCCGTCGAGAATGACCGATGTTGACTTGCCATACACAAAGCCAGGGTAGCGGTCGCCATCCTTGCCCTGCGCTACTGCGAAGAAGTCCTTGCTCTGCACACCTTGGTTCAGCGTGCGGGCAAAGACCTGGTCATCGCGAAGACGCGGCAGATAGAGATAGCAGCAGGTTTTCTGCCATACATCCAGAGCGCCAGCCTCAGCAACACCGTCTTTCCAGAACCAGCGTTTAAGCATGTTCGAGAGATGGATCGGTGCCCACTCGGTGATCAACAACTCGTTTTCCCGCAGGACTTTTTCAATCTCCTCGCGACAATGAATGAAGGGGCCTGTCGATGGTCGATTGGTGGTTCGGAATACGGGCGAAATCCGCCCTGGCGCTGCTCCTGCTGTGCCTGGTCGCCCTCGTTCCCGTCGCGGCCATCGGCTTGCAGGTCTTCCAGAACTTGCGCGAACATTTCGCAGAGGCTTGGGCGCGCAATTTCACCGAACTGCACGGCGAGCGCATCGCCGGCCCCCTGTCGCGCGAAGTCGCGCTGGCGCGCCACCTCGCTGGCTCGCTCACGATCCGCGACTGGCTGCGCCACGAAGACGACGATCTGCGGCGCCGCCAGGCCAGCATCGAAGCCGAAGGCTATCGGCGCGATTTCATCGGCCATTCCTGGTTCATCGCCAGTCGCGCCAGCCGAGCCTACTATTACCGCGACGACGACACCCCCGACAGTCTGGCGCCGCGCTATCACCTCGACCCCCAAAAACCCGAGGATGCCTGGTTCTTCGCCACGCTCGACAACCCCTCGCCCCTCAACATCAATCCCAACCCCGATCGCTGGCTGAAGCAGGTGATGGTGTGGATCAACGTCGTCATCCAAGACGGCGGGGAACGGCTGGGAGTGGCCGGCACGGGAGTGGACCTCACCACCTTCGTCTCTTCTTTCCTGCACACCGCCGAACCCGGCGTCACGCCCCTCATCATCGACCGCAACGGCGCCATCCAGGCCCACCCCGACTCCCGGCGCATCGCCTGGGCTTCGGGCGCCACGGGCAACGCCCGGCCAGACGAAACGCTCTTCGGCCAGCTCACCGGCCCGGACGACGCGGCCCACCTCGGGGCGACCATGCGCCTAGCCAGCGCCAGCCCCGGCAAAGTGGAAGTGACGCCCGCCACGCTGGATGGACGGCGGCAATTGCTCGCCCTCACGTGGCTCGAGCCGCTGCAGTGGTACCTGGTCACCGCCGTCGATCTCGACGACGCCCGCCTCTTCGAAGATGCCTGGGTGCGCACCGCCCTCGTCGCCTTCGGTCTGGTGCTGCTCGCCGTACTCGCCCTCTTCGTCCTCTCGGTGGACCGCCTCCTGTTGCGGCCGCTGCGCGGGCTGCACCGCTCGGCCATGGCGCTGGCTTCCGGTCGTTTCGACGTCGATCTTCCGGCGGCCGGCCAGGACGAACTCGGTGACCTCAACCGCGCCTTCTCCCACATGGCTCGGCAGCTCGCCAACCATACGCACGAGCTCGAAGAACAAGTACGCTGCCGCACCGCCGAGCTGTTCGAAGCCAACACCGCCATGGCCGCCGCCCAGAAGAAACTCGGCGATTCGATCCAGTACGCCAGCCTCATCCAACGGGCGCTGCTGCCCGATCGCGAGCTGACCACCCTGCTCGGCGAGCACCACCTCGTGCTATGGCGCCCGCGCGACGTGGTCGGCGGAGACTTCTACCTCTTTCGCGCCGAAGGCGAGCGTTATCTCCTCGGTATCGTCGATTGTGCCGGACACGGCGTTCCCGGAGCGCTCATGACCATGCTCGCCCGCGCCGCCTTCGACGATGCCATGAATCGCCACGGCCTCGATCGTCCAGCCACTCTCTTGCAGCAGGCCGACGCCACCCTGCGCCGCATGCTCGACCAGGCCCGCCTGCCGCGCGCCATCGCCACCAGCACCGATGCCGCCCTGGTACACATCGACCGGACGGCCCGGAGCCTGCGCTATGCCGGTGCCAAGATCGATCTCTATTGGAGCGACGGCGAAGAAGTGCACCGGCTCCCCGCCCAGCGGCGATCCCTGTGCGATCGCAAACCGGCGAACTACGTCGAAAAAGAAATTCCCCTGCGCTCCGGCATCACCTACACGCTCGTCACCGACGGTTATCTCGACCAAGCCGGCGGCGAGCTCGGCTTCGGGTTCGGTGACACGCGTTTTTGCGATCTCCTGCGGTGCGTGGCCCGGCTGCCCCTTTCCCGACAAGCCGCAGCCCTCGACGAAGCCTTCGAGGACTGGCGCCGCGGACTGCCGCAACGCGACGACATCACCCTGCTGTCTTTCCGCCTCGACTGAACGGAGCGTCTCCCATGCTCGACATCGATTTTCTCGACCTGCGCGAACTGCTGCATAACCACCACATCCTGCTGTGCTTCAACGGCCCGATCTCACGCAGCCTGATCGAGGAAATCGGGCTCGCCCTGAAAAACTATCTCGATGCTGAACACACCCATCCCGGCGCCGCCATGGACGTGTTCGGAGCCTATGTCGAGATGACGCAAAATATCCGGCACTATGCCATTCGCAAGGGATACGGAGAAAGCGAGAGTGCTGCCACGATCCTCGTGGCCAGTGACGGACAGGGCGGCTATCTCATCCAGGCGGGCAATGTCATCGAGGCCGAAGACGCTGCGCCCCTGCTCGAGCGCATCGCCCACCTCGCCGCCATGGATTCGGTCGAGCTCAAGCGCGCCTATAAGGAACAGCTGCGCCGGCCCATCACGCCCGGAGCCTCGAGCGGCGCCGGCCTCGGACTCATCGATATCGCCCGCAAGTCCCGCTGCCCTCTGAGTGCCACCCAACGTCCGCTGGGCGGCGGCAAGGCCTTCTTCAGCCTGCGCGCTATCCTCTGACCGCCTCGCACCGGAGCCCCCCCATGAACGCCTCCTTCACTCTGCCCGGCACCCAGACCACGCCGACCATCACCGCCGACTGGGATCTCGGCCTGCTGCAGATGTCCGGCGATTCCTACCCCGAGAACTCTTTCGACTTTTTCACCAGCACGCTCGACTGGGTCGAATCCTACCTGAGACAGGAAAACCGCCCCCTGCGCCTCGAACTGCGCCTCGTGTATATGAACACTAGTTCAGTGAAAGTCATGATGGACATCTTCGACCTGCTCGAAGAAGCCCATCGAGAAGGCCGGGACGTCGGCGTCGACTGGTTCTTCGATTCCCGCAACGAACGGGTCGAGCTCCTGGCGGAAGAATTCCGCGAGGACTGCACTTTTCCGTTTCGCATCAGCGCCGAGACCTGAGATGAGCACCATCCCTCCCGACACGGACGAAGGCGACGAAGCCGGGCTGCTGGCCGAAATCGACCAGCTGCTCGACTCTCCCGTCCATCATGCCAACCCCCTTCGCGCCCCGCTCGCGCGCCTGCTCGCCCTGCACCGGCAGCAGAACGAACGGCTGCTGCGCCTCATCCATCTCTCCGACGGCTATCACGAACTCGGCCGGCTCCGTTCGAGCACACTGTCCCAGCGCTTCGAGCACCACTTGCGCCGACTGGAGAAGCTCGCCCGCATCTCGGATCGCTACCAGGATCAGCTCCGTTCCCTCAATGCCGCCCTCCTGCAGAGCTCGCTCAAAGACCCGCTCACCGAACTCGGTAACCGGCGCTACCTGATGGAACGGCTCCACGACGAAGACGCCGCCAGCACCACAGCTCCGGCGGCATACTGCCTGGCGATCCTGGACGTCGATCATTTCAAACGGATCAACGACGGTTGGGGCCATGACATGGGTGACGCGACGCTCAAGCACATCGCCGACGCCCTACGCGGCGCCATTCGCCACAGCGATTTCGTCGGTCGCTGGGGCGGAGAAGAATTCCTCCTCATTTTCCCCGCCACCGAACTCGCCGACGCTTTTCAGATCACGGAACGCGTACGCCAGGCGATCGGCGCCATCTCCATCGCGCATCGACTCGGCCCCGTCACCGTCTCCGCCAGCATCGGGCTGACGCGGCAAATCGCCGGCGAACGCTTCGCCGCCGCCCTGGATCGTGCCGACTCTGCGCTCCTGCGCGCCAAACGGGACGGACGCGACCGTACGGTCATCGGCTGATCGGTCACCGCTGGCAACGGCCAGAAGCAAGGATCCCCCCGCGCCGGAGGGCAGCCTGGCTGGCGCAGTACTGCAGATACGACGTCAATTTCGGACACGTTCACAGCGGAATCGTGAATGAAGCGTCGTTTTAACCCCCGGTTAAGGACGGCATGCTTCAATGACACCGTCTGCATCACGACGACGAGGTCATCATGAAATCCCCCATCTTCCGCAAGCTGCTTGGCTGGCTCTTTCCCGCCCTGCTCTCCGGCTTTTCCCTCGCTGTCACCGCCGAAACGCCAGCGGCGATGGCCGAGCGCTACGCGCAGCGCGCCGCCCAGGAGCAGCCCGGCTTCACCCCCGACCCTGCGCGCGGCGAGGCGTTCTATCGCAAGAATCACGGCGTGTCGGCCGACATGCCCGGCTGCCATGCCTGCCATGGCGCCGATCCCCGGCAGAGCGGCAAACACGTGGTCACCGGCAAGAAGATTGCACCCATGGCCGTGAGCGTCAATCCCGAGCGCTTCACCGACGAAGCCAAGATCGAGAAGTGGTTCCGCCGCAACTGCAAGGAAGTGGTGGGACGCGAATGCACGGCGGCGGAGAAAGCCGACTTTCTCGCCTGGCTCGTGCGCCAATGACTGAAGGAGACCTGACATGAATGCGATCGGACGACTTTATCGCCGCTACGGACATCTTTTCACCGCCGCCCTGTGCGCCGCCTTCATCGCTGCGCCGATCGTGGTCTCGGCCGAGGAGCGGCACGAACGCGCCGAACAGGAGAAACACGAGACCCGCTATAAAGACAAGAGCAAAGGGGCGCCGCTCTCGCCGCTCTACCGCCAGGAGTGCGGCAGCTGCCACGTTCCCTTCCCGCCGTCCTTGCTCTCGGCCGAGGATTGGCGCAAGGTGATGGGTGATCTCGCCCATCACTACGGCGACGACGCCTCGCTGTCGCCACAGACGGCGCAGGAGCTCACCGACTTTCTCGTGCAGCACGCGGGCGATGCCCGCCGCACGCAAGGGGCGGGCGATCCGCCGCGCATCACGCAGACCCGCTGGTTCCAGAAAGAGCACGACGAGGTTCCCGCCGCGGCCTGGCGCGATCCACGGGTGAAGTCCCCGGCCAACTGCGGTGCCTGCCACAAGCGCGCCGAAGAAGGCTCGTACCGCGAGCGCGAGATCGACATCCCCGGCTATGGCCCGTACAAGGACTGAAGGAGCCCCGTCATGGAGCCGAACGAAAACAAGGTGTTGATCTGGGACGCCGTCGTGCGGCTCGGACACTGGCTGATGGCCCTCGGCTTCCTCGTCGCCTGGCTCACGGGGGAGTCCGAGCGCCTGCGTCTGGTGCACGTCGCCGCCGGCGGCACGGTGGCCGCAGTGGTGCTCTTTCGCGTGGTCTGGGGCTTCGTCGGCCCGTGGCCGGCGCGGTTTTCTTCTTTCGTGCGTCCTTGGCGCGAAGCCTGGGACTACCTCGTCGGGCTGGCACGCTTGCAGCCGCGCCATTACACCGGGCACAATCCGGCCGGTGGCATCGCGATCCTCGCCCTACTCGCGCTCGGGATCCTCACTCCGCTCTTCGGATGGTTCGCCTACGAGGAGATCGGCGGCAAGTTCGCCGAAAAGGCGCACGAAGCGCTGGCGAACTTCATGCTCGCCGTGGTGCTGGTGCACTTGGCAGGGGTGTTCGTCGGCAGCCTCGCCCATCGCGAGAATCTGGTACGCGCGATGGTGCTCGGAGTGAAGCGCGCCGCGCCGCAGGAAGCGATCGAGCAGCCCTACACCCCCATGGCCGTCGTGCTGTTCGTCTGGGTGGCGATCGTGGTCTACTGGTTGCTGCGCCAATGAAGGAGCAAAGATGCGGGTATTGCTCGTCGAGGACGATGCGCTCCTAGGCGCGGGCCTCGAACGGGGGCTGGAGGCCCTGGGGATGAACGTGGCATGGGCACGGGAGGCGGCTTCGGCCTCCCGCCTGCTGCAGTCCGAGCCGTTCGACGCCGTGGTGCTCGATCTGGGCTTGCCGCAGGAAGACGGGATGCACGCGCTCAGGCGTTGGCGCGCCGAGGGGCTCGTCCTCCCGGTGCTGATCCTGACGGCGCGCGACGCGCTATCCGAGCGCATCGCCGGCCTCGACGAGGGAGCGGACGACTACGTGGTGAAGCCGGCCCCGCTCGAGGAGATCGCCGCCCGCCTGCGGGCGCTGGTGCGCCGCGGCGAGGGGCGGGCGCGTTCGTTCATCGACCTGGGGCGTCTGCGCCTGGACACGGCCGGACACGCCGTGTGGTTCGACGGTGCGCCGGTGGAGCTCTCGGCGATGGAATACCGCCTGCTCGAGCGTCTCGCGCGCAACCCGGGACGCGTCTTCACCAAGATCCAGCTCGAACAGGCGCTCTACGAGGCGGAGGAAGCCCCCGACAGCAACGTGCTGCAGGTGCTCATCCATCATCTTCGCCGCAAGATCGACCCGGCCATCATCGACACGATCCGCGGCCTGGGCTACCGCCTGGGCCCGGCGGCGCAAGGGGCCGCACCGTGATCCCGTGGCGCCGGCTCGGCCGCTCGCTGCGCCTGCGCCTCACGCTCTGGCTGCTCGCCGGGGTGGCCCTTTTCTGGCTCGTCTCGCTCGCCTACGTCGTGGCGGAGAGCGGCAAGGAGGCGGAGGAACTGCTGGATGCGCGGCTCGTGGCAAGCGTCGAAGCCCTCTCTGCAGCCCCTTTGGGCAGGGGTGACGCCCCGCCCTCCTCGGGCCCTCCGGGCAAAAGGCAGCGGAAAGCCGGCAAGCACGCCGGAGTGCTGGTGCTCGACCCCGAGGGCGGGGAGATCGTGCGCTTCGGCGCCCTGCCGTCGAATGCCGACCTGTCCCGCCTCGCAGACGGTTTTCACCGCATCCCCGGCAAACCGGGCTGGCGCATCTATGCCGCCACCCGCTCCGACGGGGCGCGGGTGTTCGCCGCGCATCCGCTGGAGGCGCACGACGAGCTCACCGAGGATCTGGTGGAACACTCGGTCGAGACGCTCACCCTGGGTGCGCTCGCGCTCGCGCTTTTTTCCTGGTGGGCGATCGGCCGGGGGCTGCGTCCGCTCGCAGTGCTGTCGCACGCGCTGCGGCAGCGCCGCCCCGACGCGCTCGAACCGGTGGCCTTGCCCGATGCGCCGCAGGAACTCGAACCCGTGGTAGGGGCGGTCAATGACCTGCTCGCCCGCCTGTCGCAGGCCTTCGAGCGCGAGCGGCGTTTCACCTCCGACGTCGCCCACGAACTGCGCACACCGATCGCTGCCATCGCGGCGCATCTGGATGCCGCCCTCGTCGAAGGCAACGAGACGCGCCGCCGGGAAGCGCTGCGCGCCGCCCGCGAAGGGACGACCCGCGCCGCCCAGCTCATCGAGCAACTGCTCACCCTCGCGCGCCTGGGGCACGACGCGCGCCGGCCGCGCCGCACCATCGACGCCGCCGAGGTCGTTCGCCAGGAAGTGGCCCTGCTCTGGCCGCAGGCCCAGGCGCGCGGCCACGCCTTGGAAGTGGATCTGCCCGAGACGCTGCCCCTTCTGCTCCCGCCGGAACCGCTCGCGCTCATCGTGCGCAACCTCGTCGACAATGCACTGCGCCACACGCCGCCGGGCAGCACCGTACGGGTGTCGCTGCGCCGCGAAGGGAACCTCGTGCGGCTCGAAATCGAGGATGACGGCCCCGGCATCCCTCCCGAACGGCGGGAGACGCTGTTCGCACCCTTTGCGCGCGACTCCACCGCGCCGGGCACGGGCCTGGGCCTGACGTTGGTGCGCGAAGCGGCGGAACTCCTCGGTGCCCGTATCGAGCCCGGTGAGAGCCGCCTGGGCGGGGCACGCTTCACCCTCGTTTTGCCCGTACTGCACGAAGCACCGACGCGATGAGCCAGACATCCGAAGAGACGAGAAGCCTTCGAGGGCGAAAAGCCCCTGTTGTCGCAGATGCGGCGTTTAAGCTTTCCTTAAGTTCACCGCCGTATCATATCTCCCACCCCTACGAGACGAGGAGGACGCAATGGCGACGACGGTCTGTTCCGCCCGACCGAAAAAGGAAACCTCCGCCAGGCTCACGGAAGCGACCTGGGTGGCCGAAAACGACGCGATGGGCGAGGACATCGCCCGCTTCGTACAAACTCTCTACCTGACCCGCTACGGCGCGCACATCGCCCCGCCGCGCGGCCCCTTCCTCGCGCTGCGCGATGCTTCCGGCCAGGTGCGGGCGGCGCTCGCGCTGCGCCGGGGCGAGGCGCCCTTCTTCCTCGAGCACTATCTCGACGCGCCGGTGCACACCTTCCTTCCCGGCGGCGTGCGCGACGGCATCGTCGAAGTCGGCAGCCTCGCGGCCGACGTACCGGGCGGCGCGCGGGCGCTGGTGGTGACGCTCACGGCTTTTCTCGCCGCCTGCCGCGTGCAGTGGGTGGTGTTTACCGCGCGCCGCGAGCTGCGCAACACCTTCGCGCGGCTCGGCATCGTCCTGCACCCGCTCGCGCCGGCGCACCCCGGGCGCCTGCCCGACGGCGGCGCGGGCTGGGGATCGTATTACGAGGGCGACCCGCAGGTGGTCGCCGGCGAAGTGGCCCAAGGTGCCGGCGCAGTGCGGGAAATGCTCGCCGCGAGCGGCGACGGCCTGCTCGCCCTGTGGCTGCGCGGGCTTGCCCTGGGCTGCGGTGCCGGGATGCGTTGGAAGGGGGAAAGGGCATGTACCCGACACTGAGCGAAGCGCTGCGCGGCTGGGCAGCAACGCGCCCCCAGGCACCGGCGTGGATCGGGCGCGAGCGCACGCTCGACTTTACCACCGCCGCCGTTGCGGTGGAGGTGCTCGCCGCGCTGCTCGAACCCTGGCGCGAGCGCGGCGTGGCGCTCGCCCTCGACAACGGCCCCGCCTGGGCGGTGTGCGATCTGGCCGCCTGGACGGCCGCCGTCCCGCTCGTACCGCTGCCCCCCTTCTTCTCCGCGGCGCAGACGGCGCACGTGCTCGACGACTCGGGCGTCGGGGCGGTGCTCACCGACCAGCCGCAGGCATTCTCCAACAAGGGGGAAGCTCGCCCCCTGGGCGAAGTGGCCGGCGTGCGACTGTGGCAAGTGATGCTGGAACCGAGCGCGCCGCCCCTGCCAGCGGGCATCGCCAAGGTAACCTACACCTCCGGCACCACCGGCGCGCCCAAAGGGGTCCTGCTGCGCCGCGAGGCGATGGAAGCGGTGGCCCGCTCGCTCGTATGGGCGGCGGGGGTGGAGGCAGGCGAACGGCATCTCGCGGTGCTGCCGCTCTCCGTCCTGCTGGAGAACATCGCCGGACTGTACGCCCCGCTGCTCGCCGGCATGGGCACGGTGCTCTGGCCCGTGGCGGAACTCGGGTTGCGCGGCGCGGCCGGGGTCGATGCCGCTCTCCTGTGGTCGGCGCTGCAGCGCGCCGAACCGGACACGGCGGTGCTCACCCCCCAGCTCTTGCGCGCGCTGGTGACAGAAACCGAACGGCGCGGACCGCCCACGGCGCGGTTGCACTTTCTCGCCGTAGGTGGCGGCAAGGTCCCGCTGCACCTCCTACAGCGGGCGCGGGCCGCGGGACTGCCCGTCTATGAAGGTTATGGCCTGTCGGAATGCGCCTCGGTGGTGGCAGTCAATCGCCCCGGGGCAGAACGCCCCGGCAGCGTCGGTCGGCCGCTGCCTCACACCGAAGTCCGGCTCGCAGCCGACGGTGAAGTGCTGGTGCGCGGCGCGGTGTGCGCGGGCTATCTGCGACAGGAAGCGCCCCCGTCTCTCGACGGATTCTGGCCGACGGGGGACGTCGGCGCCTTCGACGAAGACGGATTCCTCTTCCTCACCGGACGCAAGAAAGACATTTACGTCACCGCTTTCGGGCGCAACGTCTCGCCGGAATGGGTCGAAGGGGAATTGACCCAGGAAGAGGGCATCGTGCAGGCAGCGGTGTTCGGCGAAGGGCGGGCGCACAACCTGGCCGTGCTCCACACGACGCTGCCCGAACCGGCGCTCACACGGGCGGTGGCGGCAGCCAACGCGCGCCTGCCCGACTACGCCCGCATCGCCGCCTGGGTGCGCGCCGATGCGCCCTTCACCCCCGAAAACGGCCTGCTCACGCCCAACGGGCGGCTGCGCCGGGCGCACATCTTCGCGGCCTACGCCCAGGCCCTCGAACGACTGTGGTCGAAACTGGAAAACTGAACGGAGAAACACGATGGGGTTCTACCACACCTTGATGCAGGAAACGGAGCGCGAACGCGCGCAATTCCTGGCGATCCCCCTCTTCGCCGCCGCGGTGGACGGGAAGGTGAGCCTGGAGACTTACCGCGCCTTCCTCACCCAGGCCTATCATCACGTCAGCCAGACGGTGCCTCTGCTGATGGCGGTGGGGGCTCGGCTGCCCGAGCGGCTCGAATGGCTGCGCGGCGCCGTGGCCGAATACATCCGCGAGGAATACGGCCATCACGAATGGGTGCTCGACGACTTGCGCGCCTGCGGCGTCGATGCCGAGGCGGTACGCCACGGCGAACCGGCCCCCGAGACCGACCGCATGATCGCCTACGCCTGGGACACGGTGCTGCGGCGCAACCCCGTGGGTTTCTTCGGCATGGTGCTGGTGCTCGAAGGCACAAGCGTCAACCTCGCCACGCGCGCGGCCAAGGCGATCCAGGCGGCGCTCGGCCTGCCGGATGCGGCGTTCTCCTACCTTACCAGTCACGGGGATCTCGACCAGAGCCACATCGCCTACTTCGAACGCCTGATGGACCGGCTCGAGGACGAAGACGACCAGCGCGCGGTGATCCGCTGTGCCCGCCAGATGTACCGGCTCTACGGCGACATGTTCCGCGCCCTGCCGCAATGAGGAGAGGCTCATGGACATACGAGGAAAACGTGTCCTGCTCACCGGCGCAAGCGGCGGCATCGGCACCCCGCTCGCCCAGCGGCTCGCAGCGGCTGGCGCACGGCTCGCGCTGGTAGGGCGGCGCCGTGAAGCCCTGGAAGCGCTGGACGGGGACATCCCTTCGGCGGCACTCGTCGTCGCCGATCTCGGCAGCGCGCCGGGGTGCCGCGCTGCCGTGGACGAAGCACGCGGCGCGCTGGGCGGCATCGACCTCCTGGTGCATCTGGCCGGCGAAGGAAGCTTCCGCTGGTTCACCGAGGAAGACGACGAGACGATCGAACGGTTGTTGCGCACCAACTGCGCCTCGGCCATGTGGCTTGCCAAAGCGCTGCTGCCGGAGATGACGGCGCGCGGCAGCGGGCAACTCGTCTTTTGCGGCTCGGTGCTCGGGGCGCTCGCGCTGCCCGGCTACACCGCCTACGCAGCGAGCAAGTTCGCCCTGCGCGGCTTCACCGAAGGGCTGCGGCGCGAACTCGCTGGCAGCGGCGTGGGCGTGACGCTCGTCGCCCCGCGTGCCGTGCGTACCGCGCTCAATCCGCCTCAGGTCTACGAAATGGCCCAGGCGACGAAGATGGCGGTCGATCCGCCCGAGGTCGTGGCCGAGGCGATTTTCGAGGCGATCCGGCGCGACGCCCGCGAGGTGGTGCTCGGCGGAATGGAGCCTTGGGTCGTGCGCCTCAACGCCCTCTGGCCCGGCTTGCTCGATCGATTGCTGCGCAAGCAGACCGAAGTGGTGCGCCGCTTTGCGCGGCGTCCTTCCTGAAGGAGAACGAAAATGCCCTGCACGAGATCGAAACGGCTGACGCTCGCCCTGCTCGCGGCCGCCTGGCTCGCCGCCCCGGTGACCGGCTTCACGCAAGAGGCCCCGGCGCTACCGAACGTCGCGACCGCCGCCACGCCCGAGGAGGCGGTGCGCGCCCTCCAGCAACAGTGGGAGATCGCCAACTATCAGCGGCACGGAAAAGAGCGCAGCGAAGCGCTGGAAGCCTTGGTCGAAGCCGCCCGCGCGACGGCCCAGCGTTTCCCGGGCCGCGCCGACGTGCTCACCTGGGAAGCCATTTGCCTTGCGAGCTACGCCGGCTCGCTCCAGGGACTGAGCCAGGTGCGCGCCCTGGGTCTAGCCAAGGAAGCTCGCGAACGCCTTGAGGAAGCCGAGCGACTCGATCCGAATGGCTATGGCGGAGCGATTCCGACGACGCTCGGCGCGCTCTACTTCCAAGTCCCCGGCTGGCCGCTCGGATTCGGCGACGACGAAAAAGCGGCGCAGTATCTGCAGAAGGCGCTGACGATCAACCCCGACGGAATGGACCCGAACTATTTCTACGGCCTCTTTCTCATGAAAAAAGGAGAATACGCCCAGGCCAAGACGGCACTGGAGAAAGCGCTCGCTGCCCCGCCCCGGCCGCAGCGACCGCTCGCCGACGAAGGGCGGCGCAAGGAGATCCAGGCGGCGCTTCAGGAACTCGAACGGAAACAAGGTACTCGATGATCCGATGCGACTCCTTTTGATCGAAGACGACGAAATGCTGGGTGCGGCCGTGCGCACCGGCTTGGAACAGGAAGGCTATGCCGTCGATTGGGTGCGCGAAGGAAAAGCGGCGCTGACGGCCTTGTGTAGCGAACCGTTCGAGCTCGCCGTGCTAGACCTCGGCCTGCCCGGCCTCTCGGGTCTCGAGGTGCTCAAGCGCGCCCGTGCGGCGGGTGTGAAGACCCCGGTGCTGATCCTCACCGCCTGGGACGCGGTCTCCGACCGGGTCGCCGGGCTCGACGCCGGCGCCGACGACTATCTGGGCAAGCCTTTCGACCTCGAAGAACTCGCCGCCCGCCTGCGGGCGCTGTACCGGCGCGCCCACGGCCGTTCCGACAGCGCCATGCGCCACGGTCCGCTCGTGCTCGATCCAGCGGCGCGCACGGTGACGCTCAACGGCGCACCGGTCGAGCTCTCCGCCAAGGAATTCGCCCTCCTGCACCTTTTGCTGGAGCATGCCGGTAAGGTGCTGTCACGCGAGCGGCTGGAAGAAGGGATTTATGGCTGGGGCAGCGAAGTGGAGAGCAACGCGATCGAGGTCCACATCCATCACCTGCGCCGCAAGCTCGGTCGGGAATGGATCGTGACGGTGCGCGGCGTCGGCTATCTGCTGCCCAAGGAGACCGGATGATCTCGCTGCGCCAACGCCTGATCGTCCTGATGCTGGGCGTGTTCGCCCTCGCCTGGGGCGTGCTCACCGCCATCGTCTTCTGGGACGCACGGCGCGAGATCCACGCCTTCTACGACGACCGGCTGGAGAAGATCGCCGAAGTGCTGCTGGAGCTTTCATGGCACGAACTCATCGACGAACACGAGACACCGGAAGAAGTGCTCAACGGCGTCTTCAGCGAGCGCCTCATCCGCGCCTACGACGACGAGGCGGCGTTCCAGATCTGGTACCGCGGCCATTTGCTCGTGCGCACGGCAGACGCCCCCGCCGCGGAACGCTTCATTCCCGACAACGGCTTCGCCGATCGGCCATACCAGCAACAGATGTGGCGCGTCCTGCACAAGACCCACCCCGACGGCCCCCTCGAAGTCTACGTCGGCGAACCCTTCTCCGGTCGCGCCGAACTGGTCTACCACGTCATCGGCCAGCTCGTCGGGCCGCTGCTGGTGGCGCTGCCGCTGCTCGTCGTGCTCGTGCTTGCCGGCGTGCGCCGCGGCCTACAGCCGCTCGCCCGCACCGAGTGCGAGATCGCCCACCGCTCACCGGCCCAGCTCACACCCATCGCCCTTGAAGAAGTGCCGCTGGAGATCCGGGGCATCGTCGGCGAACTCAACCACCTGCTCGAGGCGCTGGCCGAAGCAATGGCGCGCGAACGGCGCTTCACCTCGCACGCAGCGCACGAACTGCGCACGCCGCTCGCCGTGCTCAAGACCCAGGCCGAGCTCGCCTTGCGCGCCCCCGAAGGGTCCCAGCGGGAAGAAGCGCTGCATCGCCTGATCGCCGGCGTCGACCGGGCAAGCCGCCTCGTCTCGCAACTCCTCACCCTCACCCGGCTCGAACCCGACGTGACCCGCACCCTGCGCGGCGAGCTCGATCTGCGCGAGATCGCCCGCGAAGCGGTGGCCGAACTGGCGCCGCTCGCGCTCGAGCGCGGGGTGGAACTGGGACTGGAAGCGCCGGAACCCGCCCCCCTGCACGGCATCGCCCTCGCCTTGGGTATCCTCGTGCGCAACCTGATCGACAACGCCATCCGCCATTCCCCGATCGATGGCCGTGTCGACGTCCAACTCGCGGGAGACGCCACGGCGGTGACGCTCACCGTGAGCGATCAGGGCCCGGGCATCCCCCCCGAAGAACGGGCCCGCGTGTTCGAGCCTTTCTATCGCGTCCCTGGCAGCCCCAGCGGCGGCGCCGGACTGGGACTCGCCATCGTGCAGCGCATCGTGGCGTTCCACGGCGGCCGCGTCGGCGCCGAAGCAGGGCCGGACGGACGCGGCACGACGATGCGGGTGGTCTTTCCGCGCTCGGAAGATTCCCCCCTCCACCCCCTCCCTGCCATGACCGAAACGCCATGAACGAACTCCACGACCTCGACGAGCTCGACGAACACGCCAATTCCCCCGAACGGGAGCGTGCGGCCAAACGCACCACTTGGGTGAGCGTTGCCGTCAACCTCGGCCTCACCCTCACCCAAGTGATCGCCGGACCTCTGGTCCGGCTCGCAAGGTCTGGTAGCCGACGGCATCGCCTTCAAGCAAGATGAAATACGGCGCTACGCTGATGCGCTCACTTGAACGGATCGGGGCGCGGCGTGTTCGGACCGGAAGGCGGCAGCAGCGGCAAAGGCATCTGCGGCCGCTCGCCGGTGAGCGTATGCAGGAAGGCGACGACTTTCTTCAATTCATCGTCGGTGAAGGTGCGGCCAAGCTGCAAGCGTCCCATCAGAGTGACGGCCTCCTCCAGCGTCTTCGCCTGACCGTCGTGGAAGTAGGGGTAGGTAAGTTCCACGTTACGCAGCGTCGGCACCTTGAAGTACCAGCGATCCTCGTCTTTTTTCGTCACCGCCGCTCGACCTTCGGCCGGCGAAGTCGATTTGTACGGTTCGACCACGCCGAGTTTCTGGAAGGAATTGCCGCCGAGGTTGGGACCGTTGTGGCAGGCGATGCAGCCGCTCTCATAGAAGATCTTGAAGCCCTCGAGCTCGGTGGCGGTGAGCGCCTTGTCGTCGCCCTTGAGCCACTTGTCGAAACGGGCGTTGGGCGTGACCAGCGTCTTCTCGAACTCGGCGATGGCGTCGGTGACCTGCTCGATGGCGATCTGATCAGTTCCATAGATTTTCTTGAACTCATCGACGTAGCCGGGGATGGACTGCAGCACCGCCACGGCAAGCGTGTGCGGCATGCCCATCTCGATGGGATTCTGGATCGGACCGGCGGCCTGTTCCTGCAAATTGGCGGCACGCCCATCCCAGAACTGAGCAAAATTGAGCGAAGCGTTGAACACGGTCGGCGCATTGACCGGCCCCGGTTGCCATTTGTGCCCGATGGAAGTCTTGAGGTTATCCACTCCGCCCAGCGACAGGTTGTGGCAGGTGTTGCAGGAGATGATGCCGGACATCGACAGGCGTGGTTCGAAGAAAGAGCTGACGGCCGAGATCGACCTTGGCCGGATGATCGATCTTCGCTGGTTCGATCGGCTGGATGATCACCTTGGCCTTTTCGCGCAGTTCGTCGGGCGCAGCCTGCACGCCGAAACACACCCCCACCCCCAAAGCGGCAAGGGCAGCCGCCAGTGGTTTGATCTTCATGAGACTTCTCCTTGCGGTGCGAGACAAACGGAAATCCCAAGGGGATCACCCCCTTTCCCATTCTACGGTCGGGGTTTCATTGTTTCACGCGATTCTTAAGCCACCATTAACATCAGTCGCCACGCACCGCAAGGTTTTCTTCATCGTCCCGTCACAAACGCATCTTCGGGCTTGGTTGCACCGATGATGACCGAACTCACGGCCGGTTTGCGCAGCATCAAGAAACGAAACGATTCATCCATCAAGAGGGGGGGTTGATATATACTTTTTGGCAATTTGTATATTGACAGAAAACCTAACAAGGCAGCTGGATCCATGAACGAGACGATGCCTTTGGACCCCTTGGTTGCCATCGTCACGGGCGCCGGCCGCGGACTGGGGCGAGCGATGCCGCTGGGTCTCGCCGCTGCAGGGGTACGCGTGCTCGGTACCGCCGCCCGTGAATCGGGTGAGCTGCAGGCGCTGGAAGCGGAGATCCGCGATCGCTTCGGTTCCGACCGTTTTCTTCCCCTCACGGCCGACGCTGCCCATCCCGAAGAGGCCGAACGCACCGTGGCCACGGCGCCCGAACGCCTGGGACGACTCGATGTGCTCATCAACAACGCTGGACGCGGGATGAAGTACGTCAACCCGTGCTTTCTCACCGCCCCCCCTCCTTTCTGGGAAACGCCACCGGAACTGTGGCGCCTCATCATCGACACCCACGTCAATCGCCCCTTTTTCATGGCGCGGGCGGCCGACCAGGTCACCGGCAAGCAGGTGATCGCACGGCAATGGACGCCGTACGCACCCAAGGACGCACTCGCAGACGCAGGATGGGAACTGAGATGAACGGCTTGTCTCAACGGGCACCGGCCCTGCACGGTTTGCTCTTCGTCGCCCTCTTCGCCCTAGCGGCGTTGCAGATGGCACAATTCCCCGCCATATCCCGCCTAGGTCTCAGTCCGCTCATCGTCGGCATCCTCTTGGGCATGGTCTACGCCAACACCCTACGACGCCACTTGCCCGAATGATTGAGCTGGCCCAGTTGGATGGCGTTGCCCAAGGTAAGGTAGTTACGCTTGCACCGAAGCCTGGGGCTAAGTAGCCCCAGGGGCTTATTTCACCATCCATAGCTGATCGATCCGGGTTGTATAGCTGGGGCTCGCTTCATGTTCCACTTCGGGGTAACAGGCAACGGCCTGGCCGCAGGGTTCCACGGCCCCATTTCGAGTTGACTTGATCCATCACCTGCATGACCGTAAGCGGGCGGCGGCAATCATGAGCTTGATCCAGTCGGTGCGGATGAATGGGCATGAACCGTATGCCTACTTGAAAGATGTGCGCACGCGGTTGCCGACGCAGCGGGCGAGTGAGATCGAGCAGCTGCTGCCGCATCGGTGGGGCCTGCCTAACCCATGCTAGGTGAGTTGGGCAGACGCTTAACAGTGCGGAATAGGATGCTCCCCCGTGGAGTGGACGTGAGGGCTTAGCGAGGCGGTATGCCCATGTGTTGCTGATGCTGCATCATCTGATCCATCATCATCTGCTGCATGCCCATGTACCTATCCATCATGTATTGATGCTGCTTCATCTGCTCAGGCGTCATCTGGGAGTAGTGACTGCCCATTTGGCCCCAGCCCATCATATGGCCGCCCATCATGCCGCCCCCGCAACACCCCATCATCCCGTTACCCTGCATCCCATTCATCATCTGCATGCCTTGTTGCATCATGGCTTGGTGCTCTTGCATCAGCTTCTGGCGCTGAGCGGGGTCGGTGGACTTCTGAATTTGGCTCATTTGCTCCTGCATTTTTTTGAGATTTTCTTGTGCCTTTGCCATCTCTTGGTCGAATTGCTCAACGCTTATCGGTTGCTGTTGGGCCGATTTAGCAGCGGTTGAGTCCTGCTGCGCGGAGGCTAATGCGGGGAAAAGCGCTGCCGCCAAAGCGACGGCGGCGAGTTGGGATGCTTTCATCTTCTGCTCCTTGTAGCTGGTGATTGATCGAGGGTGAATCACTACTTTCCAATATAGACCTCAATTTTGGGCATAGCCTGACTGGGATCAATGGTTGACCCTGTACCTGCTACAGGGTGTATTCAGGCTGCCTACTTGTTAGGAGGTGAACGGGATGAGTGGTGACAAAGCTTGTGGTTGTGCGAATAGCGTTGCGCCGTCGAATGAGGTGTCCACCCCAAGCAATGGGGCTGCGTGGGTCAGTGAGTTTTCTGTACCCAAGATGGACTGTCCCTCTGAAGAGCGCATGATTCGCTTGGCTTTGGAGGGGCTGGAAGGTATCGAGTCGTTATCCTTCGATCTCAGTCAACGGCGCGTTCACGTCTATCACTCGGGGGCGATAGATCTGCACGCTAACAAGCTCGATTCCTTGGGCCTTGGCTCGACCCTGATAGGTACGCGGGCTTGCGCACCAAGCGAGGTCGCGGAGAGAGGGCAGGCTGACGCCCAGGAGGCTCTAGACGAGTCCAGAGTGCTTAAAGCCTTGCTGGGTATCAACGCTCTTATGTTTGTAGCCGAGCTGGTTCTTGGGGTTATTGCTGAGTCCACAGGGTTGATTGCGGATTCGCTGGATATGTTCGCCGATGCCGCTGTTTATGGCCTTGCCTTCTATGCCGCTGGACGGAGCAAGGGTCTACAGCTTAAGGCCGCACATCTGTCGGGCTTTCTACAAATAGCGCTCGCGTTAGGCGTTTTACTGGAAGTTGTGCGCAGATTTATTTTCGGCAGCGAACCCGAGTCATTGCTGATGATGGGGGTTGGCCTGGTCGCCCTTGTGGCCAATGTTGGCTGTTTGCTCTTGATATCAAAACACCGGAATGGTGGCGCTCACATGCGAGCAAGCTGGATATTCTCAGCAAACGATGTATTGGCCAACCTAGGGGTTATTGTTGCTGGCTTACTGGTGATGCTTACGGGTTCGCCTTATCCCGACCTTGCCATTGGTTTTGCTGTCGGGCTGCTTGTCCTCAACGGTGGTCGGCGAATTCTTGCCATGAAGGCTTGATGATCATGCTCAAACCTCCGCCCATTAAGCAACGTGGAGGTTTAACCGGGAGGAAATTAATCTTTCTTTTTTCGATCTACCTAAAGGACGTGCTCACGCGCTTGCCAACCCGGAAAGCCAGCTGTTGCTGCACAGCTGGGCTCCCCGGCAAGGCGTGATGCCCCGTTCGCCTAGCTAGATGTATGCGTCCGGCTGATTTCTGCACGTCGGCACGAGGGTGCCCACTTACCGTGAGCAAACGCTCTTTTCTGCCACCTCAATCAGATCGGCCTTGCCAGCTTGCGGGCGACTGTACGCATGACCTGCTGGGATGACGATGGTTACGTTGGCGTTCGAACAGTGGTCGTGAAGGGTTTCAAGAGGCCTCGAAAAATTGAAAAATTGTTAGTCTGGTAAAATGCTTATAAAACAGTATGTTACAATCTACTAACTGTTAGAGTCATTCAGATACAACGACGGCTGCGTGATTGCCCGCTCTGCCGATGCCAAGCCGTTCGTGAAAATGGGCGCCCTCTTCCACGAGATCAGAGGCGACCTCAAGCGCCATGGGATCGTCGCCTTCAGCAGCAACTACGCCCTCTATGGCGACATGAGCGAGCGCGTGATGACGATCCTGGAGGGCTGCTTTCCAAGCATCGAGGTCTACAGCATCGACGAGGCCTTTGCCGATATGACCGGTCTACCCGAACCGCTGGAGTCGATAGGTCGCCAGGTACAGGCAGAAGTCAGACAGAAGACCGGCATCCCTGTTGGCATTGGTATCGCCACGACCAAGACACTGGCCAAGCTCGCCAATAACGCCGCCAAGCGCTGGCAGAAGCAGACCGGAGGCGTCGTAGATATTCGTGACCCCGTGCGTCGTGACAAGCTGCTCAAGGCCATGCCCGTAGAAGAAGTCTGGGGCGTCGGCCCCCGCATGCGTGCGCATCTGGAAGGCATGCAAATCAAAACCGCTTGGGACTTGGCACAGATGGATGCCTGGACACTGCGCAAGCGATTCAATGTCGTGGTCGAGAAAACTGTGCGCGAACTGCGCGGTGTGGCGTGCCTGGAGATCGAGAACGAAATCGAACCCAAGCAAGAGATCTGCAGTAGCCGCTCATTCGGCAAGCGCCTGCGAGAGTTAGCGCCTATCCAAGAGGCCGTCACCAGCTATGCGACGCGCGCTGCTGAAAAGCTCCGCAAGCAGGAGTCGCTCTGCAGACAGGTGCGGGTCAGTCTGCGCACCGGGATGTTCAACCCAACCGAGGCTAAATACGCCAACGGCGTTCTCTGCCAACTGCCCTACCCGACCGATGACAGCAGGCTGATCATCAAGGCCGTCCAGGCGGGATTGCAGCAGGTCTACAGAGAGGGATTCAGCTACGCCAAGGCTCAGGTGATGCTGTTGGATCTGTGTCGCAAGAATGAGTACACCCCGGATCTGTTCGCCCCCGAGCAGCCCGTGAAAACCGAGCGACTGATGAGCACTCTGGACGCGATCAACAACCGCTGGGGTCGCGGTACACTCCAGCCAGGACGAATTGCCAAGCCAGTCGAGTGGGCAATGCGCAGAGAATTACTCTCTCCGGCATACACCACTCGCGGGTCTGAGTTAATGGTCGCAAAAGCTAAGTAGCCTTCGCATTCACTTATCCGCGACGAGCACGGTTCAGAGTCCCCTTACGCAGACAGCGTGCCCCTGCAGGTTTCAAGCGCAGGTGCTGATCATCCTTGACTAGGTATTTCATGGCGTAGTGCGTATGTGGCCGTCTCGACTGATCCTCCCGCTGGATAAGGCCGATTCCACGCCTATCGCCATATCCCTCCTTGTCGTGGTTGCAGCTATGGGCATAGCCCTGACGACGAGTGATCTCCTCCCACAGTTTGCCGATCCTAGTTGCCTTACAGACATCGCGGCACACTATGTTGCCATTGAAGTAGTAGGCCGCATGGATGTGGTACCCACGCCCCTCCTTGCAATCCCCCTGCTCGACTGAATAGGTGTACCCAATCAGGTGCTCGAAAGTCCGATGACGGCTGTGTTGGTCGATCAGATCATCCAGGTGATCGAATACCTGCTCGACGCGCTGCCTAGCCTGAGCTTCAGGGCGGTAGTACAAGTCCAGCCGGATTATCGTAGTGCGTGAGTAAAGGCTCATCACTGCATCGTTGTAAGCGATGATCTCCTTCGCTTGCTTGCGTGCCTCATAGGCTCGATCCCCAGCTTTGCGCTGATACCACCGCTGACGGGTCAACTCACGGATCCGTTCGGTCAGGACGTTCATGCTCTGTTCATGACTGAGCCAGTACGTACCCGTCTCGCTCATGCAGACAGGGCCATTGGGTGAACGCTGGAGGCCGATGTATTCCCATGCCTCCCTGAACGCTAACAGGTGCTCGCTGTAGTCGTAGGGCACTCGATCATCGAACAGGTTGTACATCTGCTGGACGTTGGTGAAGTATCGGGAGAGCCTAGTCTCTTCAACCTGCTCATAGCCTGACCGTTTGTGGGTGATCCGGAATGCTGGTATGTCGCTGTGTTCGACAGCCTGGACGAGTGATTCGATCTTCAGGGCTATGTCGGACTGTGAGAGGTGGGTGTTGTGCTTGCGGTTGTTCATGGCTGAGTACCTGATTGGTTGTTGGTTGCATACCAGGTACGTGGTCTGTTTCTTTTTACTGGTCTTCTTTCCCTCTGGTGTAGTCAGTGATGATGGGTAGTGATGGGTACTATCGATTAGTAAGAACTGGTAGTTAATAGCTATGTTAATAGCTATATCAATAGATGCAGCCCTGACCAGAGCCGAACCTCCCGAGCAGGCCGGGCAATGGGGAGCAACATTTCAAGCCTGTCGAGAGATTTGCCGCATTGAGCTTTGGGAGAGTTAGCTGAGAGCAGCGCCCTACCAGAAACGGCATAAGCGCCATGACCAGCCGAAGCCGGTCATGGCGGAAAAGTTTACTTAGCGACGCTCAAATGGTTGCTTGGACGTGTGGCGGATCCCTCAGCCATATCCCGCTCCTCGATTCTTGCCAGGATCCAATCATCGACCTCTGACTGGATCCACCCCACGCCTCGGGTACTCGGCATATCCATGCCGGCAGGAGCTAAGTTAACCGGTTTCGGGAAGATTCCGTCCGCGATGTATTTGTAGATAGTTGACCTGGCAAGACCAGTCGTATCGATTACTTCTTTCAATCGCATTATGCGCATGAGCAGGCACTCCTCTATGGCTCAGAGGATGTGCAAGGGTTTTAAAAAAGAACCGACCCAAAGCCAGCCCTTTAGGCAAACACGCCCGAGGCAGCCATCCATTGCTGGAAAGTAATCATGGCGGCCTGGCACAGGCGGCAGCCGACAAATCCGAAGCTAAGCCAACCGCAATAGGCAAATCCAATACAGGGGCAGCTCACTTGCCCCCCCTGTGAACAGTGAAAGTCCCGCTCGGGCGCCACACATAGCCTCAAGGCACGTGAAGCCTCCGGGGGGCCCCTCCCTAACCAGCAAGAACAAACTGACTGAGCACCACGTCATTGCTAGCAGCAGCCGACTGAAAATAACCCAGCAGCTGAATGCTTGTCGGACAAAGTGCAGCTGCCCAAAAAGCATGAATTTCAGCCATGCTTACCGTTGTGCTACTTGCATTTACATGCCTATAGCTACGTTGAAGCCTTCTAAAATCTGGGTTATACAAGATTTAGGACATCTATAAATCATCTACAGATGATCTATCAGGATTCATTTTATTGACTATTACCTATCTCCTGATTTACTTAATTTGTCCTTTTTATGTGCTAGGAATGAATAGATAAATGACTGTAAATGAGATGGATTTGCTTTCTGAGGAGCTTCCCGGATGGGGTCTGACTGAACGGGAGGTAACGTGGCTATGGCTTGTTCTGGAAAGCAGGGAACGCATTCAGATGGATGAGTGCCAGCTCAACAGCCAAACCATGCGAGACCAAATTGCTAGAGCACTCAGAAGGAATCCTCGCCTCACGAGGGGCTTAGTACGAGCACGGGATAGAGAGCTGCTACCGGAGGAGGCATTCAGCTGGGTCGAAAAAAGCGGACGACAACCAAAATGGCTCGCAGCTCAAGCAGGGAATAAAACAGGACTACGGATAAACAGCAGTGTCTTCCGCACGCTCACTGACAAGGAGCAACTGATTGCACTGTTCGATCTCTGGGACAAAGACTTCGGCCTGAAAGAGATCACATTGAGGCGCCTATCGGACGCCTGGACCGAGCACGCACGGTCAGACAGGATCTTCAGCTGGTTCAAAGAGGACGAACGCGCAAAATGTACTCTGGCATGGAGCTGGCTCGAGAAAAACAAGCCAAGGCTAACGTGGCGCGCCGAGCCCTTTACAAAGCTCACTGAACTGCTGGAGTTTTTCGACCATAGCGGCGCCTCCGACGAAGAAAAGGAACTCTATGTCGACAAAATTAAGAGGCGCTGGAGCACGCAAAAAACGCGCGAGAAGGCTGTCGAGAAGAAGCAATACAATTTTGTGCTCCCCCTGAGCGTCAACGCAGTCCTGGACAAGCTTGCTGAAGAGCACGAGCTCTCCAGAACCAAGGTCTTGGAGATGCTTATCCTAGGCGAGGAACAGCACGAGCTGTATCTCCCGAAACAACCCTCCAGATGAGCCATCTGGAGCCTCGAAAGCCCGGTGGCACAAAAAGTGGCACAAAATTCGAGCGCGACAGAAAACCATCAGACATAAAAAAATCCAGTCACCGCTAAGTGACTGGATTTTTTAGGGTTTTTTGGTCGGGACGGAGTGATTCGAACACTCGACCCCTTGCACCCCATGCAAGTGCGCTACCAGGCTGCGCTACGCCCCGA
>Ga0180219_1000705_pt1 | contig 24814 bp, 22 predicted proteins | sample eDN3rd30CBELigMG_FD_151338 | JGI IMG/M metagenome (GOLD analysis project Ga0180219, IMG submission 151338) | Enriched Miracle-Growth compost microbial communities from Emeryville, California, USA - eDNA 3rd pass 30_C BE-Lig MG (version 2)... ... | reverse complement strand
AACGCCCTCCCCGGTGGTGGTGTTGAGATTTTGGTTCGTGGCGCTGCATCTACCGGTGCCGGAAATGACCCGTTGGTGGTCATCGATGGATTCCCGGTCAGCGGCGGCGCGCTCGAACCGAGCAACGGAACCAATGATTACTATCAGGGCGATCGGAGTCCATTGAATTCACTGAACCCCGACGACATCGCCTCCATCGATATCATGAAAGATGCCAGTGCCACCGCTATTTATGGTGCGCGTGCGGCCAATGGCGTGATTATCATTACCACGAAACGAGGTAAAGAGGGGGTACAGCTCAATTACAGTACCCAGTATAGCAACCAACAGATGCGTAAACCTTTCCAAATGCTGGATGCTACCCAGTTTATGCACGAAACCAATAAGGTAATACGCGAGCGCTGGCTGCGCCAATACAGCATTGCACCGTACGGAAACGTAGATTCAACCACGGTTACGTCTTGGATACCACGCTACTCCGAAGCGCAGATTGCCGAGGCAGGTGCTGGTACCGATTGGTGGGATCTGGCAACGCAAACAGGCCATATCCAGAGCCATAACCTATCATTATCTGGTGGTAATGAAACGGTGAAAACATTTACTTCATTGGGCTATTTCGGGCAAAACGGCGTGCTCAAAAAATCGAAGTTCGAACGTTTTACCGGCAAGTTCAACCTTGATTATAAAGTAACCGATTTCCTGAACGTGGGGCTTTCTGCCTTGGCTACACAGATCAACAACAGCAATGTGCAAATTGGCGAAGGGCAGTGGCAGGGTTCGGGCATGATCATGTCTGCCTTGATGTTCGATCCTACCTTGCCCGTGAAAGATGAGGAGGGCAACTATTCCATAGCTAATTACTATGCCAATATGCCCAATCCGGTATCGTTTACCGAGGTAGACGACCATACCAAACAACAGCGTTTTCTTTCGAATGTGTTTGTAGAAGTGGTGCCGTTGAAGCACTTGAAAATACGTACATCGGTCGGTATTGATCATCAACAGTCTGAGCGGAAGGCATATTACCCGAAAACCTTTCTGTTTGGTCAGCTGCGCAACGGGCAGGCCACCATCAATGCGTCAGGAAAGGATGATTATCTTTTTGATTTGACGGCGACGTATAACCTCACACATCATCAACATCAGGCTACCTTCATGGCCGGTTATGCATACCAACAGTTTAATGATGATTACCGGGGCATTACCGCCAGCGACTTCTTTACCGATGCTTTTTCTTACGATAACTTGGGGGCGGGGAGCGATCGGCCGTTGGTGGGTTCGTCCAGAGGGCGTTCGGTGCTGGGTTCTTATTTTGCCCGGATTAACTACAGCTTCAATAGTCGCTATTTGCTCACCTTGAACGCCCGCTACGATGGATCTGATAAGTTTGGAGCAAACAACAAATGGGGTTTCTTTCCCTCGGCCGCTTTGGGATGGCGTTTGTCTGAAGAAAGTTTTTTAAAAGAGGTACGGCAACTTTCCAATTTAAAGTTACGTGTTAGTTACGGACAAACAGGTAACAGCAACATTGGGAGCAATGCTTTTGCCTTTTACGATGTAAACCGTACGGCTATATTTAATAATGAAATTGCTTTAGGGGCCACACCTTCTCAATTGGCCAATCCAGACCTGAAATGGGAAACCACCACCGAAGCAAATATAGGGCTCGATTTTGGTTTCTTTAATAACCGCTTAACGGGTACGGCCGAGTTTTATGATAAAACCATTGCAGACCTTTTAGGCTACCGCGATCTCCGTTCGTGGATGCTGCTGCCCAGCGTGGCGGCCAACTTGGGCAAAACCAAAAGTACAGGTGTAGAGATTGGGATTACTGCCGTGAACATAGACAACAAAAACAAAAACCTGCATTGGAGCACAACAGTTAACTATACTTCATATAATGACCGCTGGAAAGAACGCAGTCCGGACGTGGTGCTTTCCCCCTGGCAAAGCGCCAGCGACCCCATCAGAGCGGTATTTAACTATATAACAGACGGTATTGTACAACCGGGAGAGGTGGTGCCGCATATGCCCACGGCCGTGCCGGGAAATATCAAGATTAAAGACATCAATGGTTTTGACGAGAACCTGAATTATACCGGCGGGCAGGATGGTAAGATCGATCAGGCAGACTTGGTCTATATCGGGCGTACTGATCCGGCTTTTACTTTAGGCATCAGTAATACATTGAAATATAAACGCCTCGATTTAACGGTGTATGGCTACGGTATGTTTAACCGTTGGGTGTACAACCAGTCGTTGTTGAAATATGTAGGTTGGAGCGATAAGCTCTGGGAACATGGAACCAACTTGCGGGTGGAGGCCATAGACCGCTGGTCGTCATTGAATACCGATGGAAAATACCCGAGCGATGCACCCAACACCACCATCGGTGCCGATGCCTGGGTTTGGGAGAAAGCATCTTTTTTCCGGATCAAGAACATTACCTTGGGTTACGACCTATCTAACAGGTTCTTGAAACGCACGTTCAAGACATTCAGGGTATATCTGGATGTGCAGAATCCGGTCGTGTTTACTTCTTGGAGTGGTATGGATCCTGAAACCGATGGCGGGAGTATCGCCCCATATCCCAATCAAGTATCGTATTCTTTGGGGCTGAACCTGAGTCTATAACCTTATTTTATCAAGATGATTATGAAAGTACAACATTATATCTGTTTAATCCTCCTTTTGGCAGCTTTTGGTTGTGAGAAGGATTTAGAACCTACGGTGTATAACCGCTTATCTACGGTAAATTTCCCTCAAACTGTGGCCGATGCGGAGGTGTTGGTAAACGGTATTTACGGCGAATTTAGGGGCGACAATGCCTGGTACCGCTACAGCATCAATCCCGAAGCACGACTTATGCTGGGCGAGTATGGTACCGAAGAGTGCTGGATGAACTGGGAATGGGCCAATACACCGCAAATGAACTTCGATTATAACCCGAACTACGACCTTTTTACTAATTTTTACGGCAGAATGGTGCCGGTTGTGACCAAGGCAACTGCGGTGATTGCGCAACTAAAGGAGGTGTCTTTTGACGATACAGAGGCGCAGAACCGCCTTATTGCGGAAGTGAAAGCCTGTCGCGCTTTATGGCTTTACGACCTGGATGGTTTTTATGGCCAACCGCAAGTGGTGCTCGACCCAGAAGCAGCACTGAACCCACAGCAGTTGTATTATCCACCCAAACTGAGTGCAGAAGAGTTTTTGGCTTTCGTAGAAACCGATTTACTCGAAGCCATGGCAGCCCTTCCGGTACAGGCCAGTGAGTACGGACGGTTTACCAAAGGAGCGGCCATGACCATCCTTCTTAAATTTTATATGCGCTACCATGCTTGGGAAAAAGCGGCAAACCTGAGCCAGGAAATCATGAACTTGCATCAATACGAGCTGCTGGATGATTATACGAGCATTTGGTCGATCAATAACGAGCGCAATAAGGAGATTATTTTTGCCCTGGGCTGCATTGCAGAAAATAATCCCAATACCAATCTGATGCGGGCGCATGTGCTACCGGCCGATTATGTTTCGCCCAACGGAGCGCCCGTGGTAGCTTATAGTGGTTACCGCTTGCCCTGGAGCGTTTACGATAGTTTTGATGATGCCGATATACGGAAAAAGACGATGGTGAAAGACTATTACGTACGCTCGGGTAGTAACCTGGAATTGGTGGATGGCCGGGCAACACAACGTTTGATTAATGGTGCGCTGCCACTCAAATATGATGAAGACCGCAATTCGGACGGCACTTATCAGGGCAACGATCTGGTCATTTTACGCTATGCTGATGTATTGTTGCTGCGTGCCGAAGCGTTGAATAAACTGAACGGTCTCAATCAGGAGTCTGTTGATCTGGTGAATGAAATTCGCGATCGCGCTTTCTTGGGCAATGCCAGCAAACGTATCCAATTGGCTGATTTTGCATCGCCCGATGCGTTTGACGATTACCTACTTCAAGAACGTTTGTGGGAGTTCTGTTTTGAAGGCGAACGTCGGGAAGACCTCATCAGGCACGGCAAGTATATCAGCTACGCAGGGGCACGCGGAAAAAATGCACAGGCGCACCATGTGCGGTACCCCATACCGATGTCGGCCGTTATCGAAGGCCAGGGAAATATTAAACAGAATGCAGAATATTAAAAATCAAGAAAGATGACCCCGATATATGCGAATCGATTCAAGCTTGTCAGCCTCCTGTTTTTAGTTCTGCTCCTGATGAACTGTGGTAAGAAATTACCCGCCGAAATAAAGGAAGAAAAACAAGAAGAAACAGCACAGCAAGCAAATAATATTACCACGTATGCCGCACCTGCGGCTTTACCCGCAGGCTATCGTTCACAATTATATGTTGTAACGGCCGGAGGGCTCGCGGTAGATTTATACCACGCAGGTAATAACAGCTGGAACAACCCGGTCAGCTATGGTTATTTTGATATTGCTGGTACGGCCACCATTACCGTACATCCGGATTTCTCTTTCAGTAGCTTTCAGGTGCTGCCTACCTCGTTGGCCATTTCTGCTACCGAAAGCGGCGGGACCATCCGTTTTACATTAAATGACCCTACCAACGTGTCGATCGTTTTTGACAATAATTACCAGGGGAAGGCATTGCACCTGTTTGCCCGGAAACCAGAAACTGATATCCCCGATAGCAATGATCCGGATGTACTCTATTACGGCCCCGGCTTCTATAACCTGGAAGGGCAGGCTCCTGTGGCTATTGCCAGCAATAAAACCGTTTACATTGCCGGTGGAGCTGTGGTACGCGGCCGGTTGATGAGCAATAATACCTCTAATGTGACGGTACGTGGAAGAGGAATCTTGATGAACGATTACCTGAGCCAGGATAGTTACAACGATATTGCGCTATCCTTAGGGAATGTGACGCAGGCCAAAGTGGAAGATATTATTGTGAACCGGAATGCTAATAGTTGGACCGCCAGCATGTACCAATGCAGTTTTGTAGATGTGAAGAACTATATTGTCATCAGCCCGTGGTTTGCCAGCTCAGATGGTTTTAATATGGTGTCCAGTCACGATATTACGTTCGACAGCGTGTTCATCCGCACGGCGGATGATGCCATTGCCATCAAAGGTATGTCAGATCAAGATCCGCCCGATGCACCGGCCATCTACAACATTACTTATGAACATGCACAGCTATGGGCAGACGCAAACAATACCATTGGCATCGGGGCAGAAACCAAGGCTTCCAGTTTCTATAATATTCATTTTCGCGATATCGATGTGCTCTATAATTTTGATGACCGCGACCACCCGGACGTATTGCCAGACCGTTCGGCGATTAATATTTTTGCCTTGCACGGCACCAGCATACACGATGTTTCTTTTGAAAATATCCGGGTAGAAAAAGCCAAGCGATTGATCAATATCGAAATGGACGATTCGTTCTATTTCGGAGCCATATCGGGCGATTGGTCATGGCCCGGAGCAATTTACAACATCCACTACAAAAATATCACCTCTACCAGCGATGGGTCTAATGAAATCAAGTTGGCGGCTTGGGACTATGCCCATCCCATTTATGGCGTAACGTTTGAAAATGTACAGATCAACGGGAACGAACTGAGCGATTTTTCAGATTCACACCTGCGCATCAATGGCTTCACCCACGATGTGCTGATTAAAACCAACGCAACAACAGTTAAGGGCAATGACTATGCAGCAGCTAACGATCTGGGTACGGTGCAGGGGGGGCGTAATTGGTATTGCCGAACATGGGCAGCAGGCGTTGGTACACAAGAAATGGTGTGGAACAGTGATGGCTCTAACCATTGGCGGGGTCCGAATAACTGGGACGCTATTTGGAAAGATGGAGTAGCTGTGGGGCTTCACCCAGATAATAACCAGGTGATGCTGGAGTGGCAAGCTACGCACGATGGCACCATTGCGATTGAAGGTGTGGTGAAAAAAATAGCAACCGATGGCGGTGATGGAGTCAATGTGAGCATTTGGCAGAACAATACCATGATCTGGCCCGCAACCGGTACATGGTATACCGTACCTTTTGATGATGCCATAGGCGTAGATACAAATGTAGGAGTGGCTGTACAAGCAGGTGATGTCATTTCTTTCCGTGTCGATCAAAGAATCGATTCCGCTTATGATAGTACGGCATGGAACCCGTCCATTACCTACGAATAACTACCGCTTACAGCGCTTACCATTAGATAAAAGCCACCTTCAATTTGGCGGCTTTTATCTAATGGTAAGCTTTATTTATATCCTGCCTTTTTAATTATTGATAGTGCCGTTTTCGATTTTTTTCAACTATTGTCTCACCAGCATCCCTATCAAATTCTACGAATTTTTCAGTCTGAAATTCAACATCATTAAGCATAACGCATAGTAAATCTAGGGCCACCAGTCCATACGAAAAACTCAGGTTTCTTACGTTATTTCGTAAGAAATGTTAACTTATAGTGATTTTCTCTATACCCCGCGGCGTAAAATGGGTTGTCGCGCCAGAACGAATCTGTAAAATTTTATAGGAGGTAGAGCTAAAAGAAAAAACTTGTTGGAGATTTAATGGTAAAGTCTTAGCTTTAAATACTCACCAATCACCTATTTATGATGATTAAAAGTTTATATAAACTGACCTTTCCTTGGATAATCGTAGATGGTAGGAAAATTTTATTCCCTGCTATGCTGCTACGCTTGCCGCTTTATATCTTAATGACCACCTATTTGTTGTATCGGGTGCCTGGACCCATTTGGCCATATGCTACGCTTATGTTTTTGGCCGTGGTTGCCTTGAGCGAAGGAATGCTCTTGCTGGATGCGCTCGCAATGAACCATGGTTTTATTGACCCGTCAAGGCACATTGGTAACCGCACTAAAAAGCGAACGAGAAGCGAGGATAGATTATTCGGGAATCTGATGCTCGCCTTTTTCTCGCCCGTGCTAGCAGCAATGATATTATCAATAGGAGGAGATCTGATCTGGAGATATTTGCCTGCTAACTGGAACTATACGGCGTTTCAGCATTGGCTGAATTTTTTCTCCCTGCATGCGTTTGTTATGCAATCTTTCTTGTTGTTGTTGTTAACGATTGCTTTTGCAAATTTCTGTAAAGAACGAGCGAGCGAAATAGAAAGCTTAGAACGAGCACTCATGAAGGAAACAGAGCGCCTACAAATGCAAGGGAGCCGGCTGAAAGATGAAATTGAAATAAAGGAGAAACGAAATGACTTTGATAAACAGGATATTGCCGAAGAAGATAATGAAGATGATTTTGATTGGTGGTCATATCTTTTGATAGATGTCAGAGACTACTTGGAAAAAGGATCTCATAAAGGACATTTTTGGGAAAATGTAGCCTTTGAAATCTGGCCTTCCGAGGAAGTGGAAGAAATTATTAACTGGTATAATGTAGCGGTTAGTGAACACCAGGGTGAAGTTGTAATGGAAGAAGAATGGAAAGGTGGTAGCCATCTGTTGCATCTCATATTCAAAGAACGCACAATCGCTATACCCCTTAACCATACCATGGCAGACTATGATGCGGTAATTGGCGGACTCTTAACAGTCGTTCAACCTGATGTAGAATTAAGACGATGCACCTTGTTGAGTACTCCTACTTTGTTGCCATTAGCACCTAAAGATTGGCAGGAAGTGGAGATTATTTGCGGAAAAGCGAACATAGAGAGGTGCTTTGCTCCAGTTCTAAAAAGTGATCGTATCATCGCCGACCTTATTAAACTTTCTGATGGTGAGTTTTATTACAGTTCTTAGCGTATTTCCGTGAGAAGTGTTTTATTGAATCTGATACTTTTTATCGGATTTTTTCTTTGTAGATAATAGAAAGATCCAAAACTACCTATACAACTTACTAACGTAATTGGGGTGCACACCAATGTAATTGGCTACGTCTTTTATGCGCAGATAAGGCCTTATTTCATGGAAATGCTGGTGAAAAAGGTCTAGCTTCTGCGTATGCTTGCTCTCCAGAATGCGCATGCGGATGTCCAGCAGGGCATCATAACGGTAGCGCAAGAGCTGGTATAAACGGTACAGCTCCGGATATGTTAACAGCAACCCGTGTACCGCTTCTTCATCCCAATACCACAGCTTGCTTTCTATAATGGTTTTGATGTAGCTGTTATCCGGTTGTGCCGGAATGAAGATATGCTGCCCCACGGTTAGGAAACGGTTAATGGCAGCGGCTTCCCTTGCGGTACGTTCGTACTGTTTCAGTACTCCTCCTTCTACATAAATAACACCATTTGGCGGAAGGAAGATGGATCTGTGGGCTTTGTAATGGCGTTGTGTGGCCCGGGCAGTGAGCTGTTGCCAGGTTTCGTCGCGCAAGGAACCTAAGCGTTCCAGCAGTTCTTTAAGGGATGGTGTAGATTGCATAGGGTGATGGTTTAATTGGTGATGGTTCATGTAAATCCAACTACATAAATCATAGCTGTTTCTCCTTTCTTTTTGGCTTCGCGTAGGTGTGCCCGCGTGGGCTTGACCGCAAGACGTGCCTGCGCGAAATAGACATATATTAGGTTATTTGCTGTGGTTTCGTGTATGGTGAATGATCGGTACGGGCGCCCAAAACCAGGCAGCCACATTCAAAAAGATCATCGTAAGCGAAAACAATAACAACCCCATAAACAGGCCAATGCCCACGTGGAGCAAAATGATCGCCCATACAGCTGTATGGTATTTACGGGGCGCAACGAGCAACAAAGGATAGCATAATTCTACACCCCATACCAAAATACCTAAAATGGGCATGATAGAAACCGGCCACAGGCCGTGGCCGGCGATCCAATGAGCGGGTTGATAAAAAAAAGGTAAATGCAGTGCCTTCCAAAGCGCTTGGCCGTTCCACCAGGTTGGTCCCAGCGCCTTGCCCAAGCCACCAAAGAAATATACAAGGGCCAGATGAATACGCAATATCGTAAAACAGCGATGCAGACGGTGCTCGCTTATGGGGCTATAATGAAACCAACGCGCATCTAAACTCTGGTAACGCTGCACCGGAAAGAGCAGGCAATAAAATAGGGCTATCTGGCAGAAATAGTCTGCCCCGTAAGCCAAAGAAACGGTGCTGATAAAAATACTGTTGTGCAGGGCAAGCAATAACAGGGTTGCCGGTTTGGTAAAAGCACCGAACAATAAAGCCAAACATAAAAAATAATAAATACCCTGGATGAGCAAAATCAGACTTTCATAAGACCAGGCCGAGCATTGGTGCAAGTACACGAACAATTGGCCTATTGCTGGCAGCGCTGGCTTGTTGCCCAAGGCCAGAAGGGAAGGATTTAATGCGCCCGAAGGTGCGTATAAGGTGTTAAAATCATTGCCTAAGCTACTCAAGGCTAATATCAGTAAGATTGCCGTACCTACACGGAATCGGGCTAAAGGTGTTAAGGCTATAAAGAAATACATTTTTGATATAAGAACTTCAGTGTGGCAGCATCCTCTCCGCAAACATAAACCTGCACGCGTATACAGCGTACTTCGGGCAAGCTTTTGCCAAGACGAAAGGCTAGGTTATAAGCCAAAGCGCGTGCGCGCCGTTGTGGTAAGTGTATTTCTGTTATCGGACGGTTTACAAGCGCTTGGAAGCCGTCTAACAAACGTGAATAGCGGACCACACCTGCTGATGTATGCAGGCGCGGTGTACTGGTACGCAATAGTACATGGCCGGTCTCGTTATATAACGTAAATTGAGTGAGGTATTGGCTACCTACTTGTGGAGCAAAGAACCCATAGGCTGCCTCATTACCACTGATAGTCAGGTATAGCGGTAGGGTAGGTGCCGATAACAAATGGCTAAACCAACGTTCGGCCAAGCTACCGTGGAAAAAGCTCAAGGTATTGACCGTTACAATGATACCAAAATGAAAGAACCAATAGCTTTTCAGTAACCCATTTACCATCGCTCATCTTTTGCTTATTCACCGTATTGTGCTAACAACGTTTGCTCAAAGGCAGTAGGAACCAGTGCTTTTGGTTCCGGCTTGCTGAAAATGAGGTAGGTTTTTACGATGTTATAGTCGTCGTCGCTCGTATCGTTTGAAATAAGCTGGCCAGCAGATATAGCAGACTGCTCCAGTATCGGTTGAAGCATATGGTCCGGATGCATCGGAGTGAATGATAAGGCTACCAGAACGAAGAAGCATGTAAGGAGTAAAATACTTTTGATCATAACGTATTATTTTATTGATTATGGCCGAAAATCAAAATAAATCCAGTTTTTTGAAATCGCTACGGGCTGTTTGCTGGGAATTCTTAGTATTTCAGGGGTGTTTTTCGGGCTGTTTGCTTTTTATTACATTTTAGTGCCTATATACACGATGGGATAGGTATTTTTTATTAGTTTTGCGCCTTACCTAATCTATTGCAAGAGAAAATTGAGGACTTAAACCCTTTAATCATTTTAATTATGATCTATGCAATAGTGATCGATGACAGTCGCCTTGTCATCAAAGATTTTCTTTTGGAAGTCAAAGGATTTCCTGATTTAACGATTATAGCCACGTTCGAAGGTGTGGAAGAAGCATCTCATTTTCTGTTGGAACATGGTAAGGTGAACATCGTGTTCTGTGATATACAGATGCCCGATATCTCCGGGTTGGATGCGGTAGCACTGCTGCAACCACACTATGATTACTTCATTGCCATTAGTGGTTTTACGGAATATACAACCGCAGCGTTTGAAAAGGATGTGGATGCTTATCTGTTTAAACCCGTAAAGGCTGCCGATGTACGGAAAAAATTGATCAAGTTGAAAAGGCTCCAACAGAAGGATTTCGAAAAGCGGTTTCATTACTTTGTGAAGCAGACAGGCGAACCCGTGGAAGACCTGCTGGACTTGCGCCGGGTATTGGTTATTACCAGTAAGCACAATGATGTATTCTTTACCGTAGAAGACCCCCAAATACTTTACACTGCCACCGTATCGCTCACTCGTTTGGAAGCAACCTATAGCGATCTCTTCATTCGGATACATCGGTCTACCTTAGTAGCGCGCAAGGCCATTGTGAAAATTACAGAAGGCAAGGTATGGCTAAGCAATGAAAAGGAATACACCGTGAGCGAAACGTACCGGGAGCAGCTGCGCCGGTTCGTGGCCGAGCATAAAATCAATAACCTATTGAAAAATTCGGTATGAGCAAATCGATGGATGATAGAGTGATTTTTCAACAGTTGAAAAATCCCTGGTGGCATGCGGTCTTTTGGTGTTGCTGGGCTGTTTTAGAAATAGGCTTCTTGCTGCACATTGATGTGCCTGGTAAACTGGATCAAGAAAAAACCATACTGTTTTACTATACCTATACTATTGTCTTGTTTTATCTGAATAACCGTTTTTTATTTCGCCGCTTTACCAATAAGCGGCATCTGGGCCGATGGTTGCTTTTGAGTGGTCTGGCTGAGGTGCTGTTGGTGTTTGGCTTGCTTGTTGCCGTTAGTGTCATGGCCGGATCGGCACAGGTACAATTTTCGTTTCAAGGTAATTGGGTGTTTGAACTGGCGAACTGGATGGGATTTGTATCTCCTTTTATCTATTACCTGCCGCTGAGTCTGTTGTACACCATGCTGCAAAAGTTTCTTCAAGAACGGATGTACCGTAGGGGGCAAGAGATTGCGCTATCGCAATTAGAGCGAGAAGCGCAGGTTATTAAAGCAGATACACATTTGGTGTTTACCTTATTTAGCCTCCTACGCTCACATACGGCGAACCATACTGCACGGCGTACCATTGATCAGGCATCCGACCTTTTTCGAAATCAATTGCTGCGAGGAAAAAACGAACGGATAACTTTAGGCGATGAATATGCGCAATGCGAACGGCTCATTGCCCTGCAAGGGAAGCAACGGTCTAGCTGTGAGCTTCCGAATCTGATTTGCCCGCAAGAATTGCTGTCTATCGAAATCATCCCTATGGTACTGCTTACCCCCCTGGAAAATATATTCAGACACGGCAATCTCTTATTTCCATCGTATTTAAAAGTCTCGCTCCGGCACGGAGGCTTGCATATTGTAGCTGTTAATCGGAAGCAGCCAAATCCTACTGCCGGGACAGGCTCGGGTTTGAGCAACTTAGAGAAGCAGCTGCAACGGAAATATCCGGGTAAATGCAAATTTTGGTACTGTAGTGCAGCGGATAGCTTCTGGTTCTATTTGAGGCTCGATCTTCATCAGAACCTATGCCTAAACAGGTAATCTGCTTAGGTATATTCCATATGCATTCTTGTTATTTTAACCTATTTTGTATAGGGTAGGCTGGCAGCCTAGGTTTGCTGTGGTAGGCATACAAGAAGCAGGCTACCAGCCTATCGGGCTTGCAGTATACAGATTTTCTTTTATTGAAAATGCACGAATCACAAACAATTATAAACCTTTTAAAAGCCATTCATGATCTATTAGATACCCGATTGCCTTCAAATGAACTGCCTAGACAGGTGCCAGAGAAAGCGGCCCCTCTTTTTAGCCGCAAAGCAGCCGCTGATTACCTATTGGTGACCACCAAAACCATCACCAATTGGCGTAATCAGGGGAAATTGCCTGCTGTAGTGGAAGAGGGGAAAGCACCGCAATACCGCCAGTCTGATCTGGACCGTTGCTTTGAGCGTTATTGGGGCCGGGCCAAGTAAGTAGGCTATCAGCTTCGTACCTGCTTCGCGTAGCTGGGTGCCAAACCAATATCTGACCGCTATCAAACAGGTATAACATAGGACGTTCTTCGAACGAAAGTCCCGTTTCATCCTGTTTTTGTACGGGGTTGGGGCATGCCTGATGGGGCTGTTGGTATGAAAAGGGAACGTGTGTTCCCTTTTTTCATCAACTTGGGAAATAGATGGGAAAACCAAGGGAACGGAGGCTTCCAACTGTTGTTTCGTACAGGTGGACCGTCTACTTTTGTTCCCGTCAGCAAGACGTACCGGTACAGCGCTGATAGAAAATGAATGTTTAATTTAAAAATGTTAAAACATGGCAAAGTTTATCAATGGTGCCAATGGCACCTTCTCGGGCAAGGTAGGTAGTGTGATCGGCAGCAGCTGGCGGGGTATTAATTACCTACGCGGACTGGGTAAAAAGAGTAAAGTACCGGCTACGGCATTGCAGCGTCTGCAGCGCGACCGATTTTCTAAATTGGTGAAATTCATTGTGCCGCTCAAAGAGCTGTTGGATGCCGGATTTGCAGGGCGCAACCTGAAATTGGCAACTGCCTTTAGCTATGCGGTAAAGCATAACCTGGAGATGGGAGCTGTGAGCCTGACGGATCCGATAGAGCTGAATTATCCGGCTATTCAGTTGAGCGATGGCGCACTCTTTAAACCCCGTGGTACGAAGGTGGAGGTGACAGCAGACCTGCTAACGGTAACATGGAAGCCGAATGCGATGGAGTTCAATGGCGAACCGGACGACGTGGCCCGGGTGCTGGTATACAATGTAAACCAGGAAGTGTTCTTCACACCGGATGCACCGGCGGATCGCCAGGCCGGAATGGCCACCGCCTCCTTGGAAGATATGGAAGTGGGCGATGAAGGGCATGTATGGATGTTCTTCACCAGCAAAGATGGGAAAAAAGTTTCCCGTACGGCTTACGTGGGGCCGGTTACCTTCCTGTAATGGTTAAACCTCAGGGCGGCGCATCTGCCGCCCTGCTTAAATCGATAAGAGATGGCAATTATGAAGAACGGCAAAATAAAAGGCCGTATTGGAAACCAATTGTTCTATGTGCGCAACGGTGTACAGTGTATACGCACCATGCCGAAAAAACATCAGAAAGCACGCACGGTGGCTCAAATCAGGATGGTGGCGAAAATGAAAGTGGTAATGGATTTTCTTGTTCCGTTGAAGGAAATTATACGGCATACGTGCAGACCCGCGAATCGGGAAATGACGGGGATGAACCGAGCGGTACAGCAGGTAATTGCCGGGGCACTGGTAGAACGGGAAGGCGTGTTCGCTATTGAGCCATCGAGGGTGATGGTAAGCAGGGGCGCGCATATGGGTGTGTGCTTCGAACTGGTGAAGCTGGAGCAGCTCAAACTAACTTTGCGTTGGCAAAATTTGCCTTCCCATGCTTATAAACAGCTGTTTGTGCTGGCTTACAACATCGAACAGCAATCTGTACAGTTGAGCAGTGGCGGTGATCTGTTGCGTGAGGGTAAATTGGAAATGGAACTGAACGAGGCTTTGCAAGGAGGTGTTATTGAACTTTACGCCTACGCGTCAGACCGCTTGGGGAAAAGCTTTTCTGAGAGCCAATACTTGGGGAGGTTTGAGGTTTCATAAATAGTTGTGCGTTGCCGGTTACGAGTTGCCTGTGAGGTGAGTGCCATAAACTAGCAGTTTGCACCGGCAGTGGCACGTATAACGTATTAATTAATACTTACAACTTCGATGAAACTGCTTTCCGCACTTTAAATCATTCAAAAATCAGATGCCAAAAATTAAAAAACAATGATCAAACTCTTAAGAATTGCCGAAGGCTTGAATACCACCCTCGGCCAGTTATACATCCATGATATCTTCCAATGTTATATTCTGGAAGACAAAGTCCGAAAAGAGAAAATCCCGGGCCAAACGGCCATTCCACCGGGCCAATATCCACTGGCGCTCAACGGCACAGCGGGTATGAATGTGCGCTACCATAGCCATTACCCGCACATGCACCGTGGGATGGTGGAGGTGCGCGGCATTCCACATTACAACTTGGTGTTTTTCCATATTGGCAATTACCACACCGATACCCGTGGGTGCCTGCTCACCGGCAGTTACTACCAGCTGCTCGATGGCGATTACCGCGTACTGCACTCGGCAGCGGCCTATAAACGGGTATATCCCTTGCTGGCACAAGCCGCGGAAGAAGGGGGTGAGTTGCGAGTTACGAGTTGCCCGTTGTGAGTTGCGAGTTGCCCGTTGTGAGTTGCGAGTTACGAGTTGCCCGTTGTGAGTTGCGAGTTACGAGTTGCCAGTTGTGAGTTGCGAGTTACGAGTTGCCAGTTGTGAGTTGCGAGTTACGAGTTGCCAGTTGTGAGTTGCCAGCAGCACGGGCTTCGTCACCCTGAGCGAAGTCGAAGAATCTCGTTGTTTTTACTTTTTAATTATTGATTATTGTTTGTCTTAAAAGGCATCAATGAACTCGCTTTGCTCGGTTTTTACCGGGTTTTTTACTTTTTAATTTTTACTTTTTAATTTTTTTAACATGAAAAAAATAAAAGAAAGAATCCAATCCCCCACACCGAAGTTCTTTAAAACAATCAGAACCATCGGTTTAACCTTAGGTGCCATCGGCGGTGCCTTGTTAACGGCTCCCATCACTTTACCGGCAACGGTAGTGACTATTGCAGGTTACCTGGCCACGGCCGGTATCGTGGCTTCGGCCATTGCTACCGCTGCCAAAGAAGATGCGGTGGAAGTGAAGGAATAAAGAGCTCATACATGCTGCTCATGCTAGATGGGCAGCATGTTGTTTGTAGCGTATTTTATAGAAGTAGATTATATTGCTCGGTTATGGAGAGTAACATAGACTGATATGGTCAGTACACATTATCATGAGTTCCGATATCTAACAGCACAATGTTCTCCTGTGCTGGGATTTCAAGATCTTTTTCAATGGTAAAAATAATCCTACAATCGTAGCCGCAAAAACAGGCTAAATAAGCCGCGAGTTTTCCACTTAATTTATGTGTTCTTAGACTCGGTTCGTATGGGTTGGCGGTAAGTATTTCTAAGGCTTTGTGAATGTTTGCTTTCAGCAGCTGATTCTTTCCAGCAAATTTTTTATATGCTTTTTCAAACGGCTTGGTTAAAACGAGTTGATAGTGCATAGATCGTTCTTACAACGTATTCAGATGGCTTAGTGCTTCTTCTAAAGAAAGAGCTTTCAAGTTGCCTGAATGATATTGTTTGAGTGATTTTTTTGCATGAGTTGCAATGAGTTCGCGTGAAGCTTCAATCTGCCTTTTCTGCAAGATATCCAATATCATTTCCCTTGATGTGAAATCAAGTTGCATAATATCCTCCAATGCCGAATTGATAGTAACCATCCTATTCCGATTAACAGATACAAATTTATAAATATTGCGATTGATATGCAAGTTTGATATAGTTTCCAGTTGTGAGTTGCGTGTGGGCGGAGCAGGATAGCATATGCAATCTCGTCACCCTGAAGGATCCGTGTTTGGGAAAACACAAAGGAGTGTATGATGACAAAGGTTTTGCAAGGAATGTGCGGTTGTCAGAATGACAGCCCACAAGTCCCGTATAACATATCATTGGTAGCGAAGTTGAAAGAGTCTCGTTTTTGAACAGATTTAGCTTCGTTGAGCCTTCGGGTTGCCCTAAAAGTGATTGAACTCAAGTTAAGGCAGAAGATACCTTCATGATAATTTTTTACGATATTTACCGGCAATGGTGGCGCAATGATGCGCTTATCTGAAACACTCATTGCCAATATGACCTTGAATGCGAGATGCCTGCTAAGACAAACTAAATTGATATTGACTTTCATACTGCTAGCTCATACACCAAATTATGCACAAGATAACCATGTGGTAGGCTTCCCAGATGCTGCCGGTGAATTACTGTATAACGGCATTCGGCTTCCTAAGATATGGCCACCGGCAGATGGTAATCCGTATACCACAGAACCCATGTCTATCCCCTATCTAGAACATCCTCCTAAGGTGCTGCCTATAAATACAGGGAGACAGTTATTTGTGGATGATTTCCTAATAGAAAGAACAAATCTAGTCAGGGTATTTCATCAGGCAAAAAAATACAAGAACAATCCCGTCATGCAAAATGGATCTTTAAGGATAGGAGGTGCATTTTATGACCCGATTGAACAACATTTTGACCTATTTTATAATGATGGCCCCCTTGGGGTCGGCTTAGCTTTTAGCAGCGATTTAAAACACTGGTCAAGACGTGCCGAAGGGAAGAGTGGGCAAGATCATCGTATTGTTCTGCCTAAAGGAGGGGCTAACTCATTCTGGTTACATATAGACAGTTCAAATACCGGGAGTTTTTATGTGATGCGGGCCAACCGTATGGATCCCAGGCCTAAGGATAACCCCAACGTTCCGTATATCAACGCGATATGGCAGAACATGCTCCAAACTTCAACTGATGGGATAACTTGGTCGGATGAAATTCCGCTTGGCCGTTCCAATGATTACAGTTCTTTTTTCTATAATCCATTTCGACAAGTATGGGTTTTCAGTTTAAAGCACAACGTGCCTCGAGTCGGTAAGAAAGTATATCGGAGCCGATATTATGCAGAGCGGAAGAAAATATCAGAAGTTGGGGGTTTTGATGATGCCGTTTTTTGGGTCAATGCAGATAAACTGGACAAGCCGCACCCTGCTGTGGGAGACAGCGCTCAGTTATACAGCCTTCAAGGCATTGCATACGAGAGCATGATGCTAGGAGCTTTTCAAATTCATTTAGGGCCAAGCAATGAAATTTCAGAAAAAAAGAAAGAACCCAAATACACGGTAATCAAGTTGGGCTACAGTCGCGATGGCTTCCATTGGTACAGACCTGATAGAAAGCCCTTTATTAGCGGTACGTATCATGATGGCGATTGGGATAAGGCTTTTATCAACATACCTCAAGGAATTTGCTTCGTTGTTGGTGATACCTTATGGTTTCCGTACGGTGGTTATTCTGGTGTAGATTCGGATGGAAAGCGGGGGATGTACCGAGGGGCGAGCATTGGTATGGCCACCTTACGCCGGGATGGCTTCGCTTCTATGGAAGCTGGCCAGCAACCAGGAATGTTACAAACGAAGCCCGTTGTATTTAATGGCAAACACCTGTTTGTTAATGTAGACTGTCCGCATGGCGAACTTCGTGTTGAGGTGTTGGACGAAAATGATCGTGTTTTAAAACAATTCGCTGCTAACGTGTGCAAGCCGATCCGTGCCGACCGGACACTATGCGAAGTAGAATGGCAATCGGAGAAAGATGTATCATCGTTGGCGGGTAAACGAGTTAAATTTCGCTTTCACTTAACCAATGGCAAACTCTACGCCTTTTGGGTGAGCCCAGATAAAAGCGGTGCCAGTTATGGGTACATTGGAGCCGGAGGTCTTGGGTATGAGGGAGTGATAGACAATCAAGGGATGAAAGCATATTCAAAATAGCAGAGTCGCTGATAGATAACAATTGACTGTTTTGAGTTGCCAGTTTTGAGTTGTGAGTTGCCAGTTGCCAGTTGCGCGTTGAATAGTAGCAGTGGCACGTGTGGTTGTTGGTTGCCGGTTTTGAGTTGTGAGTTGCCAGTTGCCAGTTGCGCGTTGAATAGTAGCAGTGGCACGTGTGGTTGTTGGTTGCCGGTTGTGAGTTGCGCGTGGGCGGAGTAGGATAGCACATGCAGCTCGTTACCCTGAGGGATCCGTGTTTTGGAAAACACAAAGGAGTGTATGATGACAAAGGTTTTGCAAGGAATGCGCGGTTGTCATTCCGAGGTTACGAGGAATCTTAAACAGCCACGCACAAAAGATTCTTCACTCCGTTCAGAATGACAGCCCACAAGTCCATTTCGGCTCGCACCACCTATGCCTCGCAGTGACGGTACTATGAGCCGTCATTGCGATCCGAAGCGTAGGCCACAGGTTTGGCGTGAAGCAATCTCTTTCTTTCCGCTCTTAAAACGTACCACTTACCACTTAAAACTTTCCATCTAAGCTTTCCGCTTTTTACTTTGCACTTCCACTCCTATAACGTAAAACTTATCACGTACAACTTAAAACTTACTACTTACCACTTACAACTCATGCAGTGCCACATCATCAATCCACAAATCCCCTGCATGTAAGGAGCCCAAGTAAAAGCTGAGCCGGTAAGGGCCATTTTCCGGAACGACCATGGTGGTAAACTGGTGTTCGCCCGTTTGTGTGCCGGTGGTGATGTGTTGCTCCAGTATCTGTTTGCCTTTGCCGACCGATTTTTCCAGCCGTAAGGTATACTGCACATTCTGGTTAGATTTAGCTTGAAAGCTCACCCGAAAACGTTGTCCCTTTTTCGCCTGGAAAGGCCAGTTTACCAGCAGCTTGTTGGCTTGCGCGCCCGGCTTCTCCATGTGTACATACAAGGCGTGTTTGCCTTGCAGCTTACCCGTAGTATCGATGCTCACCGTACCCAGCACGGTAGGGTCTTGTTTGATATGCCAGCCGCCCAACAGATCATCAAAGCCAATGATGAGGTTCCGCTTAGCATACTGTGCCCTTGCGCCATACCCGCGGGTATCTAGCGGGAATACGCCGACGTTTTCACCCCATTGGTGCCATTGCTGATACATACTGTGTACCCTTTCCGGGTAGGTTTTAGATAGATCCACCAGTTCCGTTGGGTCTTTAGAGAGATCGTACAGTTTCAGTGTGGTGCTATCAAAAGGAGCATTTTCGGGGGTGGAAGTAACCAATTTCCAAGGGCCATCCCGCAAGGCAATGTTGGCTTCGTGTTCCCAAAATACTTTTCCGCGATTAAACGGCTGAGCCGTAAAGAGCGGTGCCAGCGATTTGCCCTGCATGGGCGTGATGCGATGGCCTTTATAGGTGGTGGGATAGGTGGTCTGTGCCACATCTACACAGGTGGCCATGATATCAATGAGGTGGCCATAGCCATTCACCCAAGCATTGTTCAGTGCCGGGTCAATCCCCTTTGGCCAGTGCACAATAAGCGGCGAGGCGATGCCCCCTTCGTAGGTATAGTGCTTGTAGGCTTTAAAGGGGGTACTGCTCACGTTAGCCCATTGGATGCGGTAACTTTCAAAGGTATCCTTTTTGCCATTTACCGCTTTGCTGGCCCCACTGCTCACAAATTCGGCACAGGCGCCATTATCGCTCATAAAGAAAATGAGCGTATTATCCAGTTGCTGCTCTTCTTTGAGTTTGGCCACGATACGGCCAATGCCTTGATCCATGATATCAATCTGTGCGGCATAAATGGCCATGCGCATGGCCATTTCTTCTTGTTTTTCTTTGGGAAGGCTGTTCCAATCGGCAACTACACTATCCCGGGGCGACAGTGCCGTACCTTTAGGGAACAGGCCCAAGGCTTGCTGGCGTTCAAATCGCTGTGCCCGAATCTGGTCCCACCCTGCTTTATAACGCTCTTTATAGGTGTCGATCTCCTTTTGCAGCGCATGCAGCGGCCAGTGTGGTGCGGTATAGGCTACATACATAAACAGTGGCTGATCGGCATGTGCTTTAAAATGTGTGTCAATGAATTTTACACTGGTATCGCTGATGGCATCAGTGAGGTAAAAGTTGTCGGGCGCCTTGTACCGGTGGTTGTCGCTATAAAGTTCGGGTGTAAAATAATTGGCACCACCTGGAACGATGCCAAAGTAACGGTTAAAGCCCCGTTGCTTGGGCCAGTTATCGGTTACATTTCCATCAATTTTGCGCTCATGGGTGAGGTGCCATTTGCCTGCCATGTAGGTGTCATAACCGGCACTGCGGAGCACTTCGGCAATGGTGACGCTGGTATTGTTCAAATTATCTTGATAAGCAGGCGTACCCAGATCGGCCGCGGCCATCCAGCCCATACCCGCCTGGTGTGGGTAAAGCCCGGTCATGAGTGCAGCGCGCGATGGACAGCAACGGGCAGCATTATAAAATTGCCTCAAGCGGATGCCCTCGCTGGCCAGTTGATCGAGGTTGGGGGTTTGAATTTCGCTGCCGTAGCAACCCAGGTCGGAGAAGCCCATATCGTCTGCCAGGATGATGATGATGTTGGGCTTTTTCGTTTGGGCATGCAGGGAGGTATAGTAGAGCGACAAGAGCATGAAGCCGAGCGCAGCAAAGAATCTGTTCATAATCATATCTATTTAGGATGGTGAAAATTACAAATTATTCAGGCGTTTGAGGCCGCGTACGGTTTTTTGAGACGTTTTTACCAAAAGCTGAGATTTAGATGTTAGATATGAGATGTTAGATGTTAGATATTAGATATGAGTGTGTGTTGTGAGTTGCCAGTTGCGCGTTGAGAGTTGCCCGTTGTGCGTTGCCAGCGGCACGAGCAGTCGTCACTCGGAGAGATTCGTGTTTTGGGAAACACAAAGGAGATTAATGACAAAGGGGATGTGTGGTTGTCATGTAGCGCTTAGCGAAGCATCTTATTCAGGTGAACGCCTTCACTGAGCGAAGATCCTTCACTCCGCTAAGGCTTCGTTCTGGATGACAGCCCACCAGTCCATACAATAGGCCATTGGTAGCAGGGCCGGAGGGTCTCATTCTTTGGATAGTTTTCTACGTAATTCAAAGGCTGCTTCGGCTTGCACAGCCAAAGCCTCCCAGTGACGATACTATTCACGCCATTGCGAACCGAAGCGTAGGCCATAGGTCTGGAGTGAAGCAATCTCTTCACTTTCAGCTTTGTGCTTTTCGCTCTTACAACGTATCACTTAAAACTTACTATTTAAGCTTTTTGCTTTCCACTCTTACAACGTAAAACTTAAAACTTACTGCTTAACACTCACCAGCTACCATCATTCCCTCTCGTTTGCAACTGAAAAAGAAAATGACTATTTTTGTGTTGTGAAGAATGAAAAGTTAAATAAGAACCTTGTTGTAACATCTGTTACTAAAATGATTGCAGAAAAGGAAGCGGTGCGTTCTTATATGCGTGGAGAGATGTCAAAAAATACGTTAACAAAAAAAGGTATTAAGTTTGCCAAACCATTATAGTTACGTATTCGACCCCATAACAAACACCTATGCTTTTATTACAAAAAATAGTATTCTCTATAGAATAGCTTTTCTAATAGATTCGACTTTTTCTTCGATTTCACAAAAGGAGATTCCCAATGTTTATCAGGTGGTTATTGAAAAAGTGAATGATGAAGTGGAACCATTTGATATTTCCGTTTCAAAAACGATTATTCATATAATAGCGCAATTTTTTAAGAACGTTCAAAATTCATTGATATTTATTTGTTCTGATGACCAGGACAAGGCAAGAATTCGATTTTCTGCATTTAATAAATGGTACAAGAGCTCGGCATATCAAGAAATGATTGCCAAGATAGACCAGGTTATTTGCGTTAATGCTGTAGACAATCAAATACAAAAAATCTATACCTCACTTTTGGTACATCGGTCTAACCCGGATTATACCACTTTAGTGCATGTTTACCAGCAAATAGAAAAAATACTTAATGAAGAGAAGTAGCTTTTAAGCCATGGCTTTCCACTTTAAGCTTTCCACTCTTACAACGTAAAACTTAAAACTTAAAACTTTCCATTTAAGCTTTCCGCTTTTTGCTTTATAGCTTTCCGCTCTTACAACGTATCACTTAAAACTTACAACTCAGAGATTGCTTTCCGCTCTTACAACGTATCACTTAAAACTTACAACTCAGAGATTGCTTTCCACTCTTTGCTTTCCACTCTTACAACGTATCACTTATAACGTATCACTCTTACAAGCTTTTTGCTTTATTTATCTACACTAGCTATATTTGCTGCATAACAATATACCTTTCCATCTTTCGAGGTCCAATTATGAATGTACACAGCGATAGAAAATTATTATCCATGGTGGCTAATGGTGATAGTAAAGCGTTTAAGCAGCTCTTTCTTCAGCACCATCAGAAGCTGGGGTTATTTTTGTATCGGTTAACACGTGACCGTTGCCTGGCAGAAGAACTGGTGCAAGATGTTTTTGTGAAGATATGGCATCATCGCCAACACCTCGCTAAGGTGCAGCACGTTGATGGCTACTTGTTTACCGCTGCTCGTAATCTGGCCATGAATGCCCTGCGCGACCGATCGCGGAAGTCAGCAAAGCAACAGGAGTGGGAGCAAACTTACCGGGATATAGAACAGCCGGTGCATGAACAGGCCTTTTTTGGATGGGTAGATGAGGCCGTCGATCTTTTGCCAGAGCAGCAAAAAAAGGTCTATATATTGAGCCGCTACAAAAAATACAAATACGAGCAGATTGCCCAGCAGCTCAATATTAGCCGTGAAACAGTAAAAAAATACCTGCAATATGCCACTCAATCTATTTTGGCCCATTTAAGAAGTCGGTTGAATGTCCTGCTCTTTTGGGCATTTTTGTTTTTTTTCCATTCCCGATAGCCCCTTTTCTTTTCCTTTGGTGTCTACTCTAGTAGCTGGTATCATTCAGCATGACCAAGATGGAGTATAAACAGCTAAAGCAACTTTTAGAAAAATATTATTTGCGCGAAACCACCGCAGAGGAAGAACAATACCTGCATACCGCCCTGAAGGATGTGCCTGAAAAGACATTAGAGAAAGTGCTGGCCCAATTGTGGAAGCAGGAGCAAAATACGGCAGGTTTCTTTCACGATGCGGAGAGCGAGCAGTTGTTCGGCTCCATACAAAAGCGCCTGAAACCGCGCCGGACACTGGGGTGGTACCGCGTGGCAGCCGCCATATTCGTGTTGGTATGCTTGGGCAGTGTATTTTACCTGTATCAGGAAAACCTGTTTAAGAACTTGGCCAGCCGGCATCATCCGTCTGCAAGCAGGCAGTTGGCAACGATTAAACCTGGCGGACAGCAGGCCGTCTTCATTGCCGCTTCGGGCAAATCATTCCATGTGAATCATTTAACAGGCACCGAAAGAATCAACGCCGAAGGAGATATGCTGCACCGCGAGCAGGATGGTACGATCAGTTATCAATTAGCGGGTAATGAGAGTCAAACTACGGGCGAAATGGCCGGATGGAACACGTTGAAAACCCCCCGGGGCGGTCAATGCCCTTTCCGCTTGCCCGATGGTACACGTGTTTGGCTCAATGCCAGCAGTAGCCTCTCGTTCCCGGCCAACTTTGCAAAAGGGAACAAACAGGTGAAGATAACAGGAGAGGTATATTTCGAGGTGGCTCAACATGTACACCAACCCTTTGAGGTACTAACAGCGCGCGCTTCTATACAGGTATTGGGTACGCGGTTTAACGTTTCTGCCTATGATGACGATCAGGCCATGATTACCACCCTGCTGGCAGGTGCAGTGCAGGTAAAGACATCCCATGGTGTTAGCAGGTTGCAGCCGGGGCAGCAAGCCGTACAAATAAACAATGACCCGTTAAAAGTACAGAACCTGGCCGATGCGAACAGGGCCATTGCCTGGAAAAATGGTTTCTTTTATCTGGATGATAGTGATGTAGGCGATATCATGCGGCAAGTGGCCCGGTGGTACGACATCGAAGTGGAATACCATGGCCGGTCTACCAAAAAGCTAACAGGTACTATTCCGCGCAACGCTAGTCTGGATCAGGTTATGGGCATTTTAACCTACTCGGGTTTGCAATGCAGACTGTATGGACGTACACTGATTATTAATTGATTTTTAACCTAAAAAAAGTAGTATGAAAAGAAAAATGTGACATGTTAAAACGATAGACCAAAATGGGGAAATGCGCGAACATTTCCCCAAAGAAAACGGTCTAAAAACTAATTAACCCAAGTTTAAAACCATTATCTACAAATCTAATGAATTATAATCGAAAGATTACAATCAGGGACTGTCATGGCCTAAAAAAGGCAATATTGATTATGCGGATAACTACCTTGATACTTTTGTTGGCTTTGAGTAGCGTGAGCGCTAAAAGCTATAGCCAATTGATTACCATTACCTCCAAAGGCAGCAGCTTGGCCGCTCTGTTACAACAGGCAGAAGCACAGTCTGATTATCATTTCGTGTACGATAAATCGGAGATAAGCCGAGTCCAGGTCAATGCCGTGCAATTCAAAAATGTACCGGTAGAAGAAGTGCTTGATCAAGTGCTTCGCGGTACCAACTTGCATTATCGCATCTTTGGAAAAACCATTGTGCTGCGCAAAGAAA